>Ga0265293_10000187_pt1 | contig 153788 bp, 134 predicted proteins | sample Munlanlewell138R_FD_192505 | JGI IMG/M metagenome (GOLD analysis project Ga0265293, IMG submission 192505) | Leachate microbial communities from a municipal landfill in Southern Ontario, Canada - Leachate well 138R | ecosystem: Engineered > Solid waste > Landfill > Unclassified | place...
TTGATTTCATTATTCAAAAAATTTCTCCTTACTTTATATTATCAATTTTTAATTATTAATTATTAATTTTTAATTTTTAATTGCTTCATTAGCTCTGTCATCCCGGTACTATTCTGAGCCGGGATCTGTTTTTGATATTTTTATCATTACAATAACGCAAAAAAATAATCATTCGGTACTATTCGATATTTTACCTTAATAATCTTAAAAAAAATCTTCCGCTCAAAAATAATTTTAAATAACTTATTTTGCCATGTGCTATAAGAAATATTTCTCTTCCTAATTTTGTCATAAAAAAATATAATAATTTGTGTTTGAATATTTTGAGAAGTTTGTAAAATATATAAATTATCAACATTTCAAATTTGTTTTTATTTAATATATGTTTTTTAATTTCTTTTTTGTATTTATTATTTTCTTTATTTTTTAATATTATTTCTGCTGCAATTTTCCCAGATAAGAATGCATTATATATACCTTCTCCAAATATTGGTGAAGTTGCTGCTAATGAATCTCCTACATAGATTATTTTACCTTTTATTATTTCTTTTTTTTCAAAACAAGGAATCCATGCACCTTTTATTGTTTTATTTAATATATTTAATTTAAGATCTTTACACATTTTATAAAAAGCTTTTTTTACCTCATATACATCTCTACTTCCTATACCTACAACAACTTTTTTCCCAGTTGGAAATATCCATCCATATCCTCTTGAAACATATCCATATATAAAATTTGTTGGGGTGTTTTTATCAAATTCTTTTAATGAAAATTCTGTCTGCATTGTAAAATAAAAATCACCATTTTTTATATTATTTTTAAAAAACTCGCTTACTCCTCTAGCACATATTATTCTTTCTGCTCTAAAACTCCCTTTTGGGGTTTTAATTATTCTATTATTTTTTATTTCAAGAACTTTATTATCAAAAATTATTTCTATATTGTTTTCTATAGCTTTTTTTAAAAGAATATTATCTAGAATACTTCTATGGGTAAAATAATATGGATAATCACTTTTTCCGCTAACAACTTCTTTTTGTCTATATTTTATAGAATATGTATTTGATTTAGATGTAATTATTTTTTTTAAATCAATTTTTGATATAAAGGGTGCATTTTTAAGAAATGCAACAGCTTTATAAGTAAGTCCACCTGCACAAAGTTTATTACCTATCTGTTTTTCTTTTTCTATAACAAGTATTTTTTTATTATTTTTTGCAAGATAATTTGCAGCTATAAGTCCACTAACTCCTGCTCCAACTATAATTACATCATACTTTTTCACTTTAATTTATAAACTCCAGAATAATATCTTTTATAAAATAAAATTGAATTATTTTTTATAAATCATTCTTACATATGATTTAGCAAGACCCATTTTTTCATATACTCTAATTGCTTTATTATTTTTTAAATCAACATGTAGTGAAAAATCTCCTTCTGTAAGTTCTATAGCTTTTTTCATAAGAAGAGTTCCTATACCTCTTGAACCTTTATTTAAATCAGAACCAATATATACAAGATGATATTGAGGAATAACTTGACTCATTGGCATTTTTACAATTACACAAACTCCTGTTATTTTATTTCCAGTATATGCACCAAGTACAAAACCTGATTTTAGAGCATTTTCAACAGCTTCTTTTGTACAATTATAATCATCACCATATTCAGCAAGAAATTCCATTACAATATGAATATATGACTCTTTTTCATTTTCACTAAGATTTGATAATTCTCTTACTTCAATTGCAGGCTGACCATCTTCCATAAGAAATACATTAATACTATTAGGTTTTATTTTACCTTCATTAAAAAGAATATCAAATCCTTGAAAAGCTATGCAACCACGGGATTTTATTTTAATATGTTCTCTTTTTTTTATAAGTTCAGAATACCTGAAAATTTGATTTTTATCAGCACAAATAATACTTCCACCAGAATCATAAACAGCATTAAGCACGCCTTGAGCATCAGTTATCTTATATTTGAAAGTACTTCTATTAACTTTTCTTCCTTTAATGGTTTCTGAATATGCATCTTTAACATCCTCACTGCCTTCAAGAAAAGCTTTATATATATTATTATCTTTTTCTGTACATACTGCGTGAATTTTAGGTATTCTATCAATAATTCCTTTATGCCATAAAACTCTAAACCCATTATGCATTGCAAGAGCTAAAGCACCGTCACCTAGAAACATAAATAGATTATCTGGATTAACTATTGTTTTTTTTACAATTTCTTCAGCAATTTCACCATAAACAGCATTTGAAATACCTATATTATCATAACCTGGATTTGCATTATACCATCCGTTTTTTTTAGCATCAGCAAAAGAAAACTGAAAAGAATCATTATAAGTTTTCCCTTTTTCAACAATTGTTACACCTTCCATGTGAAACCAGCTTTTTTTCTTTTCAAATGATTTTTCAGGCATATATATAATGCATTTCATATCCATTGTGCTTGAAACATAAGCAATTGATTCACCAAGTGGTCCTAAAGATGCAACTGAAATAGTATAGAATCCAAGCTGTTTAGCTTCTTTTACAAGTGCTGCTGCAAGTCTATCCTGAATTCTTCCTGTTGGATTCGTACCTTCAAGCTTGAAAAATATTCTCTGATCTGGAAAATATTCTTCGAGACCCGATGCATTATAAAAAACTGTATTACCTGTTCTTTTTAAAATTTGTACCATTTTTCCTCCTATTTTTTTAAATAAAAAACCTTTTTTTGTTTTTTTATCATTCCATGTCTGAAATTGAACTCTTCGATTAAATAACAAGAATTTTATTGCATTGATATATTATAACATAAAGTTACTATAAAAACAAATTATAGAATAAAGTTGGGGGTTGAGGGTTTATTAGCTTTTAACACGCAACCCCTTAAACTATATAACTCTTTAACTAGTACTTTTTTCTTTATTTTTTAAAATATTTTTTGATTATACTCACCAAATATTCCTCTTAAAGTATTACAAATTTCTCCTAGTGTACAATAAGCTTTTACACTTTCAATAACAATAGGAAAGAGATTTATATTAGGATCTTTTGCGGAACTTTCAAGTTTTTTAAGACATTCCTGAACTTTATTATTATCTCTACTTTCTTTAATTTTATTTAATTTAGCAATTTGTCTAACCTGAACACTCATATCAACTCTAAGAAGATTTTTTGGAGCTTGTTCTTCAACTTTATGCTTATTAACTCCAACAACAACAGTATCATTAGTTTCAACAGATTTCTGATAATCATAAGCTGATTTTTGAATTTCATTTTGAATATATCCGTTTTCAATAGCCTGAGGCGCTCCACCCATTTCATCAATTCTATTAATATAATCAAAAGCTTTTTTTTCAATATCATCAGTAAGCTTTTCAATATAATAAGAACCACCAAGTGGATCTATACTATCTGTAACCCCAGTTTCTTCTGCAATTATCTGTTGAGTTCTCAAAGCAATTCTTACTGATTCTTCAGTTGGAAGTGCTAAAGCTTCATCTTTTGAATTAGTATGAAGTGATTGAGTTCCACCCAAAACAGCTGATAAAGCTTGAATTGCAACTCTTACAATATTATTATCTGGTTGTTGAGCAGTTAAAGTAGAACCGCCTGTTTGAGCATGAAATCTTAACATCATTGATTTTTCTTTTTTTGCATTAAATCTTTCTTTCATAATTTTTGCCCACATTCTTCTTGCTGCTCTAAATTTAGCTATTTCTTCAAAAAATCCATTATGTGCATTAAAGAAAAACGATAATCTTGAAGCAAATGAATCAACATCCATTCCAGCATCAACAGCAGCCTGAACATAAGCAATACCATCAGCCAAAGTAAAAGCTACTTCCTGTGCTGCATCTGAACCTGCTTCTCTAATATGATAGCCAGAAATTGAAATTGTATTCCAATTAGGAATTTTTTCTTTACAATATTCAAAAATATTAGTTATAAGTCTCATTGAAGGCTTTGGTGGAAATATATATGTACCACGAGCTATATATTCTTTTAAAATATCATTTTGAATAGTTCCATTAAGCTTTTCAGGAGCAACTCCCTGTTTTTCTCCAACTGCAATATACATTGCAAGAAGAACCATCGAAGGAGCATTTATAGTCATTGAAGTTGAAACTTTATCAAGAGGAATTCCATCAAAGAGAATTTCCATATCAGCTAAAGAATCTATTGCAACACCAACTTTACCAACTTCACCTTCACTCATTGCATCATCTGAATCATACCCAATTTGAGTTGGTAAATCAAAAGCTACAGAAAGTCCACTTGTTCCATTTGCAAGCAAATACTTATACCTTTCATTTGTTTCTTCTGCTGTTGCAAAACCAGCATATTGTCGCATTGTCCAGAATCTACCTCTAAACATTGTAGGCTGAACACCTCTTGTAAAAGGATATTTTCCTGGAAGTCCAAGTTTATTGTAATCAGAATTTTCATCTGGACCATAAACTCTATCTATATTTAAACCAAAATTCGTTTTAAATTCTTTTTTTCTTTCAGGAAATCTTGACAAAGTCTTGTTAACAGATGTTTCTTCCCAACTTTTTTTAGCATCATTGAATTTTTTTACAATTTCTTCTCTGTAATTTCCCATAAAATCTCCTCAAAGATATTTTTTTAATAACTGTTAGCATAACTTAGTTATATTATGACTAATTTATAGTTAGCGGTAGCTATGCTACCTAGTTAGCACTGCTGTTAGCAGTTAGTAAGTATAAATCATAAAATAACTGTAACTGCAATTTGTCATGGCTTTAACATTTTAAATCTGAGAATAGTGAAATGGATTTAAAGCCTTTACTATCTCACCCTTTCACCATCTCACTACTTCACGCTTTTTAATTCTTAATTAGCAAAGTTCCTTTGCTCTACCCTTCACAAATTTCTAGTAAAACTCCATTTGTTGATTTAGGATGTATAAAAGCAATTTTTTTACCATGAGCACCCATTCTTGGAACCTTATCAATCAAAACATAACCTTTTTCTTCTAATTCTTTAAGTTTTTTAGCAACATCAGGAACATTTATAGCAATATGATGAATTCCCTCACCTTTTTTTTCAATAAATTTACCAATTGCTGAACTAGTATCCACAGGTTCAAGAAGTTCAATCGTTGATTCTCCAAAAGGATAAAATCCAATTTTCATACCATCAAGCACTTCTGTATGCTCCATTTCAACACCTAAATCTTCATATAGTTTACCAGATTCTTTCATACTTTTAACAGCAATACCAATATGATCTATTTTCATTTCAACACTCCCGATATAATATTTTTAGCAGCCATAAGAGGTTCAATTTCACCTTTTATAATTTTATCAGAATTTTCCTCAAAAAACTCTGGATATTTTTGTTGCACCAAATTTTCAACAACAAGATATAATTTAGCCATAAGCTCATGCTTTGCTTTCATTTCTTTTCTAAATCTAACGCTTTCAGGATTATTCAATATATAATCTGAGTGTTTATTAATTTTTTCGACTAATTCAACAACACCCTCACCATTTATAGCTTGAGTTTTTAAAATAGGAGGATTCCATTTTCTTGGATTAAGATTTATCCAATAATTAATTATATTAAAAGTCTTTTCAGCTTCATTTTTTATATCAGCTTTATTAACAACAAAAATATCCGCTATTTCCATAACTCCAGCCTTAAGAGCCTGCATATCATCACCACTTGCAGGATGAAGCACCAGAACAACAGTATCAGAAAATTTTACTATATCAATTTCATCTTGACCTACACCAACTGTCTCGACAATAATATAATCATAATTATAAACACTAAAAGCTTTGATTATATCGGGAGTTGATACAGAAAGACCTCCAAGATGATTTCTATTTGAAAGACTTCTTATAAAAACATTAGGATTTGTAGAATGTTCTTGCATTCTAACTCTATCTCCAAGTAAAGCACCGGTTGAAAAAAACGAAGATGGATCAATTGCAATAACAGCAACTTTACCTTTTTTTGTAAACTCAGATATAAGCTTATTAGTCAAAGTGCTTTTTCCAGCACCAGGCGGACCTGTAATTCCAATAACATGGGATTTTGAGGGATTTTTTAGACAAAGGCTTTCAAGTTTTTCAAGAGCAATAATATCTTGATTTTCAACTTGCGTAATAAATCTTGAAAGTTCTCTAATCCTTATATAATCCATTATTTAAGCATTATCCTTTATAAAATCAACACATTCTTTAAGACTTGTACCTGGAGTAAAAACTTCCATAATCCCATTTTCTTTAAGAAACGGTATATCTTCACCTGGAATAACTCCGCCACCAAATACTTTTATATCTTCACCACCTCTTTCCTTAAGTAATTTAACAACTTTAGGTAAAAGTGTGTTATGAGCACCTGAAAGAATAGAAAGTCCGATAAAATCAACATCTTCTTGAATTGCAGCAGAAACTATCTGTTCGGGTGTTTGTCTAAGTCCTGTATAAATAACTTCCATACCAGCATCTTTCAACGCTTGTGCTACAACTTTTGCACCTCGATCATGACCATCAAGTCCGGGTTTTGCAATAAGTACTCTTATTTTTTTACCCACAAATTCCTCCCACTAGCATATTATTTAATATTTAAAAACAAAATTATATTTTATGAACGACAAAATTTTAACACGGAAGCCTGTTTTATTCAACATAGAAGTTAGAAAAATCAGAAAACAATTGAGTCTTCTGATTAAATAAACAAAAATCAATATAATATCGTTTCAAAGTAAATTACATATAAAAAAGTGTCATCCCGGCACTATTCTGAATTTTTGTCATCCCAGCACTATTCTGAATTTCTGTCATCCCAGCACTATTCTGAATTTTTGTCATCCCAGCACTATTCTGAATTTTTGTCATCCCAGCACTATTCTGAATTTCTGTCATCCCGGTATGATTCTGAGCCGGGATCTGTTTTTGATATTTTTATCATTACACTAACGCAAAAAAATAATCATTCGGTATTTTAGAGGCTGTTGAAAAAGTTATGTTTTCTTTTTTTCAAACTTAACTTTAAAAACAAACAGCATGGTCAGGCCGACCTATGTAAGCTAAAATTTGAGATCGGCACAGACCCTATTTTTGTTTCAATGTTTGTTCATTTTAGTTTTTCAACATCCTCTTTTACCTTCCTTCACTTATAATACATCCGTATATTATATGCTTCGCAACGTTCACTCAAGTTACCGAGTAGATTTTTTTTTTGCTTTTGTTTATAGAAACGCCCTTATTTTATTCGAATTAGATTTTACATATTTTTATACATAACTTGCTTGTATTAATAGTAAAATAAATCAATGAATTTTCTTTAAAAAACAGCTTAAATATTGTTTAATATACTCTGATAATAAAACAAAATTAAAGGGATATATATGAATTTTTTAGATTTTTTTATAAAAGATATAGGTGGGGAAAAAATAATAATAAATTTAGTATAATTATTGAGAGAATTCAATTACGAAAAATAGAAGGTTCAATTAGTAAAATTCACTGTAGGTAATATAATTGGTGCTATTCCCATTTGTGCAGTTATTGATGTTAGTGAGGCTCTAATAAAAGGAAAAAGAATTGCCGGAGCATTTATTTTCATTAACTTATCATGCTGTTCTTTTTCAATATTATCTCCAAATTCAAAAAAACCAACTGATGTAACTATAATATTTAAAAAGTTATTCTCATCACAAACATTTACAGTCAAAAATAATTGAAACTTGTTTTTATCTATTATTTTACTATCGCTTTTAATTTCTATTAAAAGTTCTCTTTTAGCTTCTTTTAAATATTCCGGTTTAATATTAAAATTAAATCCTATTATTTTATAATCATCAAATTTAAGAAATTTATTATCATTTTTCACTTTCATGCTGCAACACCCCTAAAATCCGAATCAACTTCAAAAGGATTATTTTTCGATTTAAACACATTATTTATTGAATTACTAGTTGAAAAATTTTTCAATTCATCAGAAAAGATTTCTTCCATATTATAACTAGAATTGAAATCAGACTTCCCCCAACTTTTTAATAAGTTTTCCTGAATTAATAAAGGTTTATTTCCTTCTACCCAATCAAAATAAAAAGAATCAACAATAACATCATATCTTTCATATTTTTCTAATATGTCATATATAAATTCAATATAGTCATTCATTCTATCGTCTTCAATCGGATTTAAAGAGTAAATATTAATATATTCAATATCCTCGTTATTATCATAAAAATCAGGCGTTTTCTTTGTTTCAGAATTAATTAATATGTTTTTTTTACTTAATTTTTGATTTATTTTATTAATAATAATATTCATATACAGTCCTCAATTCCTATTATTGAAATATATTCTTTAAAAGCATCTTCAGATTTCATTCCTAATCTTATAAATTCTCTTTCAGCAATAACTCGATCGCTAGAATAATCAGCAATAACTCGATTATTATATAAATCGTTTAAGATACGACAAACCTTTAATTTTTTCAATTTTTTATCTGCCTTCATCCTAAAACTTAATTGTTTTATAATCTGGCTATGTTTATAATAAATTTCTGAATCGCCATGTTTTCCTTGAGGTTCAATACCTAAATTTTCCATAAATATTGAAGATAATATGTAAAAGGAATAATAAGCACGATTTGCCCAAGAATTAAAAAAATTATTTTTACCACATATTACAGAAGACTCAAAAGCTTCTTTAGACTTTTCAATATAAATGTCAGTATTAAATTTTTTGTGACACATACTAATATGTTACAAAATCAAATTCTATAAATCAACTTTTAAAGAATAAAAACACCAAACACTCTAACCTTAAACCCTCTAACAGCTTTATCTGATTTAATAAGAATACAGAGTATTCGCTTACTAACAATTTTATTTTTTAATTCAAGAGACTATTGAAAAACTCATTTAAGAAGAAAAGAATGAAACAAGAAAATAAAAATCATGAGCACAGACCCTATTCTGCATCAATGTTTGTTCTTTTTAGTTTTTGACCACTGTTTTTTTCCTTAATTCACCATTGAAAATTCAACATTCGCCATCACAAAAATGTTCATCGAACATTTTGTACATAGTCGCTCACTGCTTTATCCTCCCCTCTTGATATTTTAAAATAAAGCTGTATAATACATTTGAACACATTAATGTATATATTTTTATACATAAAGTGCAGATGAAAAACTTTAAAATCGGGAGAGTTTATATGAAAAAAGTGAAAGTGCTTCAATGGGGATTTGGTGCTATGGGTAGTGGAATGGCAAAACTTATGCTTTCTAAAGAATCAGTAGAACTTCTAGGTGCTGTTGATACAAGAAGTGAATATATTGATAAAGACCCAGGTGAAATTCTTGGAACTTGTAAAACAAATACTAAAATTTACGCTTCATTTGAAGATGCTAAAAAAAACATTAAAACAAAACCTGATGTTGTAATTTTAGCAACAGATTCTTTCACTAAAAATGTAGTTGATAATATTAAAAAAATATGCAATGAAAAAATCAATGTAATAACAATAGCTGAAGAAATGTCATTTCCATGGGCTGCTGAACCTAAATTAGCAGATGAAATCAATAAATGTGCTTTAGAAAACAATGTTTCAGTTCTTGGAACTGGTATTAATCCAGGATTCGTACTTGATGCTCTTGTAATAATGATGACTGGTGTATGTCATGATATAGAATATATTGAAGCTTCAAGAATAAATGATTTATCTCCATTTGGTCCAACAGTAATGAAAACTCAGGGTGTTGGAACTACTCCTGAAGAATTCAAAAAAGGTATTAAAACTGGTGATATAGTTGGACATGTTGGTTTTCCTGAATCAATCGGAATGATTGCAAAATCTCTTGGTATTGAACTTGATGAAATCAAAGAAGAAAGAGAACCAATAATAAGTAATGTTTATAGAGAAACAAAATTTGTTAAAGTTGATAAAGGTATGGTTGCTGGTTGCAGACATATTGGATATGGTATAAAAGATGGTAAAACTATTATTAAAATGATACATCCTCAGCAGGTTCTTCCACATCTTGAAAAAATAGATACAGGTGATTATATAAATATTAAAGGTAATCCTCCTGTTAATCTTGCAATAAAGCCTGAAATACCTGGTGGAATTGGAACTATGGCTATGGCTGTGAATATGCTTCATCTTGTAAAAGAAGCTAATCCTGGTCTTAAAACTATGGCAGATCTTCCAATACCAAGAATGATTAATTAAATAACTTAAATTATCAGGGCGGAACTTAATCCGCCTTGTTTTTTTACTGGAGGTTATTATGTGGGTTCAAATTGAAAAAGTAATACTTAAATCAGAAGAAAGACAAGCTAAAATTCCTCAAGATACAAAAAAACACAATTATATTATGAGGCTTAATGGTTTTTTAAATGAAGAAAATCCTAAAATAGGAAGTAATGTTACAATAAAAACTCTTGCAGGCAGAAAAGTTGAGGGGAAACTTATCAAAATCAATCCAGAATACTCGCATAATTTTGGAAAACCTGTTGAAGAACTTATGCATATTGGACAAACTCACAGAAATATTCTGGAGGAAATAAATGGATAAAACTTATACAGGCGTTATGAATAGAAAAAATGAAATTATGAAAAAATCTATGGGAATGGATTATTCTTCGTATGAAATAAATGATTTTGCATTTGATTATGAAAAAATGATGAACGATACTGAACTTTCTTTTGAAAAAATCAAAGAAATTCAGCTTTCAAACAAAGTTGGCAATACTCCTCTTCTTGAATTAAAAAATATTACTAAACTTGTTAGAAACAATTCAAAAAAAGGTTATGGAGCTAGAATATTTATAAAAGATGAAGCTTGTAATGCTTCAGGTTCTTTTAAAGCAAGAAGAGCTTCAATATCAGCTTATATTGCAAAACAAAGAGGTTATAAAGGTATGGCTGCTGCAACTAGTGGAAACTATGGCGCTGCTGTTGCAAGTCAAGCTGCTCAATATAATCTTAAATGTATAATTTTACAGGAACTTTTTGATTCAAATTATATATGTCAACCTGAAATTGAAGAAAAACTCAGAAAATGCGAAAGTTATGGTGCTGAAGTTGTTCAACTTTCAGTCGGACCTGAATTATTCTATTGTCTTCTTGATATACTTGAAGATACAGGTTTTTTTAATGCTTCTTTATACACTCCTTTTGGGATTGCTGGAGTTGAAACTTTAGGTCATGAACTTGCCGAGCAATGTATGAAAATGACTGGTAAATTTCCTGAACATGTCATGATTACACATGCTGGTGGAGGCAATCTTACTGGTACTGCTAGAGGACTTTTAAGAGCTGGAGCTGATAAAACTCAAATAATTGGAGCAAGTGTTGATCTTTCAGGTCTTCACATGGCATCAGACAATGATTTTAACAAAAAATCCTTTACAACAGGTCATACTGGATTTGGAATTCCATTTGCAACTAATCCTGATAGAGTTGATGTACCAAGAAATGCTGCTCGTTCTTTAAGATATATGGATAAATATCTTCTTATTAGACAAGGTGAAGTTTTCTTTACAACCGAGCTTCTTGCTCAACTTGAAGGTCTTGAAAGAGGTCCTGCTGGAAATACTTCTCTTGCATGTGCAATTGCTTATGCTAAAGAACTTCCAGAAGATCATATAATAATTGTTCAGGAAACTGAATACACAGGAGCTGGCAAACATCCTCAATCTCAGCTTTCTTTTGCAAAAAATCAGGGTGTAAAAGTATTAAATGGTTCTCCAAAAGATAGTATAAATGGAAAAAGTGTTATTATACCTAGTAATATTTCAGAAATTTCCTATATTGAAAAACCTTTAGATGAACTTAAAAAATCTTATATTAAAAATGTTAAATCAAATTTTAAAAATCTCGATATAACAATTCCTGAAAATAAAAAATTTCTTATGGATGAACTTAATATTAAAGATTTTGAAAAATTAAAAAATATGTTTATGGAGGCATAAATGAGTGAATTTGAAAAAAGAAGACAACATTTAAAAAACATGAGTGAAGAAGATTTAAAAAAGTATTTTTGGGAACTTTGTGATAAAGCAACTCAGCCTCTAGTTGATTTTGCTGCAAAACATACTTCTCCATCAATCGAAAGATCTGTTCTATTAAGAATGGGTTTTAATTCTCTTGAAGCAAAAGAAATTGTTATAAAAATAAATGAAGCTGGTCTTCTTGGTAAAGGAGCTGGAAATGTTATTTACAAATTATCTGAAAAGATGAATATATCATGTTATAAAGCCGGCAAATGGATTATCACTGAAGAAAACCCAGATCTTAAAGGAATTTTTTAAAGGAGAGTTAATAATATGAGTCTTGAACCTAAAATAAAAATTGATTTAAAAGAAATTTTCAAAGATCTTGATAAATATACACCAAGAAGAAAAGGTTGGACATGGAGAAAACATGTAGATAATCTTAAAATGCATAAATTTACATTTAAAGATATGTCTGAACCATTAAAAAACTCTATACCTCTTCCAGCTGCTAAATATTTTGAAAATATTGATCCACAACCTGATTGTGTAATTACAACTGAAATTGCATCAGGAAGATTTGAAGATGATATAAGAAGAATGAGAATGGCTGCATGGCACGGAGCTGATCATATAATGGTTATAAGAACTATGGGTCAATCTCACATGGATGGACTTTTAGAAGGTACTCCTGAAGGTATTGGCGGAGTTCCAATTACTAGAAAACAACTTAGAGCTACAAGAAAAGCTCTTGATCTTATTGAAGATGAAGTAGGAAGACCTATAAATTTTCATTCTTATGTATCTGGTGTAGCTGGTCCTGAAGTTGCGGTTTTATTTGCAGAAGAAGGAGTTAATGGTGCTCATCAGGATCCTCAGTATAATATTCTTTATAGAAATATAAATATGAAAAGAAGTATTGTTGACGCAGCTGTTGCTAAAAGAATTATGGCTTATGGCGAAATTTTTCAGATTGATGGAGCTCATAATGCAAATGCAACTGCAAGAGAAGCATGGGCTGTAATGCCTGAACTTATGGTTCAACATGCTATAAACTGCTCTTTCTCTGAAAAATGCGGCATTAAAAAAGAAAATATTGGATTATCAACAGTTCCTCCAACTGCTCCACCAATTCCAAAAATGTATTATGACCTTCCTTATGCTGTAGCTTTAAGAGAATTCTTCTCAGATTATAAATTCAGAGCTCAGCAGAATACAAGATATATGGAAGCTGATACAGATGAAGCTACAATTACACATGTAATTGACACTCTTATTTCCAAAATGACTAGTGCTGATATTCAAAGTACAATAACTCCTGACGAAGGCAGAAATGTTCCTTGGCATTACAACAATATTAAAGGTCTTAATACTGCAAAACAAACTTTTGTTGCTTTAGACGGACTTATGGAAATGATAGAGCTTAAAAAAGACGGTCCTTTAAGAGAAAAAATTCGTGAACTTAAAGAAAGAGCTGTTCTTTTTATGGAAGAAATTGCTCAAATCGGATATTTTGAAGCTGTAAAAAAAGGTATGTTTGTTGATTCAGCTGAATATCCAGAAAGACATAATGATGGTATTGCAAGAGATCCTGAAGGTGGAGTTGGTGTTAATACAATTTGTGAAAGAGATATTGATTATATAGCTCCTGTTTCAGAACAATTCGGATATAATAATCCTGAATGGAAAACAATTTATGAAAAAATAGGTAGAGATACTTTTCATAATCGATCAAAAATACAGTTTATAGACGAATTAGATCAGGTTGATACTTCAGAAAACAGAATGCAGAAACTTTTGGAAGATAGAAAAAACAATGTTAGTTCACCAGAAGTTGAGTGGCATGGTGACGGAACAGTACTTGTTACTTTGTTTTTTCCTGAAGAACAGGCAGTTGCAGAAGCTTGTGCAATACAAATGGCTCTTAGTATGAATCTTAAAGACCCTGAAGTTGTTAATTCAGCTGTAATTCATCCATGCGAAGGAACTTATGTTGAAATAAAAGGAAAAACAGATATAAAAATAGATAAATCAAAACTTGTTCTTCCAGAAAAAGACAAAACACTTTCAGAAGATGAAATTAGAGCTTATGTTAAAGAAAACGGTCTTAAAGTCGTTGCAGCAACGGTTGGAGAAGATGAACATTCAGTTGGATTAAGAGAAATACTTGATATAAAACATGGTGGAATTGAAAAATTCGGTGTTAAATATCTTTATCTTGGTACATCATGCCCAATTGAAAAACTTGTTGATTCTGCTATTGAATTTGGTGCTCAAGCAATTCTAATGAGTACAATAATATCTCATAATGATATACATTATAGAATGCAAAAAAGACTTCATGAAATATGTGTTGAAAAAGGTGTTAGAGATAAATTCTTATTAATTGGTGGTGGAACTCAGGTTAAAAATGATTTATCCAAAGAATCTGGTATAGATAGAGGTTTTGGAAGAGGTTCAAAAGGAATTAATGTTGCTTCATGGATTGTTCAAACTCTTAGAAGTAAATAAACTCGAATAAACAAAAAACAAAAAAAGCCCTTTTACAAGGGCTTTTTTTTATTAACACAAATTTATAACAATTCTATAAATTTGCTAATTAGCACAACTAAAGTTGTAAGTAACGACTGTTACACAGTCTAATTAGATTATGCTTCTAAATAATCGCTAATTAGGCTACAAAGTAGCCGTTAATTATGCTTTTGTATCTCTATTTATTTTTAACAATTTCCAAATCTTCTCCAATTTCTCCAGCAAGATATTTTGCAAAATTAACTGACATTATTCTGTGATGATAACCTTCCTGATTATAATTATTATAAAGTTTTCTTGAAGCTTTTCCATTTGACATAGTACCATCATCAAAAGGAGATGAATCACCAACAGCTATAACTCTACCTTTACCATGAATTGCTGCAACAATATAAGGATTACCACCTTTGCTTGATGAAAGATGTATAAGTCCTACAGCATTTTTAGAATCAGTTACAGAAAGTGTAGTTCCACCCCAAGTACCAACTGTTTTTACATTTTCCATAAGTGAACAATCTAATCTTTTACCCATAATAGGATGTATAGAATAAGTTTCTGCATCGAATTTAAAACCAAAATTATCTACAAATTTATTGTAAATTTTAACAGCATCCCAACCATTACGATTTCTATCGGCACCTTTATGGTCAGCTATAAGAAATAATCCTCCACCTTCTGAAACAAATTTTGTAATAGCTTTAATTTCAGTTTCGGAAAACGGATTGTTTGGTTCAGGAACAACAAAAATATCATACTTTTTTAAAACATCATAAGTTACAGCATATTCAATAGCATTTACTTCAAATCCAGCACCTGTCAAATCATCTGCAAAATCTGAATAACCAGTTTCAATTGTCCAATGAGCTGAACCGGCTGTTTGTGCGTGTGCATTATCAAAAAGAACTCTTTTTTGTGCATACACATTAAAAACTAAAAATACTGCGACTAGAAATACTACCATTCTTTTCATATCATTCTCCCTGATATTTTTTTTAAAACCCGAAAGCTTAAATTTAATTATAGGATAAAATTTCAAATTTATCTATAAAAATATTTCTTTTGCTTGACTATAATTTTTCTCAACTGTAATATTTAGTCTGAGGTTTAAAAAATTATGAAAAATAAATTATTTACAAAAAAATATATTAAGTTTTTTTTATTACATTTTATTTTAGTTTTAGCTGTTTTTTTTCCAATTGGAATTTTTATAAGATATTTTTCAATTAAAAACAATTTATTCATTCTAATTGTATCATTAATTTTATCTATAATTATTACAACACTACTTATGAAAAATAAAAAAAATATTGAAAAACTAAATCACTTAAAAAAAATTGATAATTTAACAAAACTTTATAATAGAAGAACATTTTTAGAACTATTCAATAAACACTATATTGATACTAAAGAAACTAATAGAATTTTATCATTGTGTTTTGCAGATTTAAACAATACAAAATCTACAAATAATAATTTAGGTAATAATATTGGAGATTTAATAATAAAATCTTTTTCAGAAATTTTAAAATCAGGTCTTCGTGAAAGTGATATAATATCAAGGTTTGGTGGTGATAAATTTTTAATTTTATTTGTAAATTCTGATGTAACAATGGCAAAAAAAGGCTGGCAAAGAGTTCTTGAAAAACTTAATGAATTAAATAATGAAAATCTATATCCTAATAAAATAACTGTAAGTGCAGGGTTTTCCGAATTCAATCCTAGAATACCTAAAACAATTGATATGCTTATAAATGAAGCTGAATTTAATATGTATAATAATAAAAATCATTATAAAAATACCAATGAGGTAATTTTTTAAATGAAAATCGACATAATTACAGTTGAAATCGGTAGCACAATAACTAAAGTTAATGCTTTTAATAATATTTTTACAGATAATCCAATACATATTGCTCAAGCAACTGATTTAACTACTGTTGAACAAGGTGATGTAACTCTTGGAGCTTACAAAGCATTAGAAAACCTCAATAAAATAGCCGGTGAAAAACTTGAACCTAAAGAAATTCTTATTAATTCTTCAGCAGCAGGCGGTTTATCAATGGGAGTTTTTGGTCTTACCTATGATATGACAGCAAAAGCAGCCAGTGAAGCTTCTCTTGGTGCAGGAGCTATAATTAAATACATAGGTTGTGGCAAAATCCAACCTTATCAAATAGATGAATTATTAGAAACAAAACCTAATATAATTCTTTTTGCAGGCGGACTCGATTTTGGAGATACAGAAACAACATATCACAACGCTCTTATGTTATGTCAAATTCCATGTGATATTCCTTTTATATATGCTGGTAACACTCAGCTTATAAAAGCAATTACAAAACTTTTTGAAAAACAAGGAAAAAATCTTCTCGTTACAAAAAACGTTTATCCTGGAGTAGATGAATTAGATACAGAACCTGCTAGAAAAATAATTCAGGAAACTTTTTCAAAACATATAATTCACGCTCAAGGCATGGAAAAATTATCCTTACTCACAAAAAAACCTATAATACCAACTCCTTATGCTGTTTTAAAAATAACTGAAAAAATATACGAAACTATGGGTGATGTTGTTGTGATTGATGTTGGAGGAGCTACAACTGATATTCATTCAGTTTGTGAAGATACACCTGAACATAGTGCTAAAAGAATTGAAGCAGAACCTTTGTCAAAAAGAACTGTTGAAGGAGATCTAGGAGTTTTTATAAATGCAGATAATTTAAACAAACTAGAAGATAAAACTATAAGATTTCACGGAGATCTTGGATTTTTAAAACCAATGCCTGATTCAGAAAGTTCTATAGCTCTTTCTAAAAACCTTGCTTATAAAGCTGTCAAACTCGGACTTTACCGACATGCAGGTAAATTAAAAACAGTGTTTACACCTTCTGGTAAAAAACAATTTGTTATTGGAAAGGATCTTTCAAATGTTAAATATATAATTGGAACAGGTGGAGCTCTAACAAGGCTTCCTGGATGTAAAACTCTTCTTGAACCAAAAAATCTTTTATTAAATGCAGAAAGTCTTATGCCAGGCAAAGATGCTGAAAGTTTCATTGATAATAAATACATTTTTTCCTCATTAGGTACAATTGCATTTCATTATCCAGATATAAATATTAAAAAACTCGTTTTATCTAGTATAAATTCAAAGGAGCAATAAATGTATCCAAAAATAAATATAAATCTTCAAAAAATTACACATAATGCAAAAACAATTCTTAATCAATGTAGAAAACATAATATTGATGTATTTGCTGTTACTAAAGTCACATCAGCTGATTTAAAAGTAGCTCAGGCAATTTTAGATGGTGGAATTACAAAATTTGCTGATTCAAGAATTCAAAATATAAAAAAACTAAAAACTAATTTTCCTAATATTCCCGTAATGCTTCTTAGACTTCCTATGTTTTCTGAAATAGAAGAAATTGTGCAGTATTGTGATTATATACTTGTATCAGAAGAAAAAACAATATTAGAACTTGAAAAATATGCAGCTATATACGGCAAATCACCAAAACTTATTCTTATGGTAGACCTTGGAGATCTTCGAGAAGGATTCTGGGCTGATACACTTGACGATTTCTGTGAAATCACTAAAAAAATAACAAATTGTAGAATTGATGGAATGGGCGTAAATCTTGCCTGTTATGGCGGAGTAATTCCAACTGCTTTAAAAATGAATGATCTTATTTTCCTTGCAAAAGAATTTCAAGAAAAAACCGGAATAACGCTAAAAACTATATCAGGTGGTAACAGTTCGACTCTACCTCTAGTAATCTCAGATGAAATACCTTTTGATATTAATAATCTTCGAATTGGCGAAGCAATAATGCTAGGAAGAAATGTAATAAATCGTCATCCTTGGCCAGATACATTTCAGGATACTTTCACTTTTGAAGCTCAGATTATCGAGTTAAAAGAAAAACCTTCTGTACCTCAAGGATTAATTGGTCAAGATGCTTTTGGAAATACTCCTGATTATGAAGATAGAGGTGTTCATCACAGAGCAATACTTGGAGCAGGAAGACAAGATATAGCTGTCGATGGTTTAATACCACTTGGCAATTACGAAGTGCTTGGAGCATCATCTGACCATATAATTATAGATGTTGAAAAAATACATTCTGATATAAAACTCGGAGATACACTTGAATTCATGCTTTCTTATGGAGCTCTTCTTCAAGCTTTTACTTCTGAATATGTCTATAAAAATTATATGGAGGAATAATGATTGAAAAGATTAATTTAATTATTAAAAATATTTATAGCAGTCCAACAAATTTATTTATATTTAACATTGCATTTCAAGGTCTTAAAATTATATTTATTTCCTTTATAATATTTGCAATAACATCTAAACTCCGAAATTTCTTTAGAAAATACGGAGATAAATTCAATGATGCAAGAGATACTTTTTTTAATTTAATCGGAGATATAATCTTTTTTTGCGGACTTTTAGCAATTATACTCGTTATATTTAAATTTTTTGGAATAGATCTTAAAGGAATAATTGCCGGAATGGGTTTAACAGGATTTGTACTCGGCATGGCTTTAAAAGATATTCTTTCAAACCTTGTATCTGGAATGATTATACTTTTTACAAAACCATTTAATATTGGTGATAGTGTTATAATAGGCGGTAAACAAGGAATTGTTTATGAAATAAATCTTAGACATATATTATTAACAAATGAGTCAGATTTAATACTTGTACCTACAGCAAGTGCTTTTTCATCAACAATAGTAATAAACAACAAAAAAAATGAATAAATAAAAGAATAGGTTTCGGGAAATACCTGAGTCTGGGGTTTGGGAAAAAACTATAAACTCTCAACTATAACTGCAAACAGTAAAACAAACAATCTTACAAAAACTCTAAGTTTGTCATTCTTCATTTTAAACCTTCCAAAATTTTAATATTTTTTGCAAAATTTCAAAAACTACACTTACAATGCCTGCTAAAAAAGCAGATACTGCACAAAGTGGTAAAAACATATTTACAGAAACAACACAATATATATCCTGACCATTATATAATTCAAACACAATATTCCATAAAAAAGAAAGTGTTTATAAACATTTTTTATAATTAAAAATTTAGAATTGTAAAGAAAAAAATATTCTTGTGATAAGATTTTTCTACTCTTTTGTAACATAAGGTTTTTAATTTTAGGTTTTAACCCTCAACACTTTAACCCTCAACACTTTAACAGCTTTTACCACGACTTCTTAATTTTCAATTTTTAATTTTTCTTAGTCCCATGCTTCACCGATTATATTTAGATCTTTCATTTTTCCTGCTGAAACATAGCCATTAGAATTATCAATTAAAAGATATTTACCTTCAGAAAGTAGTTTTTTACTTATATCTTCTTTACCTTTTACTTCAACTTGACCTTTATTTACAGCAACTTTGACAGTAGATGAATCAGTATATTCTACTTTAAATATAGTAAGACCTGAAGATATAATATCGATACTTCCCATTGAAGTGTTTATCTTCATATCACCTCTTCCACCAGGAATCTTTGCAATAAAAGAACCAGAGTCAAAATAAAAATCCGCTTCAATTTGAGTTTCACTAACTGGGAATATTCTTTCAAGCTTTAGTTCAATAGAATTTTTTAACGTAACCGCAATACCATTTCCAAAATCAAGTCTTGCTTTTCCGTTATCCTCAAGCCTCAAAGAATCGCCTTCCATCAACAATGTTTCATTGTCATCTTCAAAAAAATAATCCTCGCCAGCCCGCATAAAATCAACTCTTCCAAGATTAGGTATAACTTTAACACTAGCTGCTTTAGCAAGTTTGGCCTGAGTAACTTTTTTTTCTTTTATTACAATTCCTGCCATAAAAATACCAATTACAACCAAAACTGCAATTAAAATACCAATTATTCTTATTTTTAATTTTTTAACTTTATCATCTTCAAATTTTTTCTTTTTTTCAACTTCTAATGCTTTTCTTTTTTTTAATCTATCTCTAGGTGTTTCCATTGACATTTCACGCCACTTTCCCATATATCCTCCGGAAAATTAATTATTCAATGCTTTATTGGATTTTTCCGCCCATTCTCTATTCCACGGAAAAAAATCATTATCTTTTAATTCAAAACTTTCCATTAACATTTGTCGGCTATTTTTCCTATCTCCTTTCACATAAAAAAGCCTTCCAAGAAAATATCTTAATTTCGCATCATTTTTTGAAAAACTCTCTTTTAACAGATTATCAAGTAAAAGTTCAGCTTTGTCCAGTTTTTTTGAAAAATCTGTTTCTTGTGAATTATAATAACCTTTTTCAAAGAGTGAAATAGATTGTTTTATTGCATCATCAATAGCTTCAATATATTTCTTTTGATTTTCATCTCTAAACACAAATTTTTTATTATTAAGATAATTAAATTCGCTTTCTATAAAAGCACTTTTATCTTCAATTAAATTATTGCTATTATTATCTTTTTTTACAACAAAAATCAGCAACCCTGAAATTAAAAATACAATAAATATATACTTAAACATAGGCATATAATAACAGAATAAATAATTTTTTTCATCATTTTACTTTTTTGTTTCAAAAAAATACATATTCTCAAATTTACACAGTTTTTTAAAACATATCATTTTTTAAAATTACACCTTATTATCAGCTATTTAGTTTTTATTCTTCTGGCATAACATTTGCTTATAACCAATATGAAAAAATATAAAAACAAAATTATAACAATTGTTTTCTTTACTTTAATCATTTTCACAACAATAATTTGTTCATATCAAAGATATTTATATCTTAAAAAAATTACTTATGAATATTTTTCACATGATTTATATATCTCTAATTTATGCGAAATAAACAATAACAATTCTTATATAACTGACAAATACAGTTTAAAAATCAATTTTATCCTTTTTAAAAATTTTTTTAAAGAAGAAGAATTATATATATCGCTAAACAAATTTCTTAAAAAGGAGATCTTCTAATGTATGTAAATTTCTTTTCGAGTAATCTTGACGGAATTGCTTCAAATATAATCAGAGTTGAGAGTGATATTTTAAGAGGACTTCCAGGTTTTTCAATAGTTGGATTACCCGATACATCTGTTACAGAAGCTCGAGAAAGAGTTAAAGCAGCTATACAAAATACTGATTTTCAAATTCCGCCAGGACATATAACAGTCAATTTAAGTCCCGCAGAAATACGTAAAAACGGATCTAATTTTGATTTACCAATAGCTTTAGCAGTTCTTGCAGCATCAAAAGAACTTTCAAAACTAGATGATGAAATTGTTAAAAAAACTATTTTTATAGGAGAACTAGCACTTAACGGAGAGATCAAAGGAGTAAGAGGCGTTTTACCAATGATATTAGATTGTTATCAAAAAGGTTTTAGAGAATTTGTAATTCCAGAAAAAAACTCCAAAGAAGTTAGCTTATTAAAAAACATCAAAATATACACAGCAAAGTTTTTAAAAGATGTAATAGACTATATAAAAGGAGATAAAATACTTGAAAAACTTCAGGATACCCCCTTAAACACTTTTAACAAATGTGATTTCCCAGATTTTTCAGATGTAAAAGGTCAATTTAGTGCCAAAAGAGCGCTTGAAATATCAGCTTCAGGACGACACAATGTACTTTTTTTGGGAAGCCCAGGTTCTGGTAAAACAATGCTAGCACGCAGAATCCCTGGAATATTACCTAATATGACTTATGAAGAATGTATTGAAACAACCAAAATATATTCTGTTTGTGGTAAAATCCAAGAAGATACTGGAATTGTCGCTGAAAGACCGTTTAGATCACCACATCATACAATATCAGACATTGCACTTGTCGGTGGCGGTTCAAATCCAAAACCAGGTGAAATATCATTATCACACAATGGAGTTTTATTTTTAGATGAATTAACAGAATTTAGAAAATCTTCGCTTGAAATATTAAGACAACCTCTTACCGACAAAAAAATATCAGTATCTAGAGTTAAATACAGCCATGTATTTCCAGCTAATTTTATGCTTGTTGCTGCAGCTAATCCATGTCCTTGCGGGTTTTTATTTGATGATATTAAACAATGCACCTGTTCTTGGCAAGAACAGCAAAGATACAAAAATAAATTATCCGGTCCTATTCTTGATAGAATTGATATTTCTATGGAAATTGCTCGTGTTCGTACAGAGGATTTATTTTCATTAAATAAAGCAGAAACAAGCTCAGATATTCGTAAAAGAGTTATAAGAACAAATAATATTCAACTAGAACGATATAAAAATGAGCCTTTTAATTCCAATGCAGATCTTTCTGTAAAAACAACACAAAAACATGCTCATATAACAAAAGATGCTATCAAATTATTAAAAAACACAATAGAACAAACTGGGATGACTGCAAGAGCATATTTTAAAATAATAAAATTATCAAGAACTATTGCAGATATGGCTGAAAGTGAATTTGTTGAAGAAAACCATATTATGGAAGCTGTTTTTTATAGAACATTAGATAAATGGTAAAAGGGGGAATTTATGAATACAAACGAATCAAATATTACAAAAAAAATAAACGATGCATTTAGACTTTCTTATAGAGATAGATTAGATTATATTCTCGAAAAAAAAGCCGAATATTATATGAAACAAAACTGTGATACAAGTATAAAATACTCTCTCAAAAATCTTATTGAAAAAAATTAATTAAATTATATATTTTAGGGGTTAAGAGTTGGAGGTTAAGGGTTGTAATCCCAGCATAATTTTTAAGCTGGGATTACAATTTTTTTATTAACTTTTTTCAAGCTATTGTTGTAAAAAAATCTGCAATTTCATTTTTCTCTTTAACAATTCCACCAGAAAAACAAAGATTAATCTTTTCGTCTTTATTTTCTGTTAATTTTATAGTACCAAGATTACAATTACTAACAATTATTCTAAGTCTATTTTTAAATTCATTAAAATCAGTTTCATTAACATTTGGAACTACTATTACAAAACTATTTTCTTCAAATCGTCCAAGATTGTAATAAGGTGCAATAATTGCCTTCAAAGTCTTAGCAATTATATTTAAAACTTTATGACCATTTTCAATACCTGATTTTTCACACAATTCTTCGTAATTTTCAATTTTAGCTATAATCATTCCAAAAACAACATTATGTTTTTCAAGTTCATTTATAAGATTTTCAATTTTTATTTCCATATATTTTTTGTTTGGAAGATTTGTTATATCATCTATAAAAGCTAGTTTTCTAAGTTTATCAGCCATTTCATAAGCACTAATAGCAGATGAATTATCACTAAATATCTCAACTGCACCAATCATATTTTTATCTTTATCATAAATTGGTGTTGTCTTAAGTCTTACAGGTAATCTAGCTCCACTTTTATGAGAAAGATATACTTCAGCCTCTCTTTCAAATCCGTCATTTAAAGTATATTGAAGTGGACAACCACCCTTACACATATTTTCACCACAACCTGATATATGATTCAATATATTATCACTACATTTAGAGCCAAGAACTTCCTCTGAATTAAATCCTGTTATTTTTTCAGCACCTTTATTCCAATAAGTAATTTTTTTTTCTAAATCAACAAAATATATTCCATCTGAAATATTATCTAAAATATTTTTATAAAACTCCAATGTATATTCCATTTCACCCCCAAAAAAATTTGATCTTCTCCTGCTCTTTCTAATCTTTATATTTTTCACTGACCCCGTATCCTAGTTTCATCCCTTAACCCTTTCACTCTTTCACAGGTTTTTTCTTAAATTCTGCTGGAAATATTTGCGATAAAGTTTTTTTTAATTTAATCACAATATTTACATTATCTGCTTCAATTTTAAAATATTCTGCTATTTCTCTACTCTGTGAAAGAGAATTCACAACTTTTGAAACAAGTTTTCTTTTAGAATATCTTACCATATTAAAAAACATAAAATCATCAATTTTAATTATATATATATCAAGACTTTTTTTTAATATTGAAAAATAAATTCTAAATGGAAATATCCCATAATTTCCAACAATAATTAGCTTATCTTTATTTCTTCTAAAATCCAGATCTTTAAGCCCAGCTCTACTATACAATTCTCTGTTTTTATATAATTGTTCTCTAAAAAATTGTTCTGGAATAGAAAAAACAAAATCTTTATCATAAAAAATAAGATCACAATAACTATAATTAAATAAAACAAAAAAAATAAAAATCACAAAAAAATATTTCAAATATTTTTCTCCATATCCCCTTTAACATGAGTCTTCGACTCTCCTGTAACATGGTGAGTTTATTTTTTTGTCACTTTGTCACACAATGACATGTCACGCCCCACCTGTCACAGTTTTACATATCACTGGCTTTTACCCAATCTTATTCATAATAAAATCTGCTTTTTCTCAAACTATAATTAAAACCAAGAAAATACTCTGAACTATAAGCTCTTTCGCCAATAATATCATCATATACAATAAAATAATCTTTAGAAACTTCAAGATTCAACCTTGAATTAATAGGAGCAATATACCTAACATTCATGTCAATTTCATAATATCTATCATTATTATTTGAGTAAAATATATCTGAAAAATATTTTAAAGTCTTTGAATTTTTCATTAACTGTTCCTTAGTATAATTAAGTTGAATACCAAGATTATAATCCTGCCCATTTTTAGGGAAATTCTGCTGATATGATAATCCAGCATAAAACTCATCCCACTTTTTACCAAAACTTATTTTATAATTAATCGGAATATCATCATTTGCATTTCTAATTAAAGAAGAATCAATTTTCTGATATATTGTAAGATTTGAAAGACTATTTGTAACACTTGTATATAGCTTAACATCTTTTTTATTAGTGATATTGTCAAGTCTTGAAAATCTAAATTCAAAAAAATTATTTATATGGCTTTTTTTGACAATAAATATCAAGATCATTTCTAAAATAAATTCTATTTTCTTCTTTTTCTCTGCTGGAAAGCTTGGATACACCAGTATAAAGCTGTTTTGCTCCATAAGAATCATTTTTAAAAAAAGAAGCAGTTACCTGAGACCTACTATTTCTCATATTTTTGAAAAATATTTTTTCACTTGTTGTATCATTAAAATGCTTAACAGCATAATTTCTAAGACTATTGATTTTATTTTTTTCCTTCATTATCATTGAAATCTTGATATTATTTTTTTGACTAAAAGTAAAATCATTTACAAGAACATTATAGAATAAATTATCTTCAATAACTCTTCCAAAAACTTTATTATCAGGTTCAACTCCATATATATAATAATCTTTATGATATACAAATTTTTTAATATTAGAACCTTTTACTCTTACAATATGAAGCGGACCATCATATCTTATAACATCGAATAAATCGTCCTTTTCTGTATTAAAAGTCCCTGGATTTAAAACTACAAATTCAACATTTGTAGTTTTCCTTAAGCTAGAAAAAAGATATGTTACATATTTTGAAGGATTTTCAACATTATATTCTACTTTATATTTAGAATTATTCATAAAAAAATTGTAAATTTTCATATCAGGACCCGGAAGTTTTTCTATAACAAAATTAAGTTGATTATCTTTTAAATTTCCACGATAAATATGAGAATAACCCCATGGCAAAACATAAAACTTTGTATTGTTTTTGAATGTTCTTTCTAAAAATTGTAATTTTTCATACTCTTTTGTTGAAAAAGCAAAAATAAAATCCACACCTTTAACACTTCCAAAAAAATCAAGTAAATCATCTGAAAAATCTTTTCTATTAAGAAAATCGCTTAATAATATTATTTGAAAATCCACTTTTCCTTTTAACTCATTAATTGAATTTTGTACTGATTTTTTTAAATCAAAAATTTTTACTTCTTTTAATATATCTCCATGAACCAATATCGAAAGATCTTTTCTTGTAACCCCTATAATACCAATCTTTTTACCCATAAATTCTTTTATAACATAAGGTTTTCCAATATTTGTATTACACGATAATATATCAATACCAGAAGCAAATTTATTTAAATTTTCCACACCAAAATCAATTTCATGATTACAAACTGCAAGCACATCAAGACCCATTTTAGAATAAAGATTCCAAAAATCCTTTCCATTATCTTTAAATGTATATTTATTTGATTCAATAGCATTACCTATATCAATCCATAGATTATCTTCTTCTTTTAAAAGTGAATACATTGAAAAAAGTCCTGATTCACCAGTTTTTTCACCTAATTTCGCCCTGTTATTACCAGTTATAAATACAGAATCAGCAAAACAATTTAAACTCATTAAAAACATAATTAAAATAAAACTCAATAAAAGCCTTTTCAAAGCAATCCTCCGTACAAAAACTTTTTAGAATTCGTCATACTATTTTAACATAAACTTTTCTTGTTCTAGGACCATCAAATTCACAAAAATAAATATTCTGCCATGTCCCAAGTAAAAGTTCACCATTATTTATAATAATAGTTTCAGAAAAACCAAACATAGAAGCTTTTATATGTGCTGCAGAATTACCTTCAAAATGTCTATAATTATCTTCCCAAGGAACTATTTTATCCATTTCTTTTTCAATATCTTTTTTTACATCAGGATCAGCATTTTCATTAATAGTAACACCAGCTGTTGTATGAGGAATAAAAACAGTGCATATACCATCCTTAACATTACTTTCTTTAACAATATTCCTTAACTCAGATGTAATATCATAAAATTCTGTTCTACTCAAAGTCCTAATACTAAAATCTCTCAACATATTATAAACCTCTTAATTTATATAACTTCAATTACAATTCCTTTTTTTTGAAAATCATCCATTATATCTTTTAAAACCTCTAATTGACAGTATGTAGTCTGAATTTCATTAAGTTCATTATCTTTTCTGTCAGTTCTAACAATTGCAAGTCCTTCATATGCTTCAAGTGTATTAACAACAAAATACAAGTTTTTTTTTGGAATTCTATACCACAGACTTATTGTATTGTTATGATGCATTACTAGCCATCCTTGTTCTTAATATGCAAAATTCTTCAACTTTTTTATCAAATCTCATATAAATTCTTTTACCATGATCTGCATTCATTTCTCTAACAAGTTGACTATCTTTATCTTTAATATAAAAATCCTGAACTATCTGAAAAAAACTGTTTTCCATATTTAAAACTTCAATTTGTTGTCCATATCCAAAAGAATTTTTTACTTCAACCTCAAAAAAATCACCTTGTTTTCCTGAAGTTACATATCCAAGTATTCTATGACTTCTATTGTAGTAATTATTTTTATATACCTGGTCTTTAGAATTGAAATTTTCATCAAATGCAGCTTCAGTATAATTTCTATGACTGATTTTTTTAAGTTCATCAGCCCATTCTTCTTTAAACTCAAAAATTTCTGGATTTTTAATATATTCATCAATAATCTGCCTATATATTCTGCAAACCATAGCTACATAATAACTTGATTTCATTCTTCCTTCGATTTTTAATGAACATACTCCAGCATTTATAAGTTCTGGAATTTTTCTAGATAAATTCAAATCAGCTGAATTCATTATATAAGTACCAGTATCATCCTCAATAACAGGCATAAACTTACCTTTTCTCTTATCTTCTTCAAGATAATACAATTTATATTTCCATCTACAAGGCTGAGCACAATCTCCTTTATTTGAATCTCTACCAGCCATAAAACTTGACAAAAGACATCTTCCAGAATATGAAACACACATAGCGCCATGAACAAAAGTCTCAATTTCAATGTTTGAATTTAAAATAATATCTCTTATATTTTTTTGTGTAAGTTCTCTTGCAAGAATAACTCTTTCAGCACCAAGATTTTCCCATAATCTTACAGTATTGGAATTTGTTGTATTAGATTGAGTAGAAACATGAACTGGTATTTTTATGTTTTTCTCTTTAATAATAAGCATAAGTCCAGGATCACTTATTATAGCAGCATCAGCTTTTATATCAGCCAAATATTTCAAAAAAACTTCAATATTTTCAAATTCATCATCTCTATAAAAAGAATTTACAGTAACATAAACTTTTTTACCTAAAAAATGAGCATAATCAATAGCTTTTTCAAGCTCTTTATTAGAAAAATTCTTAGCTTTTTTTCTCAAAGAATATTCTTTACCACCAAGATAAACAGCATCCGCACCATAAGCAAATGCAAATTTCATCTTTTCAAAATCTCCTGCTGGAGCTAAGAGCTCTGGTTTTTTGACCATTTAATATACTCCCTCAAAATAATACTTGCAGCAAATTCATCAACAAGTTTTTTACTTTTTTTCATTGAATAACCAACTTCCTTCAAAATATCATAAGCATCTCTTGTAGTATAATTCTCATCAAAAAGTTCAACACATACATCAATATTATCTTTTATCTTATTAAAAAAATTTCTTACTTTTTCACTCTGAATAGTATCATTACCCTCATGATCTGAAGGAATACCAATAATAATCTTATCAACTTTTTTTTCTTCAACAAGAGTTTTTATTTTTTTAACTGAATTTTCATTTTTTATTGTAGTAAAAGGAGATGCTATAGTACCAGATTCATCACTTAAAGCAATTCCAATCCTTGCAAATCCATAATCTAACGCCATAATTCTCATAATAAAATAAAATCCTTTAATTAACTGCTTTTTCAATTATTTCAATAACTTTTTCTGAAGCTTTTCCAAAATTTTCATTATAACTTGCTCCACCTTGAGCCATATCAGGTTTTCCACCACCTTTACCAGAAAGAAACTGAGTAAGTTCTTTCATAATATTTCCAGCATGAATTTTTGATGTAGCATCTCTTGTAACTTTTATAACAATGCCAACTTTTCCTTTATTTTCAGATAAAACAACTCCAACACTTTTTTCTTTACCTTCTAATAATATATCTGCAACATCTCTAATAGTATTTCCCTCAATACCTTTTAAAGAAGTTACAAAAGCAGTATAGTCTCCAATTTTTTTTTCAAAAACAGAATCTTCGGTTGTTGCATTTAATCTAGCGTTTTTAAGTTCTTTTTTTAAATCTCTTATATTTTCCATAAATTTAACAACTCTATTAGGAATATCCTCATGTTTTACTTTAAGCTCATCAGATAATTTATCTAAAATATCAACTTTAGCTTGAATATATTTTAAAGCTTCTAATCCACAAACAGCTTCAATTCTTCTAATAGAAGCTGCAATTGAAGTTTCAGATATAATTTTAAAAAAACCAATATCACCAGTTTTTTTTGTATGAGCACCACCACAGAATTCTTTACTATCACCCATTTGAACTACTCTTACTTTTTGACCATATTTTTCTCCAAAAAGAGCAGTTGCACCAATTTTTTTAGCTTCTTCTACATCAAAATGATCTGAACTTACATCTTTATTTTCCAGAATAAGTCTATTTACCATTTCTTCAACTTTTGTAATTTCTTCATTTGTCATAGCTTGAAAATGTTTAAAATCAAATCTTAATCTATCCTCACCAACATAAGATCCTGATTGTTCTGCATGAGGACCAAGCAAGTTTCTTAATGCTAAATGAAGTAAATGTGTTGCAGAATGATTTCTCTGAATAGAATTTCTTCTATCTTTATCAACTTCAAGTCTAATTTTTTCTCCAATTTCAAAATTAAGTTCTCTATCACATATATGAATTATAAGTCCATCAACAGGTTTTACAGTATCAATTATTTCAATACTATCTCCACCACCAAATAAAACTTTACCAGTATCACCAACTTGACCACCAGATTCTCCATAAAATGGAGTTTTTGATGTTATAAGCATATTTTTATTTATATATTTAATTTCAGCATCACATATAAGCTCATCGTAACCAATAAATTCAACTTCTCCAATTTTTTCCTTGAGTTTAAAAAACTCTTCAGTTTCAAGTTTTAGAGAATTTCCTTTCCAATTTTCTCTTGACCTTTTTTTCTGTTCTTGCATACTTTCTTTATACTCTTCCTCATCAATATTAATATTTTTTTCTTTTAGAATAATCTCAGTAAGATCATAAGGAAAACCATAAGTATCATAAAGTACAAAAACATCTTTACCAGAGAATTTTAAATTATTTGAATTTTTATATCTTTCAAGCATATCATCAAGAATTTTAAGACCTTGTTTAAGAGTATTAGAAAATAACTCTTCTTCTTTTTTTATTATAGTTTCTATAAAATCCATTTTATTTTTTATTTCACAATATGAATTCCCCATAAGTTCAACAATTTTTGAAACAAGTTTATAAATAAACATTTCATTTGTAAGTATATTACTGTATCTTACAGCTCTTCTAATTATTCTTCTTAAAACATATCCCCTGCCTTCATTTGAAGGCATTATACCATCTCCAATCAAAAATACAGCACATCTAGCATGATCTGCCACAACTTTAAATGCAACACCTTCTGTGAGCATACTTTCTCTATTACATTTTTTATTACATATTTTTTCAATTTCTTCAATAATCAAACTAAGAACATCAGTTTCATAATTAGAGTGAACACCCTGAACAACAGCAGCAATTCTTTCAAGTCCCATGCCAGTATCGATACCAGGCTGAGGAAGAGGTTTCATATCACCATTTTCAAATCTTTCAAACTGCATAAAAACATTATTCCATATTTCAACATATCTATCGCATTCACAACCAACTGTGCAATTAGGAGAATTACAACCATATTTTTCACCAAAATCATAAAATATCTCAGAATTAGGTCCGCAAGGTCCTGTTGGACCCATTGCCCAAAAATTATCTTTTTCATCAAACTTAAATATTCTTTCAGATGAAATATTCATTTCTTTATTCCATATATCAAATGCTTCATCATCTTCTCTAAATACAGAAACATATAATCTTTCTGCTGGAATTTCTAAAATTTCAGTTAAATACTCCCATGCAAAGCTAATTGCTTCTCTTTTAAAATAATGACTAAATGAAAAATTACCAAGCATTTCAAAAAATGTCTGATGTCTGGCTGTATAACCAACATTATCAAGATCATTATGTTTTCCACCAGCACGAACGCATTTTTGACATGAAACTGCACTTTTATAATCTCGATTTTCTTTACCTTCAAAAACATCTTTAAACTGATTCATACCTGCATTAGTAAATAGCAAAGTCGGATCATTTGCAGGAACAAGAGAAGAACTCTCTACCCTTTTATGTTCTTTGTTTTCAAAAAAACTAAGAAAACTTTCTCTAATTTCCGCACTAGTCATATATTTCATATATTTTCTCCGATATAATTTTTATATAAATATTCCTCTAAATATTACATATTGTCACATATAAAGTCAAATATACTCAATATTGAAGAAGATCTGTTAACAAAAAGGGAAATTCTGATAATTCATTTTTCTTATTTTAAAATGTTTCTGGCTTTGATTTTTATTTTTTCTGGTGAAGATATATATTCTTGCCCTGATATTAATTTTAAAATTTCTTTGTTATCTTTATATTTTTCTAAAACTTCTTCAAAAAATTCAATTCTTACCTGATTAACTCTTTCTATATAATTTATGCCTATTAATTTTTCAAGATTTTCTTTTCCGATTTCTTCTTCAAAAAACAATAAAACTTTTTCTGATGTTAATTTTTTTGTATTTTGCATAAAAATCAATAAATTCTCAATTGGCTTATATCCATGTTGTTTTTCAATTTTATTAAATAAATTTTTCGACTTTAAATATAAATCTGTATTATTTTTTAATACTTCAAAATCTTGTTTAAAAATAGGACTTATACCCCACCTTAATATATCTATTTCTGATTCATTTGATTGTTCCTTAGAACTTGTTGAAACTAATATATTATTTATTTCATTAAAGTTTTCTAAAACAATTTTTTCAGCATAAAATTCAGAAAGACCGTCTTGCACCCACCGTATAAAAATATCTTTATTATTTAAATTATCCAAATTTAAAACAACTTTTAAAATATAAGTTTCGATAAATTCATGCATCCAAAGTCTTTTATGCTTACTCGAAAGCAATTTATTATCTTCAAAATCAAAAAAAATATTTTCCTTATTTTGTTTAAAATAAAAGATAGAATAACATATAAAATAATTTTCCATTTTATTTATATCCAATTTAAAGTGAGCTTTTGAAATAGTTGTTGTTTTAGTCAAATCATCTTCAATATTTTTTGAAAACTGAAAATTATAATTTAAAAATATATCATAATGAGGAATGTTTTCATGTTTTTTAAATAAATGTATCATTGATTCATTATAATACGAAAAAGAGGTCTTAAAATTTAATTTATTTCTGTTTTCAGAACTGTTTAATATATATAAATTATCTATATCAAATACATTATATACATACATTTTTATTTTATTTTCATTAATTTTATTAAAATATTTTTTTAAAAAAGCATTTTTAAAATCATAATCTTTTTTAATATAATCTTTTATTTTTTCTAAATTATTATTAATTAATTTTTTATCTTTCGATAGAAAAAAGATATAAGTATCTTCTGATATTGAATTGTTTTTTAAAAAAAATTTTTTATTATTTATATACAATATATGTTCTATATCAAAATCATCTTTATATAAAAGATATAAATTAGCACATAACCCTAACAAAACAATTATTCCGGTGAATATCCATATTATCATCTTATTAAAACTAATCAATAAATCCCCTTAAAATAAATTATAGTCTGATACATATATAATCTTATATGTATCAGACCAGTCATATCTTTTTCTTTATCTTTAATTATTATACCATGGAGGTAACTCTTGTCCCCAAGAGTCTGAAGGCTTTTGATTTGATTGTTCTGGTTTAGGTTCATTTGGTTCCGGTTGTTCTGAATCATCTGGTTTTTCTTGATGAATATTTTTTGGAACACAATATTCGTTTAATACATTAATCACCTCATACGGCTCTGTTTCTTCAACTTTTTTTTCAGTTTTATTAACAATCTCTTTTTTTGTTTTGCCTGTTTTTGTATTCTTTAATGTAGTTGTTTCAATTATATTACAGTTATATTCAAAAATCCCTAATTTTACAGATATTTTCTGTTTTTCATAACAAGTACTATCTGCATCATCTTTAGTTTTAATTGTTTTAATTACCTCTTTTATGGTTTTTGTAATTTTTTTAACAATAGCACAAGATCCATAAGTAACAACCACACTTGCCACAACCCAAGTTATTACTGTTACGGGTTCAATCCTATCTTCTTTGAATATTTTAACATTAATTCCGTATTTTGAAATTAATTCGTTTATAAATTCTTTCTCACTGATATCTATATTCATATCCGTATTTACTTTATCATAAATAAATATTTTAGAGTCTTCAGAGTTAAATTCCACACTCCAATTTTTGTAATCCAAATCCATAAAATAGTTAATTATAAACCTTTTAGAATAATCACCTAATGCGGCTTCATATTCTAAATATTCTTTAATTTCATCAATCATACAACAGAATGTTGTTTTTTCGTCATTATAATATATACTTTTCTCAGACTGTAAAACAGAAGCAAATGAAATATTACTAAATAAAACTACTATTAAAAAAATAGCAATTTTTTTGGAAAAACTATGCATAAAAACATCCATAATTATATTTAATATATTCTATATATAACAGCTTCTTCTATTGCAGTCAATTTTTTTAAATTATTTTTATATTTAAAACCATCAGTTGTTTTCTATAACAAATAAAACTTCAATATATCTATTTATCTTTTTTTGTTTACCTTGTCATTACTTCGGAGTTATTATATAATCTTATCTATGAGTTTTAATAAAAAAGGTTCTGTTTATCTTATAGTATTAATGGCATCTGCAGTTATTTATATTATTGCAATGGGCTTTATCTTTATGACCAATTCCACAAGAAAACAGGAAATAATGGATAGAAACAGAATTGTTGCAAAATATCTTTCTCAAGCAGGAATAGAAAAAGGTATAAATGAAATAGCTGAAATATTTTACTCAGACCTTCTTGATTCTGAAACAAAAAAAGTTAATATGGAAAAACTCCAAATACTTGATTATGAAAAAGCAGCTAAATTTACTAAAGTTATAAAATTTGATGATCTTTTAGAAAATGGAAAAACAGAAACTGTTATTACAATTACAAATATCACAAATAACCCATCATTAGGTTCTTCTTTGAAAATAATTCCAGGCGAAGAAGATAAAATACCAGATACTTTAAATGCATATAAAGAACAAAAAACAGGCAGTTCTGAAAGAAAAATTGGCGGTTATGTTGCAAAATTAAAAATAACCTCAAGAGGGATTTACTCAAAAAGAGAGTATGTAACTACAGTTACAAGATCTCTTAAAATAACAAATGTCTCTCCAATAGGCGAAGAATACACTTTGTTTATTGAAGGTGAAAATGAAGAATTCCTTAAATTCGGCAAATTTACACTTTCAAATTGGACTGTTGATGTAAATCAAGTTAAAACTCTTGTAAATCAAATACAAGAAATGAGTTCTAAAAAAAACCTTCAAGTACCAGATACTTCAATTAATGATTTTGCAAGTTCATTAAACTTTGTAAAAAATTTCGTACTTATAAATAAAGATAGTGATATAAAAAAAGAAGCCTCTGCTCTTCTTTTTAATTTAGATTTTAGAAGATGGGGTAGAGTCAGAACAAACGGTACTTTACATGTATTTTTACCTTTTTTTGAAGTAGATGATATTATTAATTACTTTGTTGAAAATAAATATTACTCTAAACCAGAAGTTGGATATGTAGGCTGTTTTAATATGCTTCATAATCCATATCTTGGAAAATACACTCGTTATGAAGGTAATATTAGAAAAAATTATTATAGACTTGCTCCATATATTTTAAGTCGTAGATTTCCTGTTGAAAGAAGTGATAAATATACAAGATTTTCAACTGATTCCTATTATCCACAGGAACATGCTACTGAAAAATCACCTTCTAATAATATTCTTACAAGACCTGGAGAAATCGACAAATTTATTCATCAAAACTGTACTACTGACCTTGTTTTAAGAGGAACTCCATCTAATCCAATAACTGTCAACGGTATAATGAATATAGAAGGTTCTCTTACTATTGGCGGTAATATTAAAGGAAAAGGTGCTCTTATTGTTAAAGGAAGTATAGTTATTGAAAGTAATATTGAATGCAAAGACGATACTTCTCTTGTATCAATAATATCTTTAAATAACCCAATTATTATTAAAAGTAGTATTGAAAACATTAAACTAGATACTTGCATATATTCAAAAGAAAGTATTAAAGGCGGTAAAGACCTTAAAATTAACGGAAATCTTGTTGTATATAATTTAAACAGACAAAGTGGGCAAGATGCTAGAGTAACTGATATGCCAAAAAATGTTGAGATAAATTATAATAAAAATCTCAGAAATTATTATGGGAAACATGTTTATGGTGGAATTAGCAGGAAAAGTATTGATAATTACATAGATTCACTTACAAATTCAGATATAAGCAATGCTGAAAGAATGCAAAAAAATATGTATAAATGATGGAGTTTACAATCAATAACATTGATACAATCATTATAAAACTTAGAGAATTAACCGAAAATTTTGTTATACCAAGCGTTACTTCCATGGCACTTGATAAAGTATCGCCTTTTGAAATTCTCATATCTACATTGCTTTCACTAAGAACAAAAGATGAAACAACTTATGAAGTTTCTTTAAAACTCTTTGAAATTGCAAATACGCCTCAAAAAATCTTAAACATTACAGATAAAGAACTTCAAAAAATAATATTCAAAACTGGATTTTATAGAAATAAAGCTAAAACTTTAAAACATGTTTCTCAAGAAATAATCAATAAATATGACGGAAATGTTCCTGATTCTATTGAAGAATTACTAACAATAAATGGTATTGGAAGAAAAACTGCAAACCTTGTTGTAATAAAAGCTTATAATAAACCAGGTATTTGTGTTGATACACATGTTCATAGAATAAGTAATAGAATTGGTTTTGTAAATACAAAAAATGCTGATAAAACCGAATTTGCATTAAGAAAAACACTTCCAAAAAAATATTGGTGTGAAATCAATGACATTCTTGTTAAACATGGACAAAATATATGCAGACCAATAAGTCCAAAATGCAATCTATGTAATATAACTCAATATTGTAAGCATTTTTTGATTGAAAAGAATTAGATTTTTATAAAAGATTAAAAAATATGTCTGTTAGCACTTACGAGAACTCGATATCAATTTTTTGAATCTATATGTAAAATCTATTTCAAAAAAAAGAAGGATTTTCTATAAACAAAAGCAAAAAAAAAATCAAAAACAGATCCCGGCTCAGAATCATGCCGGGATGACAAAAATTCAGAATCATGCCGGGATGACATTTTTTATAGAAATTTCCTTTGGCATGACATTATATTGATTATTGTTTATTTATCATTTAATGATTAGTTAAACAGAAAACTCAAAAACTTTTTGATTTTAATAAAAAAAATCCCAGCTAAAAAATAAACCGGGATGATTTTTAATTGTTCATTATTATTTCTTAATTATCAGACTTTAGTCTGATTTAATCGTTAATTGCTTCTTCATCTATGCTGATTTTTTTAACTTTTCTCTAATAAGCTGATGTATATCACAAACTGAGTTTTTACATAACATAACCTGTTCAATATACTCAGCATCTATTTTACATTCATCAATTCCTTCCATTCCTGGAATTTCATACATAAGATCAAGCATAATCTCTTCCATAATAGCTCTAAGACCTCTTGCACCAGTCTTTCTTTTCATAGCTATCTCAGCAATTTTTATAAATGCATCATCTGAAATATCAAGTTTAATATCTTCAAGTTCAAACATTGTCTTATACTGCTTTTCAAGAGAGTTTTTAGGTTCTTTTAATATTCTAACTAAAGCTTCTTCATCAAGAGTATGAAGAGTACCAAGAATCGGAATCCTTCCAATAAATTCAGGAATAAAACCGAATTTAATAAGATCTTGAGGAAGCATATGTTCAAGTAGTTTTTCTTTATCAAGTTTATTGCTTGAAATATCAGCACCAAAACCTATTGTTTTTTGAATTACTCTTTCTTCAATAATCTTTTCAAGACCAACAAATGCTCCACCGATTATAAAAAGAATATTAGAAGTATCTATTTTAAGATATTCTTGATGAGGATGTTTTCTTCCACCCTGAGGAGGAACATTAGCAATTTTGCCTTCAAGCAAAGTCAAAAGAGCCTGTTGAACTCCTTCTCCTGATACATCTCTTGTAATAGAAACATTTTCAGATTTTTTAGCTATTTTATCTATTTCATCGATATAAATAATACCTTGTTCTGCTTTTTTTAAATTAAAATTAGCATTTTGAATTAATCTTAAAAGAAGATTTTCTACATCTTCTCCAACATAACCTGCTTCTGTAAGACTTGTTGCATCACCAATTGCAAAAGGAACATTAAGTATTTTAGCAAGAGTCTGTGCAAAAAGTGTTTTACCCGAACCAGTTGGTCCTAATAAAAGTATATTACTCTTTTGTATCTCAATTCCTTTAAGAACTGATTTTGGAGTATTTATTCTTTTATAATGATTATAAACTGCAACAGAAAGAAGCCTTTTAACTCTTTCCTGTCCAATTACATATTGATCTAAGATTTCATGAATTTTTTTTGGTCTAGGTATTGCATCAAGTTCACCTTCAACTTCATCTGTCATTTCATCAAGAAGTATATTATGACATAGTTCTACACATTTGTTACATATAGAAACATTATTGCCAGCAAATATTTTCTTAACTTCAGCTTCAGATCTTCCACAGAATGAACATCTTAGCTTATTTTTGATATTACTTATCATTCTTTTCCCCTTTTTCTTGCACAGTTTTTTTAGGTTCAATAATTTTGTCGATTATACCGTACTCAAGAGCTTCTTGTGCTGACATAAAAAAATCTCTGTCAGTATCTTTCTGTATTTTTTTCAAAGGCTGTCCTGTATGTTCTGCAAGCATATTATTTAATAATTCTTTAAACTTTAATATTTCTTTTGCTCGTATTTCAATATCAGTTGCTTGACCCTGAGCTCCACCAAGAGGCTGATGTATCATTACTCTGGAGTTTGGAAGAGAATATCTTTTACCTGCTGCACCACCTGCAAGTAAAACTGCTCCCATAGAAGCGGCCTGACCAACACATATTGTTGAAACATCAGGTTTTATATATCTCATTGTATCATATATTGCTAGTCCAGCGGTAATAACTCCACCAGGACTGTTTATATACATTGAGATTTCTCTATCTGGGTCTTGGCTTTCAAGAAATAAAAGCTGTGCAATTATTAAATTGGCCATTGTATCTTCTACTTCTGTACCTATAAAAATTATTCTGTCTTTTAGTAATCTTGAATAAATATCATAAGATCTTTCACCACGTGCTGTTTGCTCAACCACAATTGGGACTAACATAATTATTTCCCCCTATAATCTAAAGGCATTATTGCCATTATTTTAATTTATATCGGCATTGTTTTTAAGAAATTCTAATGTTTTTTCAAGAAGAATTTCTTCATCAACCATAGGTAAATTACCCTGTTTTATTATAACTTCTTTTAATCTTTCTTTATCTTGATTCATCATAGAAGCCATTTTATCAAACTTTAACTCTCTATCTTCATCATTTATAATAATATTTTCTTGTCTAGCTATGTTTTTAAGCAAAAAATCAACTTCAGCCTGTTTAGTAGCACTATTTCTATAATTTTCTCTAAGATTTTCCATATCAGTTTGAGTAGCTTTCAAATAATCTTCCATAGAAATATTAGGAAAATATCTTTTTATATTTTGTTCAAATTCCTGAACATGTCTATCTATAAAAAACTGAACCATTGTTTCAGGAACTTTTGGTTCAACATTTTTAACAACAGCTTCAATAATATTACCGTCTAAATTAGCTTTGTTATTTTTTTCAATATTATCCTTTGTCTTTTTTATATATTCTTCTTTAATTGCTTGTTCTGAATCAAAACCTACTTTTTTAAGAAATTCTTCATTAATTTCAGGCATAACAACTTTTTTAATACTTTTTATCTCAACATCAAATACAGCAGGTTTTCCTGCAAGTTTGCCTTCTCTATAATCATCTGGAAATTTAACATGAACTTCTTTTTTATTTCCAACTTTCATACCAATAAGCTGCTGTTCAAAATTATCAATAAATGAACCTGAACCGATTGTAAGAGAATAATCTTTAGATTCTCCACCTTCAAAAGCTACTCCATCTACTTTACCAAGAAAATCAAGACCAACAACATCAGTATCCTCAATTGCACTATCATTGTTTTCTTCATAAGTTGCATGAGTTTTATAAAAACTTTCGATATTTTTCTGTACTTTTTCATCAGAAAACACTTCTTCTTTAAACTCTATTTTAATTCCTTTATATTTTGAAGAATCAATTTCTTGTTCAGGAACTGTATCAACTTTAATAATATAAGAAAAATCTTCACCTTGTTTTAATTCAACATCATCAACATGCTGATCAAGAGTTTTTACATCGATGTTTTTTACTGCATCATAATAACTTTCTTCGACTAATATTCTCTTGGTTTCTTCTTCAAAATATTCTTTTCCAACTCTAACTTCAAGAACTTTTTTAGGAACTTTACCTTTTCTAAAACCAGGAATTGAAATCCTTTTCATAAGATCTTTGTAAACTCTTTCTATTGCTTCATCTACTTTTTTTACTGGCAAAGTAACTTTATATGAAACTTTACCTTCCTTACCGTTTCTTTCAATTTCATTAATCTGCATACAAATCCTCCGATTAAAAAAAGTCTATAGTTTTTTTTGAGATTTTATTTTAAAAAAAGACTACAGGTATTATATTTATATATAAAAATACAAAATTAGAACAAAATAGTCAAACAAAAAAAAAGCCCCCGTATGTACCGGGGGATTAAAGGGAGTATAATATGTTCTGGGAGACTTCACTACTTACCCAGGGGTAGGCAAAGTTCATTAAAGTACTTTGCAAAAATATATATGCAAGTTCTGTGCCAAACAAAAGAAGATTTTAGAATTTCATTGTATTTTGACTATATAACTTGATTTAAATGTGTTTTATATTTTTTTTAGATTTCAATAAAGACAATTTTATTCTTAAACAATAATAAGTAGATGATTATTTTTTAGACACTTTCTGTTTTATTTTTAAACAAAATAGATATATTCAGATTTTATCAACAAACTTAAAAAACCTTGAAAAAGCTAAAGATCTATGACTTATTCTATTTTTTTGTTCTGAAGATATCTGAGCCATTGTCAATTTATAATCAGGAAGATAAAAAACAGGATCATATCCAAATCCGTTTAAACCAATACATTTTTCAAGTATAATTCCATATACTTCTCCAGTAAAAAGAAATATTTCTTCTGGAGATAAATATAAACATACAACACAAACAAATTTAGCTTTTCTATCTGATTTTTTAACACCTTTTAATTCAATAACAAGCTTTTCAATGTTTTTTTGACTATTGCCACCGCTATATCTTGAAGAATAAATTCCCGGAAATCCGTTTAATTTCTGAACACATAAACCAGAATCGTCAGATAAAACTGGTTTTTTATATAAATTATATATATACTCAGCTTTAATAATAGCATTATCATAAAAGCTTTTTCCGTTTTCTTCAATTTCTGGAATTTCAATATCTGGATGACACAAAATATCACCTTCGAATTTATTATCAAAGGCGATATTTTTAATTTCTTCTATTTTATGTAAATTTTTACTTGCAAGTATAATTTCCATTCAAATTTTCCTGTTTTTCAATTAATTCATGAATTCCTTTTTTAGCTAGATTCATAAGAGCATTCAACTCTTCCATATTAAATGTATTTTCCTCACCTGTTCCCTGAATTTCAACAAATTCACCTTTATCTGTCATTATTATATTCATATCAACATCAGCCACAGAATCTTCTTCATAACAAAGGTCAAGAACTGGAGTGTTTTTATAAAGTCCAACACTAACTGCTGCAATATAATTTTTTATAGGATTATGTTTTATTTTACCTTTTTTTTCCATCCATTCAACAGCATCAATAATTGCAATCATAGCACCAGTTATAGAAGCTGTTCTTGTTCCACCATCAGCTTGAATAACATCACAATCTATCCATAAAGTATGTTCACCGATTTTTTTTAAATCAATTACAGCTCTTAAAGCTCTTCCTATAAGTCTTTGAATTTCCATAGTTCTTCCGCCCTGTTTACCACGAGAAGCTTCTCTTTTGGATCTTGTATGAGTTGATCTTGGAAGCATAGAATATTCAGCTGTTATCCAACCTTGATTTTTACCTTTCAAAAAAGGAGGAACTCCATCTTCAACGCTTACATTACAAAGAACTTTTGTATTTCCAACTTCTATAAGAACAGAACCTTCAGCATGAAGTGTATAATTTCTTGTAACTTTAACTTTTCTTAATTCATCTGATTTTCTTCCGTCAATTCTTTTTAATTCAAAACTACTATCTTTCATTTTTATCTCCTTTTTATAAAATCAAAATCGATTTAACCAATATTAACTATTTCAGCTTTTATGCTTTTATCTAAAAATAATTTGCTTAAACTTGAAAAGTTTTCAGGTCTGTCAGTAACATAAAATTCTGATTTTTTTTTATTTTCATCTTTTTTTAGATATTTTTCTATATAACTAACTATTTTCATACTAGCATCAACTAATTCTATATCATTACCTAAAAATTTAGAAATAGTCTTTTTTAAAGCAGGATAATGTGTACATGCCAAAATAAGAGTATCAATTTTACCAGTAAAATCTAAAAGGTATTTTGCAATAATCATATCTGCAATCGGACCATCTACAATACCTTCTTCAACTAGAGGAACAAATAAAGGACACGGTTTTTTCAAAATTTTTATATCAGGTTTTTTATTTAAAAGTAATTCCTCATATCTTCCTGATTTTATTGTATTATGAGTACCAATAATACCGATTCTGTTTTTGTTTGTGAATAAAGCAGCTTCAACACCAGACTCTACAACGCCAATAACTGGAATTTTATAAATATCATTAAGATATGGTAAAGCAACAGAAGATACTGTATTACAAGCTACAATTATTACATCTACACCTTGTAATATGAGAAAATTAAAAGCTTGCTGAGATAATCTTTTTATAGTTTCGACTGATTTTGAACCGTATGGAAGATGTGCTGTATCTCCAAAATAGCAAATCGAATGACCTTTTGTTTCATCAAGAATTGAACGAACAACACTTAAACCACCTAGTCCAGAATCAAAAACTCCAATTTTTGCCATAGCAAAAAATATAGCATAAATCTATAAAATTAACAAGATTTAAAAACACGGAGAAAACCGGGTTTCGGGTTCTAGGATTCGTAAAAATATAAAATCAATAAATTTTTTTCTCATTTTCATTATTTTTATTACTAACAATTTTAGTTGTGCTTACTAGATTGGCTTTACAAATCGCTAACAAGACTACGAAGGAGTCGCTAACTAATAAATTTATGCTAACTGCATTTACCTTTTTAATTTTTTTACCGATAACTAACAAAACATTACATGGATGTAAGGGTGGTTATTATGAAAAAATGGATTTTAGTATTTATCGCTACAGCTGGTTCTCTTTATTCACTATTTTCAACTACAGTCGATTGTCAAAAACTTTATTGTGCTCCCGAATACGCTAGGAACACTGTAAAAACTCAAACTAATATCGATAAAAAAATTATATCTTATAAAAACATTCAAATTCACGCTCCAATTATAAAAGATTTTGATAAAATTGAAATAATAGGAATTGATCGAGCTGAACTTCCTATTGTTTATTACAAATACAATAATGATATTAAAACTGCAAAATTAAATGATATTATTGATAAAAATTATCAGATTATAAATGTTGAGGATAATTCAGTTATAATAAAAGATATTGTAACAAGTAAAGACAAAAAATATAATTTTTAAAAACTGTAAAAAAAATCCCAGTTTAATATCAAACTGGGATTTTTTTTAATTAATTTTACTTTTTTTCTAATACTATATATTCTTCACTCCATCTTGAAAGATTTTCATAAGCTTTTTTGTAATTAGGATAATGTTCTTTTTTTAGAAGTGATTTTTTATTTATCTCACTATAATTTAGTTTAAATTCTCTATCTTTTAAATTTACTTCAGAATTAATTGTAAAATAGTCATATATACTAAAGTTTCTAATGCTAGGTGCAGAATATATTTTATATCCTTCAGGAATTGTTATTTTAAATTCAGTATTTTCTGTAGATATAGTATTTGATATACTATAATCAAACATTCTTTCTTCTTGACCAAGCGAAGAAACTTCAAAATAAATCGGAAGTCTAAACATTAAAAGTTTGTCACCTGTTTTTTGTGCAAAATCTTCAATTTTACATTTTACTTTTAATATTACATCTTTATCAATGCTATCAAGATTTTCAAAACTAAAATCTATAAGTTTGGCTGATGAATGGTAATATTTAACAAATTTTTGCATATCATTAATTATATCATCTTGTTTAGTATATCTGTATTTTCTGTATGAACTTCCAGCCCCATTAAAATACTCAAGCGTTATATCAAATTCCATATCTCCGTTTTTTGAAAGTGTTCCAGCAATATAAGAGTTAGAATCAACTATATTCTCATTATCAAAATCAATTTCCTTATATTCACCCGTATTTATGTTCAAAGAATAATATTTACCAACAATTCTGTCGCATAAGCTTGATAAATTGGAATTTGCACGAATAAACATTTCTTTATTATTTATTGTTACGCAAAGAATTGGAAAATCAAATTTTTCTATTTTAGGTTTTTTTTCAAAATGAAAATTATCTTTTGATGCTAAATATAAAATCTCAGACTTAATCCCTGATTTTTTCAACATTACTCTAAATAAATTAAGTCTATCAAGAGTGTTTCCTCTTTTGTTTTTTAAAGTAATGCTAATATTATGGGGATAATATTTTGAATATTTCATAATTATATTCAAATCATTTATTTCTCTGTTTATATATTTGAATATACTATGCAGTTTTTCCTCTTCCGAGCTTTGTTCTGCTGTTATTTCAGCTAAAACCACATCAACAATTTCAGAGTGTTTTTCAGATTCTTCATAAGATTTTTTTAACTGTTTCATCTGTTCATTAAATGTAATATTTGCTAAATCCCATTTTATAACTTTGCCATAAGTCCAAAATGGTGGCATATTTTCTTCTGGCAATAAAGCATTAATATTTTTATTAATAATTGTATAAACAACTCTGTCATTTTTAATTTTTTTATCAATATTAAGATTATCTGTATTAAAACCTTCAATATAGAATTTATCCTGCATTTTTAGAGGAAAACTAATAATAAATTTTTTCTCAAGACATGGTTCATCTAACGATAAATAAATATTATCATATATTCCTTTTGTAACATTAGTATCTTCCTTAGAAACAGATTCTATTTCATAATCTATTATAGAACCTACATCAACTTTTGGAAGTGATAAAATAAGCTGTTTAAGATCATCATATTCAGCATAATAGGAAAATATAGAAGATTTTTTTATTGAAAAATCATCTACATAAGAAATATCACCATTATTTATTGTTCTTCCAAAAAGTATATCAATTTTTTTATTATCTGAATCAAAATAATTTCCTGGAATAGTTCCTCGACTTTTTGCTCTTTCTTTGCAAATAAGTTCAATTCTTCTATGTTTTACTGTGTTAATATAATTTTCATCGATATAATATTCAGTTTTATCAAGTAAAGTTACATAATTTGAATCTGGATAATCCGAAATTTTCGGAGCTTTTTTTATTATATCTCTTATGTATTTATCTTTAATATCATTAACTTTATACTCACCTTTTATTTCTCTGTATTTTGGCAATTCAAGTCTTAAAACTTCATCTTTAAAAAAAGACATAACTTTATCATCTGTTTTTAAATAGATTTTTTCGTTATCAATTTTATAAATATCTCCATTAATCTCTTCGCCATTATTTAAAAATACAACATCAGTAAATACAGCTATATTAATACAAATAATTAATAATAAAAACAATAATTTTTTCATATTACTCTCCCTTCTCATTCTTTTTTACAAGAATCAGTTTTTGTTTTGTAGCTTGCACAAAATCTTCAAGAAATTTCTTATATTCTTTATAATCCTCAGTATATACTCTATCTTTCATCCTTTTATGACTAACTGTATATATAATTGTATTATTTCTAATACTCCAGCTTGAATTACAATAAACTATATCTTTATACCAACCTGCAAAATTATCAGGCATGTATTTTACTGTTATATTATCAGGAAGATTCAATACATATTTAGAAGTTATCCATTGTCTTGAAGAATAAGCAAGAGGATATTTTCTTTCATCAAGTGAGAGTTCAGAAAAACCTTTTTCAGCCCATGGCATTTCAAAAATCAATAAATCACCTGCTTTTACAGCATAATCTTTCATATTAACTTCCCAAAAATAATAAAATGGTTTTGAAATATCATGTACATTGAAAAACCTAAATCTTTTAAGATAAGCTCCAGGTTTCATAATATTAATATCGCTTTTTATAATTTTTTCATAAAAGCTTTCCTTTTCATTTTTCCAAAAACCTCTAGCACCAGCTTCCCATGAACCAGAATATCTTTTTGTATAAAGCAAATCCAAATCATTTCCGCCTGAAAGTGTCATATAATAAAGAAAATGCATAGCTTCATCCTTAATGTCAGGAAGAGGTATTTCGTCAATTTTAAGCTCAATAGAATTATGTACTTTAACTCCGTGATCATCATCTCTAAAATATGGATATCTATAATCTTCACTAGTTGGATCAAGATAAAATTCTCTTCCATCAAGATAAACTTTTACAATTGCATGATTATTATTAAGATGAGGAATTCTATATTCACCTTCATATGTATCATTTGTAAGAAGGCCAATAGGAACAACATAAATTCCAACAACTTTTGCCATTGTTGAAAAAAGTATAGCTTTATCAATACAATCTCCAAATTTATTATTAAATGTTATTTGGGCTTTATGACCACTCCAACCTGAACCAATTCCACTTTTTATTGATATATAACGGATTTCCTGCTGATTCCAATGATAAAGTCTTGCAAGTTTTTCTTCTTTTGTTATTAAATCTTTTGTAAGCTCTATTGTCTTTTTTTCAATTTCAGGAGTTATTATTATTCTTTCATCAAGAAACTGTTTTTCCCACAATAGCATTTCCTTCCAGTCTTTTAATGAAGAACCTTGAATATTAGGAGCTATTTCATAATAACCAGGAGAATATGGTTCTGAAATCATTGGCGAAACATTTTTTAATCTCCATTTATAGTTTTTAAAACCATTTTCCAAAGTAATTTCAGGCTTTGATTGATTTTCATTCATATTTCTAGTTACATACTGAAAAAACTGTTTTTCTGGAACACTTACATTAAATTCTGAAATATAAACAGGTTCTGATGATAAAAATCCAAATGAAGGAAAGAAAAAATCCTTATTATATGGATTATAAGTATCAATCTCAACAATATATTCAATAAATGAACCAGTCTTTGAATTAGGTATTACAGCACTCAATACTTTTTTATTCATATCAATAGAACTCTCACTATTTGAAGGAATACTTTCTGATATATCAGATTGATTTAATTCATTTACTGTTTTATCCAAATGAATAGATCGAGCTTTTACAATATTTATCCTTGATCTTCCAGGTTCAAAACCATAAGCAAGCTCAGCCCAATATTTTTTATCATCTTTTAATATTTTTCCAATAAAATTATATCTATAAACTCTTGAACCATCTTTTTTTAATATTTCTTCACTTTTATCAAGAAGAATAATTCCAGAAGCGTCTGTGTATCTTTTTTCCATTTCCAAAGCTTTTTCAAATATCCATTCATATTCTTTTTCAAGCATTATTGTTTTTATTTTTTGTGGGGCTTTATGCTGAACAGACTTACTTATATCTTCATTAAACCTTATTGAAAATACATCTTCTTTATTAAATTTATGCTTATCTGAATAAATAATTTGTTTTTCAAGCAGTAGTTTTTGAGTTAAAATCTCTCTACCATCAAAAAATTCAAGCTTTGTAGCAAAAACATTTAAAAAAATAGAAAAAATCATTAACAAAAACAAGCTTTTTTTCATAAATCCCCCGAAGTTTTTTATATTATTTGAACAATTTTACCACAATAATAATATTTTTTTTTATAAAAAAAACAGGATTTTTAAAAACAACTTTTAAATTAATCTTAAAAGCTTTCCATAACATATTATTTTTTTCATAAAGAAAAATCATAGAATTAATATTATCAAAGTTTTTATCAATACTATCAAAAACCAATTCATACAATTTAAGCGCTTTTAAATAATCACCTTTTTGCTGATAAATACCTGATAACTTTCGCAATAACCCTTTATCATTTTTTTTTATAGCAGTAATAAGAGCAAGTCTAAATATTCTTAAATCATTTAAATTATCAGAAAACCTATTTTCTAAATAATAATCAAGTTTAAAAAATGAATAATATAATTTATTTTGCCATAATATTTGAGAAAAATACTCTAAAAATCCAGCTTGCTCAACATCTTTTTTATAATCTTTTATAAATTTAATTCTATAAGGCATTTTAATATTTTGTATATTTTGAATTATACTTTCAAGACATATTTTTTTTTGCTTTGGAAATAATTTTGAAATAAAAAATAATTTAAGAAAAATATCAGAAATTAAATTTATATTGTTTTTGAATTTATTTAAATCAGGAGAAAAATCATCAAATCTTTCAATTATATCTTTTAAAACTTGATAATTTTCATTTTTTTCAAAATAATCCCAAACTTTCTTTATAATTTCTTTTGAAGGATTAATTCTTTTATCACTTAAAAGCAAATTAATTATATTATCAAAATCATTTTTTGCTAAATACAAATCAAGTTTTTCCATTATTTTTTTATCAGGTAATAATTCTGGAATTAAATTTTCACCATACTCTTCGATTATAATTTTTCTAGTGAAATCATTGAATTTATCAACATCTTTTCTTAAAGAATTAATTAGATTATTTTGTCTTTCTTTATATATCTTTTTTAATATCTTTAAAATTTCGTAATTATCCAAATTATTCTGACAAAATGCAAAATATAGTTTTTCAAAGGCTTTTTCATTAGGTTCAATTGAAAAAATATTCATAAGTTTATTCCACATTACAAAATAATTTTCATCAATTAAAATATATTCCCAATCTTTGAATATATGTTTTGAATTATTAGTTTTAATATATTTTTCAACAATAAAAAGTATATCTGATTTATTTATTCTTTTTGAATAAAAAAGATTTTTTAAAATTAAAATATCAGAATCATTAAGTTTTATATTATCATCTATAAGATAACATTCAGCAAACTTGTTAAAATCTCCTGATGTTTCAAGATTAAAAAATATTGTTTTTAAAATATTATCTCTATTTTTACAAGAAGGAGTTAAAAAAATTAAAAAACTAATTCTTGATTCAAGAGAAATTTCCTTAAAATCAACAGATATATATTCTAAAAACTTATTTACATCTTTATTCCACAATAAATTTATAAAAAACAAAAAATCATCAAAATTCAATTTATCTAATTTAAAAGCATTGTATAAAAAATCAAAAGTAAAAAAATCAGGAATTACTAACTTATTAAAATCAAGATTTTTTAAAAGATTATATTTTTGAGAATAAATAATAGAATTTAAAATTGTCTCACTCTCTTTTATATCAAAATTTATTTTACTTTCAAAAACAAAAACAACAAGTTTTTCTGAATTATGCTCTAAACAAAGTTTATCTAAATATTTTTTGGTAATTTCTTTTTTTTCACATATAAAAGGTATAAATTCACTAAAATATAAACAATTAATTATCAAAGATGAACAATTATCAACTATATAGATTTTATTTTCATTTGAAATATATTTAAAATCTTTTGAAAGATATTCTATTATCAAATACAATTCAGCATTAAAATATGAATTTAATATTAAAAAGAAATCATAAACTGATATTTGTTTTTTCATAAATAAAGAATATAATTTTTCAAAAATATCATGAGGAATCTCGATAAATTCACTATATTTTTGGAGAAAATCATAAGTTTTTTTAATACTACCTTTTGAAACAAGAATTCTAAGCATAGTAATAAGTATTTTATTACCTTTAAACATATTTGTATTTATATATTCTTGCAAATCTATATTTTCAAGAAATTCAAATAAATACTCGGTTTTATTATTTAAATTCAAATAATCACATATATATTCTAATATTGTAGGATGAGGATAAATTTCAAATAATTTATATAGTAATTTTTCATAAAATCTATCTTTTTTATTATCAGGAAAATACTTAACAATACAAAAAAGATTATAAAAATCTCTTCCAATATTTCCTTCGCATAAAGATTTCAAAATATTAATATCTTTTAAATAATCAATTTTTACATTATCCCAAAAAATATTTGTAAGTTTTTTATTGTTTTTTTGATTTAGAAATTCTATAGTTTTTTTTATATCTTCATTAGATAACAAATTAATAAGTTCATTTCTGTATTTTTCTCCATTTTCAACAGAATATTCACTTAAATAACAATTTAATTTTGAAAATATAACATTACTATCAATTTCAGGTCTTTCATTGCAAATAATACATTTAAGTGGAATGTGTGAAATATCATCAAAATCAAAAAGATTCACAGTTTCATAAGGAATATCAACTTTATCACAGCCTGTAAAAAAACCATTTTCTTTTACTTTCAAAACATTAAACCAATATGGACACGGAAAATTAACATATTGAAAACTATGTTCATAATTAATTTTGGTAATTTTATTAAAAATAAACTTTTTATCAATATCGATATTTTCATTACATACAATACTATCTGCTTTTTTATTGGAAAATTTAAGAAATTCTATAAGTTTATTATAATTTGAATGTTTATCTTCAATATCTACAAATTTAAAATCATAAAACACACCATTATTAAGCCTATGAACAAATCCATTATAAAACTCTGGAAATTCTTGTGAAATAATATCTCTCATAAGACTAAATTCAGAATTTTCATATCCAGTACATGTATAACATAAAGGCATTTTTCTAAAATCTCCCTTTATATGATACTTTTTATATTGTTCAAGTTTTTCATTATTATTATTTTTATCTGAAATATTTGCGTAAATATATTCAAAATTAACATCTTTACAACATATTGTAATATCACCCTGAGAAGAAATATAAGGATATTTCCATAATGCAACACAAGGAAGTCTTTTTCTAATATTAAAATCATAATCTTCGCTTTTTGAATCAACAATATTATCAGAATTAGCTTTATAGGAAATACCAAGAATATCCATGCTTTTTTCAAATAAAATCTCACATTTTTTTTGATCTATTAAAAAAGCTTTTCTATATATAATAGAATAATTCCTATTAACATTCATATCAGAACTTATAATTTCAAATTCAATATTCCTTTTAGAAAATATATTTTGCCAGAAATTTTTAAAATCTAATATTTCATTTAAATTTTCCTCAACAATAAGTAACTGAACTCCAACAAAAAGATTATTATGTACTTTGTTATATTCAATACTTTTATCAATAAAAAATAATGTATTTTTAATACAATCTTCCAAAAGATCATGTCCTGTAATATTAAAATAAGTTTGTTTTTCAAAAGCATTAATTGAAAAAACAAATCTTAAATTTTGAGGATATTTATTTAAAATACTAAAAAATTGCTCGATTTTTTCATTATTAAACAATGTACCATTAGAATAAATAACAATATTATCTGAAATTTTATTTTTAAAATTAAATTCAAAAACTTTTTGAATAATAGAGATTGAATTTTTATAAAAAAATATCTCTCCGCCAGATACAAGACTTATTGTATTAAATTTATCATTTATTGAACTTTCAAGAATTTCATCAAGTTTATTTAAAGACATTGTATTTTTTGAAAAATCATTTTCTTTTGAATTTAATTTATATTGACTACAGAATTTGCATTCAAGGTTGCAAAACTCACAAATTGATAATTGAAGTAGTTCTTTTTTTTGCATAAAACGATTATATCACAACCATTTTGTAATACAAAAATGAAAGAAATAAATATAATGTCATCCCGGCATGACTTTGTTTTTGTCACTAATGTCACAAAGTGACATGTCACGCTTTATCTGTCACAGATTCACATTTCTTTCTTTTAATTCCACATTCAACATTCCACATTGCAAATTAAAAATCTGTCATCTCTGTACTATTCTTAGAAAATGTCATCCCTGTACTATTCTGAGAAAATGTCATCCCGGCATGATTCTGAGCCGGGATCTCGCTTTTGTTTTTTTTCATTACAATAACGCAAAAAAACAATCATTCGGTACCATTCGATATTTTACATCCATATAAAATATCTCTTTACCTTCGTTCACTTATAATACATCCGTATATTATATGCTTCGCAACGTTCACTCAAGTTACCGAGTAGATTTTTTTTTTGCTTTTGTTTATAGAAAATCCTTCATACTTTATTTTAATTGAAAATTTTCTAACGTCTCTAAAAATTCGACATTCAACATTCCACATTGCAAATTAAAAATCTGTCATCCCTGTACTATTCTGAGAAAATGTCATCCCTGTACTATTCTGAGAAAATGTCATCCCGGCATGATTCTGAGCCGGGATCTCGCTTTTGTTTTTTTTCATTACAATAACGCAAAAAAACAATCATTCGGTACCATTCGATATTTTACATCCATATAAAATATCTCTTTACCTTCGTTCACTTATAATACATCCGTATATTATATGCTTCGCAACGTTCACTCAAGTTACCGAGTAGATTTTTTTTTTGCTTTTGTTTATAGAAAATCCTTCATACTTTATTTTAATTGAAAATTTTCTAACGCCTCTAAAAATTCCACATTCAACATTCCACATTGCAAATTAAAAATCTGTCATCCCTATACTATTCTGAGAAAATGTCATCCCTGTACTATTCTGAGAAAATGTCATCCCGGCATGATTCTGAGCCGGGATCTGCTTTTGATTTTTTTATATTATCAATTTTCTTTAAATAACAACTCAACTATTGTATAATCAAATAAAATGAGAGATTATATTTAGATGATAAATTTTGAAAAACTTGTAAAAAACAATAATAACGGAATATTAAACTTTTTTTTTCCATATTTACCATCAATAAAAAAGCCTGAGCTTATTTATTCAGATAATTCTTGGAATACTATATCTCAAATAGAAATGCAACCTGATGAAAAACTTCAATATTTTCATACCTCAATAAAAACTTTTGATAAAGATATATGTTTTAGATACAGCTATGAATTACAACATACAAAGGAAAAAAAATATTTTGAAGATAATAACAAAAATAATTTCTATTTTAAAAATTCTAAACTTTATATTCAAAATCTAAATAATCCAGAAAAAAGCTTAATAAAAATAATAGAAGAAGGTAAAAATTTAATTTACTCTGATTCTACAGATAATAATTACATAATTTTTAATTTTAATAATATATTTTATTTCAAATCCATACTTGAAAATTTCAAAGAGTTTCTTTATATAGATACAATTGAAAAAAAAGACACTTTAATAATTAAAAAAATAAATAATGTAGCAACTTGGGACACAGACATATTTAATCCCAATATATCATCTGATTTAAGAAATAATCTTAAAAATTTACTAAAATCAGTTAATTTTCCAATAGGAATTGTAAATATTACAAAAAAAACTCATAATTATTTTTTTTTACTCTATTTTTTTACAAATCTACAACTAGACTATATAATTAAAGATAGTACATTATATTGGAAAAAAAATAATTGAAAATAGTTTTAATGGAGTTTTAATGAAAAAAATATTTATTATAAATTTTTTTATGATTATTATATTATCATATAGTTTTGAATTTAAATTTCATCCTACAACACTTTCAGATAAAGAATACACTGCTTATAAATATCAAAATGACTGGCAACCCACTTCAACAGAAACCTCTGACCTTGGCGTAATAACAAAAACCTCTATACCACCAGATGGAGCTTGGCATTACATACCTTTAAACACATTGTTACAACAATCCCATTATTCTGATAATGTTGAAATAGTTCACAATCTTGGAACAAATAAAACTGAAATAAGAGTTAATGTTCCACCAAGTGATGTCACACCAAGTCCAATACAAGTTTGGTATTATACAAACGATGCAGATAAAACAAAATTTTATGAAATGGATTCTACATCAATTCAAGTCTATGAAGACTCAGATGGTGATAAAATAATGGCACCTTCCCTAGGCTATACAAATCCATGGTGGTATATAGTTAAAAGAGAAACTAGTGTTATAAATCCAGGAACTGGTGAAATGGCAACATATCAGGAAGTAATAGAACAAAGATCTCGTGTGTTTAACCGTTCTGCTGTGTTTTATTGTGTACTTGAAAGTAAATATGGAATGGCTCACTGGAAAAAACTAAAACTCAATTTAGATCTTTTTTATCAGACAGACCCATTGCCCATGAATCCTGATATGAGACCTCCCCAAATTGCTGATGAAGCAGAATGGAAAAAAGCAACTGATGGTCTTACAAACAATCCTATATGGTGGCAAGTACCTTCTTCAATCGCAGATAACAGGTATCCTCCAGCTCAAGTTCCACCTTCTGGACAAGCAGCAACTGGTGATGGAGGAAAAACTTTTGGATGGAATATAAGACTTTGGTTTCATGCAACTAATCGAGAAAGATTAGCTTCAATTCCATGGATTGAACATTTTACAGAAAACTATTATATACACAGGTTTTTAGGCACACCCGGTGCAATGCCAGCTGATGAATACTATTATCAACTTACAAGAAGAGTTATTCCAAAAGCAACATTAAATCTTGGTGATAGATTAGGAACGCATGAAATTACATTATTACCAAATAACAATATTGGATTGCATTTACCAACTAGCACAATTGAAAATATAACAGAGAGTATGCACGAAATAACATTTGATCTTGATACACAACTTAATCCTGCTCCAGTAACATACCCAAGAAACCTTCTTTATGGAAGATTTCTTGTAATAGTTGGACAAATATATCCTTATGATAGATTTAAATTTAAATCAAACTCATACTCTAAATATTATCTTCCTCCAAATTACACACCTGATTACACAGAAATAAAATATACCATGCCAGTTTTATATAATCATATCCGTTCTATGCTTATAGGAAACATGCCACAAAAAGGAGCTGTTGTATCAACAGGATTAGAAGTTCCTCCATTAACTACAAGCCCAAATATTAGAGATATTACAGCCGAATATAATCTTGTTCATTTTGATGTTTTTTTAGACAAAGATCAAGGCGGCAAAAGATTATCAACAGATAGTGTATCACCTTATTATAAATGGAGAGCAATACAGAATTTTCATACAGATACAATGGAAAACGGAAGTATAGTGAGGCCATTAAAATGATAAATAATAAAGGTGTAATACTTATAGTTATTTTACTTGTTGTAGCTGGACTTGCAACTTCAATTGCCCTTACAATACCAAGAGAAGTCAGACAACTTCAGAGAAACGAGGAAGAAAGACTCAGAGATTCCTTAATTGCAATAGAAACAACATTCAATATAGCATTAAAAGAATATGAATTTCACGAACTTTTCTTTTACGATATAAATGATTTAGATAATGACGGCATAACTAATGAAATATACCTTACACCTAATCCACAATTTGGAGTAAACTCTGCACCACCATTATATATATATGATCCTACAAATACACCACCATCACCTTATTTTAACTGGGAAAACAATCCTGGACCAACTACAGAACATAAACGAGTTATTAGAGGGAATCTTGCCAAACTTGTACTTGATCATCTTTCCTATGAAAAAGGATTAGGATATTTACCAGATAATGCTTATAGAATTAACAGAAAAGATAGCACAGAAACTGAATATATTGGACCTATACTTACAAATTTGCGTTCCAGATGGGTTATAATGATAAGTGAATCCACACAACCATTAACATATATAGATTACGCAGCTCCATAAAATTATAAAAAGATTTCCTAAAAAAGGATTGTATAATAATTTCAATGATAAGTATAATAATAGCTGGTGGAAAAATTAAAAAAAATATATTAAATTCACTTATAAAACAGTCATTAGAAATTAAAAATTCAGAAATATTATTAGTATCAGAAAAAGAACATAATAATGAAAATATTTATAATATAAAACTTTCAAAAGATCATGGTTTTTCAAAAATGGCAATGTTTGGAGCATTATTTTCACAAAACCCTTATATTATATTTTTTAGAAATGTAAATAATATATCCTCAGATTATATAAAAACAACACTTAGGCAAATAAACAAAAATACATTTGCAGTAACTTTCAATTCAACCTTATATAAAAAACTTCTTCTAAATCCTTCAGGAACACTTTTTAGAAAAGATTTATTTTTCAAATTAGGTGGATTTTCTCCAGATATAAGAAACACAATATTATCAACAATACAATTATCACAAAAAATTAAAAAAAATAAAATCCCAATAATAGACTCAAAAAAACTAATCATATCTTCAAATTACAAAAAAGGACATTTATTTTTCTATAACTTAGATCTTATTAAAGTAAAATTAAAACACTCAAAAAAAAGAAAAATAAATATTTATGCCAATATAGCTAGAGATATATTTATAGGTAAGAAATCGTTTTTTGAAAAATCTGGAATAATTTATGGAATAACCCGATATGGAGCTATAAAATAATGAAAGTTGATATATTACTTGCTACTTATAATGGAGAAAAACATATACAAGAACTTTTAGAATCACTTATTTTGCAAACTTATAAAAATATTAATATAATAATTCGTGATGATTGTTCAACAGATAAAACTCCTAATATAATAAAAGAATTTTCTTTAAAACATCCTGAAAAATTTTATATTATTGATAATCAAAATAAAAATCTCGGTCCAATGAAAAATTTTGAAGAAATTGCAAAATATTCAAAATCAGATTATATATTTTTTGCAGATCAGGATGATGTCTGGTTACCAGAAAAAATAAGTGTTTTTTCAGAAAAGATAAAATCTATAGAAAAACAGAACGGAGTTGATTTTCCTGTACTTGTTTTTTGTGATATGTATATTACTGATAATAAACTCAATATAATCTCAAAATCATATTTCAGACATTGCAATAAAAAAACAAAAAAAAAATGTTTAAAAGATTTTTTAATACAGAACAGTCTATTAGGTTGCGTTCAAGGGTTCAATAGAGCACTTCTTAATAAATGTTTTCCTCTTGACAGAGAAGTAATAATGCATGACTGGTGGATATCTCTTGTAGCTTCTCTTTTAGGTGAAATACATTTCATAGATAAACCTCTTATCTACTACAGACAACACTCTGCTAATGTAATAGGAACTCGAGGAAGACCAGGACTTCATACTTATCTTAAAATGCTTCCATGGAAAGATAAGACTTCCTATACCAGGCATTTCAACTCAATATTCGAACAGGCTGAACTTCTTTTAAACAGATTTAATTCTGAAATATCAGAAGAAAAGAAAATTTTAATAAAAAATTTTCTTTCAATGAAAAATCAGACCAGACTCAAAAGAATAAGAATTATGATAAAAAACAGATTTTACAGACATAACATACACGAGACAATTGAATATATAATGAGGTATAAACCTTGAAAAAAGTCGAAATACTTCTTTCCACATATAATGGCGAAAAATATTTATCCGAGCAGCTTGATTCTCTGTTAAAACAGACCTTTAAGAATTTCAGGATAATAATAAGAGATGACAGATCCAATGATAAAACTCTGAATATTTTAAATGCATATGCTCGCAAACACCCTGAAAAGATAATTATAATAGAATCAGAAGAAAATCTCGGACCAGCTGGAAGTTTTAGTGAACTTTTAAATCATGCTGAAGCAGAATATGTATTTTTCTGTGATCAGGATGATATATGGCTTGAAAACAAACTGGAAACCTATCTTTTATTTGTCTCAGAGATTGAAATTACATACGGAAAAGATATTCCATTCCTCATCCACTCAGACTGTTATATAACTGACAATCAGATGAATATTATTTCAAATTCATACTATAAATATATGAACTCAAATCCAAAAAGAAACAAATTAAATAATCTGCTGGTAAAAAATACAGTTGTAGGCTGTACATGTATGATAAACAGAAATCTTATAAAAAAGAGCATGCCAATCCCAAATAACATATACATGCATGACTGGTGGCTTGCATTATGTGCTTCAATCACAGGAAAGATATTCTATATAGAAAAACCTCTAATAAAATACAGACAACATTCATTTAATGTAGTAGGAGCAAAAAAAACAAAAAACTACTTCAGAAGACTCAGAAAACTTCTTCCATGGGAAGATAACTCAAACTACACAGAACTGATTGATAAACTTATAGATCAGGCAGAAAGCTTAAAAAATTTACATAAAGATAATATATCATTTAAAGACAGGAAACTAATAGAAACATTCATAAGCACGAGGGAATTTAGCTTTTATAAAAGAGTAACCACACTGATATCCAGCAATATCCTCAAATCAAATCTCATCGAAAACCTTGAATTATTGTTAAGATACAGACCCGAATATAATAATCCACAAATTTCAATAATAATGCCTGTTTATAACCGTGAAAAATATTTACAAAGAGCAATTGAAAGCGTTTTAAATCAGACATATAAAAACTTTGAATTTATAATAATAAATGATGGATCTTCAGATAAAAGCGAAGAAATAATATTGTCATACAAAGATCCAAGAATAAAATACATTTATTATACTCCTAATAAAGGGGCAAATCATGCAAGAAACATTGGACTTAGAAAGTCTAAAGGAAAATATATAACTTTTCAGGATAGCGATATATTTATCAAACCCGACAAAATATCTCAACAATATTCATATATAGAAAAAAATAAAAAAAACTATGACATAATATACTGCCTTTATGAATATAACAAAGACAATAAAGTAACTATTCTGCCGGGAAAAAAATCAAGATTTACTGGAAATATATATGATAAATTAATAACTGGGAATTTTATAGATCTCACTTCTGTCATGGTAAAAAAAGAATGCTTCATTGACAACTTATTTGAAGAATCTCTGCCAAGATTACAGGATTATGAACTATTTTTAAGACTTTCCAGAAAATACAGATTCGGACTTCTGGAAAAAGTATTATATATATCTTACTATACAGAAGGAAGCATAAGTTCAAATCATCATAATCTCATAATAGCATCAGATTTCATTCAAAAAAAACATAGAAATATATACATAGAAGAAAGAATAGAATTTCTAATAAAAAAACATAATCTGAAAGAAATCATAATATACGGATATTCAACTTCAGGACAGTATGTAAAGAAGATACTCGAAAAAAAATCTATAAATATTGTTGGAATATATGACCAAAATAAATATATAATACCTGAAAATGTTTATCTTGATATTTTCAGTTCAAGACAATATGAAAACACTTATATTATCATAACTTCAAGCGGTCATACTGACAAAATCGAAAATATTCTTGCAGAATACGGATATATAAAGAGGTTAACTATTTTCTGATAATGCCTTTATCATCATTTCTGCGTTCTTATGATTAGGCATGATATTTAGACATTTTTTATAATGCATGAGACTATTCTTATTATTACCTCTGTAACGACTGATCTCACCAAGCTTAAAATAGCTGAGAGCCAATATCTCAGATGGTTCAAAATAATCAAAATCTTCCAATATCTTATGAAATATCTTTTCAGCTCTATAAACTTCTTTTTTTTCCAGCAGAAGACTGGCATAATTATACTTCAACAAAAAAGATATACTCTCATAAACTTCTTCAAAGATCTTGTCATCTGAAAAAATCTCTTTATTTATTACAGAATCAGAGATTTTTTTTATATTATTTTCAATATCAGAATATATTTCAGCGTTTTTATCATTAAAATCAGAAAAATTATCTTTTACCAACGAAGACCAACCTAGTCTCATAAATTCTTCAATCAGTATATCTCTAGTGCTAAAATGATCTGACTTGCCACACTGAGAACAATCAGAAGAAAGAAAATCAAATTCGGTCCTTTTGCTACTGACTACAATTGAAGGAACCTTAAACCTGTTCTGTGCACTTAGATTAAGAATAAGATCATCCATAATAAATTCACCGAAGGAAAGACCTCTGATCTTTCCAGTATAATTTCTGACAAACTCTACTGTATTTAATAATAGTTCATTGGAACAGCAGTGTATGAATCCTAGGACCACATCAACATATCGCGGATACAGAGAAAAATACCTTGAGTATCCTTCAGAATATTTTCGTTTTTTTTCTGATATATCCCTTCCTAAAATCCCACATACAGATTGAGGATTTTCAGATAAAGCTCTGCAGAATCTTTCGGAAAAATCCACCATCAACTCGATATCATCATCTATAAAAAGATTGTAATCAGAATCTGTCATCAGGGCAAATACATGTCTTGCAAAACACCCAAAATTTCTCTCAGAAAAAATATTGTAAACTCCTTCTATTTTTCTGTCAGAAGGAGCATTATGAAAAATATAAATATCTCTGATAAAACTCTGTCGTCTTATGCCTCTAATCACTTTTTCAAGATTCTCAGTTCTTTTATACCCCAGAACAAAAGCATCTACTGTTATTGAATTATCCATTTTTTATTTTGTTACCCATATTATAAATTCTTTATCAATCAGAGAATATCTTTCTCTTACTTCAGGACCAGTTTTCCATTCAAAAACTGAAAATCCTACACTTCTAAGTCTATCCATATAATCCATACCATAAATTCTGACATGATCTTTCTGTCCAAATTTATTTTCTCGCTCATCTTCATCTATTACGCTTCTATCTTCATATGTATTCTGAATATTTAATGCCAACGGGACCTGAAGAATTGCCTTTCCATCTTTTTTCAGAACCCTGTACAATTCCTTCATCGCTTTAATATCATTGTCAATGTGTTCTAAAACATGATTACAAATTATAATATCAAATTTATTATCTTCAAACTTGAGATCTGTTATATCCATATTATACATGACATCTTGAGAATAAAGATCACATGTATAATACTCAATCTGTCTGTTCTGTTTAAGGATTTCTGTCAATCGCTTTTCAGGAGCCATATGAAGCACAGAATTTTTATCAGTAAAGATTGATGTATTTTCTTTTAAAAAAAGATATAACAATCTCTCTCTATCAAAAGAACCACAGTGCGGACACAAAGCATTTTCTCTATACCCTCCACCGATTACATTATATTTTTTAAAGAATTCAGATTTCACCCCTGTTGGAAGCATCTTTCTTGAAGTTTTATTACAAAATGGACAAAAATAATTTTTTCCATAACATTTTAGAAAAAAATTTATTTTTTCCAAAAGAGATAAGAATTTTTTTTTTAAAAAATAAGTGTTTTTCCCGAATATTTTAATCTTGAGATCTGGATAAATGATCTTGAATGAATTTATACCATTATGAATCAGAAACTCATACACATTCTGATAATTCTGAACAACATTATTATTCTGACACACAAAGATAGTACTGAATTCAGAAAAATCAAAATCAATATCTTTTGAAAAAGAATTTCCATTCACATGCCTGTATTCAACATTAAACAAATTTTCTATTTTCTTACACGAGATCAGCGTTATACTCATATCAGGAAAAATAGATTGAATATACTCAATCTGTCTTTTTAAGATTTCTAACGAAACAGATCCAATTAATGCTATTTTATTCATGACAACTCTCTTTTTTCAACATAAATATCATAATTTTCCTTGTAAAAATCTATTGTTTTTTCAATACCAACTTCCAATGAAAATACAGGACTCCATTCAATATCATTTTTTAATTTTGAGATATCTGCAATAAAGTCTCCTGTTTCCACATTTATATAATTTTCAGGCCAATCAATTAAATTAATCTTTCCAGAACCAGATATTCTTATTATTGTTTCTGCCATATCTATAAAACAAATTCCATTACCACTTCCAAGATTATATACCTTACCATCAGTTGTATCAGAAAAAGCAGATTTTATAAGACCACATACCAGATCATCAATAAAAATATAATCTCTTTTCTGTTTTCCATCACCATATATTGATATTTCTCTGTTCTCTATTGCCTGTCTTATAAACCAGTTAACAATGCCATATCCACTATGTTTTATCTGACCACGAGGACCATAAGGATTTGTAATCCTAAAACAGGTACATCTTATTCCAAACATTCTATAATAATACAGATATATACTCTCAGCAGCCATCTTATTCAGAGCATAGGGGGTCAGCGGTTCCATTGCATGATCTTCTAAAACAGGATTATTATCGATTTTTCCATATTGAAGTCTGGTTCCAGAATATATAATTTTTATAGATGGATTATGTTTTCTGATCTCCTCCAGCACTCTCAGATGTCCCATATAATTAATTTCAGCATCATAGATTGGATTCTCAAGACTCAAATTGTGATTTATCTGACCAGCCATATTAAAGATTATATCAATATCTTTTAATCTGTAAGATATTTTTTCAAAATCTCTTATATCTAAATTGATTATCTCTATATTATCCTTTATCTCTTTTATATTATTAAGATTAGCACCGTATTTAGGATCAAAAAAATCCAAAAGTATAATTTTGTGACCAAGTTTAAAAAGTTCCAGTGCAATACTAGAACCAATCATCCCAAGTCCACCTGTAATAAGAATAGTTTTCATAAATTAAAATGTAATTAAGTTTTTAAATCCTTTTTCTGATAAATTTTTTTCTATTTCTTGCCAGTAAGTCATTGATGTTATATAAATTGGGACTTCTTTATATTTGTCACTTGAAAAAATATCAATATAAAATTCATCTTCAACCTTTTTTCTGTCAATATCATAAATCCCATTAACATTTATATTTAAACTCTTTAACCATAAATTAAGGAGTTTACCAAATAATCCATATCCATATATTATACAGGATTCTTTTACAAAACTCCTCGATAAAATTATATTGGTCAATTCCAGAATCTCATTCCCACATTCCTCAATTATAATATCTATTACAGAATCTTCATTTAAACAATTAATCTTCATGAAATTTTTATTTATGCCAGAAATAAAATAATCATCAAATGAAAATAGAAAATTTCTTTTTAATTTTATTTTTTCACTCGCATTTGAATAAATTTTGAATAATACCGGCTTATTGAATTTTATTATGTATGATTTCTTATTTTCTAATTTTATTGAAATCTTCTTTCTTTCATAATCAAAAAAATAATTGTCAATTTTCTTACCATTATTCGATTCTGTCTCCACAGTGATAAAACTCAGTAAATTTTTAAAATCTTTGTATACTCTCGAATTATTATACATATTCTTATACACATGTTTATTATTGATTATTAACTGCATATTCATAAAAATTCTTTTATATAAATTACTATTCATTTCTGTTATCATGGATTTATCTTTTTTTCTGTAGAAAAATAATATTTCATTGATTTTATATGCTTTTTTGCCTAATTCCGCAATTGATACCCATAAATCCCAATCTTCCATTCCATATTCCATATTAGACTTATACCCACCACACAATTCCCAGTCTTTCTTTCTAAACATTGAACATGCCGATATATAATTATTCATAATTAAAGAAGATTCGGTAAAGACATTGCAAATTCTTTCTTCTTCACTAGCTCCAAAATATCTGAAATTGGCATAAACAATCCCCACATCATTGTATTTTCCCATAATATCAACAGCTTTTTCAATAAATGTCTCGTGGATAAGGTCATCTGAGTCCAAAGGGAAAATATAACGGCCCGTAGATTTTTCGATTCCATAATTTCTGGCATTGGAAAGTCCAGAATTGTTGATATGATAAAAAGTTACTGAACTAAATTTTTTTTCAATTCCCCTTATTTTTTTCTCATTCTCATAATCAGATCCATCATTTACTACAATTATCTCGATATTTTTATAAGTTTGATGAAATGCAGATATAATTGTCTCTTCCAGATATTCAGCATGATTATAACAAGGAATTATAATACTTACACGATTCATAAACTATATTCTAACATATGGGATAGTCTTTTTTAAACAAGAAAAAAAAAGTTTTATAATTTTATGATACTTGATATTAACATCTAGTCTTGTAAAAAGCTTATACAAAATTTTTGCATTTAAAAAAATAAAAATTAAAAAACTACTTAGTTTAATAGGTTCGAATTTTTCATTCATTATACTATAGAAATAATATATCTTGGATAAAACCTTGATTTTTTACTGGTAACAACCTTCTCAAGATTTTCTTCTCTTTTATAATTCAATATAAAAGCATCTACTTTAATCATATTAAACCTCAAAAATTTCTGTCTTTCAGTAAATTAGAAACCTATTATCCTATATATTATTAAAAACTTCAACAAAATAATATATATTTTCTTGATTTTTTTCAAAATATTAAATTTTTTCAATTTATTTCCAGGATAAATTACAAAAGTCCATTTTACTTTATTGTTTTTTAAAAAATTATATATATTCAAAAAATCATATCTTACATAAGTGGATTGACAAACTACAATCTCATCAAATTCAGAAAAATCATATATATCATCTTGAGAAATAATTTTTTTATCAAAGAAGATATATTTATCTATAAGATCATTTTTATATTCTTTAGTCAGAAATATACTATATTCCCAGTCTTTCTTTCTAAAAACAGTCTTGATTTTCAATAAGTTGAAATCAATAGCTTCATTTCTTGCTGTTCCAATTATTAATAATTTCTTCATGATTTACATCCTATTATATCAATAATCTTTTCAATAAAAATTTTTTTTAATTCAGGATATATAGGTAAAGCTAATGTTGTTTCTGCTTTGCGTTCTGAAACACTCATATCACCTTTTTTATATCCCAAATCTTTAAAACATTCCTGTATATGCAATGGCACTGGATAATATACTGCTGTCCCTATCCCGTTATCATTCAATCTCTTTATAACCTCATCTCTGTTTTCAATCTGAATCACAAATTGATGATATATATGCTGTTTTCCATATTCAAAAAAAGGATAATAAGATATTCTATTCTCCATAACTTTCTCTTTTATCATATTGCTATATATTTTCGCTTTCTCAATTCTTCTCATTGTCCATTCATCAAGATATTTTATCTTAACATTTAATATTGCAGCCTGTATAGCATCCAATCTTGAATTTATTCCTATATACTTATGATAATATTTTGGACTGCTTCCATGAACTCTCAATATTTTTATCTTTTCAGCCAAGTCCTTATTATTTGTGACTACAGCTCCTCCATCACCATAAGCTCCAAGATTCTTACTCGGGAAAAAGGAGAAACACCCTATATCACCTATAGTTCCTGCCTGTTTGACAGTTCCATCTTCAAATCTGAAATTAGCTCCGATTGACTGACAAGCATCCTCTATCACTTTTAAATCATATCTAGAGGCAATCTCTGAAATCTTTTCCATATCAGCGCATTTCCCATAAAGATGTACTGGGATTATGGCTTTTGTATTCTCAGTAACAGCTTTCTCAATCTTTGACACATCAATGTTACAATCATCTTCATCTATATCAACAAATACAGGTTTTGCTCCAAGTCTTGAAATTGCACCTGCTGTAGCAAAAAAAGTATATGGAGTAGTTATTACTTCATCTCCCTCTTTTACATCTATTGCCATTAATGCAAGCAGCAATGCATCTGAACCGGATGCACATGAAACTGCATATTCTGATCTTATATAACTTTTCAGACTTTCTTCAAACTTATTTACTTCTTCTCCCATAATAAAGGAAGTATTATTCAGAACTCCCTGAATTGCAGAATCCACTTCATTTTTTATAGATAAATATTGTACTTTAAGATCTAATAAAGGAATTTTCATATAATATCCGCCTTTTTAAGAAAATCTTTTTCTTCAATGTATTTCACTTTGCATTCAGGACATTCGAAAATATTATCTTTCTTCCTTTCTAACTTTATTCCACATCTACATATCCATCCATGATGTCTTGCTGGAATTCCATATACTAAAGCATAAGGTTTTATATCTTTTGTAACAACAGAGCCAGCTCCAACAAAAGCATATTCTCCAATATTAACTCCACAGACAATAGTAGCATTCGCACCAATACTTGCTCCTTTACACACTCTTGTCTCTCTGTATTCATCTTTTCTCTGTATAAATGAACGAGGATTTATAACATTTGTAAATACCATTGAAGGTCCACAGAATACATCATCCTCAAGAATCACTCTGTCATATATTGATACATTATTCTGAATACTAACTCCATTCCCTATGACGGCTTTTCCTCCTACATTCACATTCTGTCCTATCTTGCAGTTCTCTCCAATCACTGCTCCACTCATTATATGTGAAAAATGCCATATCTTTGTATTGTTTCCTATCTCCGCTCCGTTATCCACATAACTTGATTCATGAACAAAATAATTCATTATTTTCTCCTAATATCCAAGAGGAAGTGATATTCTCTTTCCTTCTCTCATTGATTTATAAATAGCCATTATAAGTTCAAGAGATTTTCTTCCTTCCCTTCCATCTACATCTGTCACTCTTTTTTTCTGAAGTGTTTCAATAACATTTTTATAATAACCAGTGTGTCCAAATCCATAAACAGAATCTGTCTGATAGTTTGAGACCATTATATCTTTATCATCATCATCATAATCAGAAAATTCCCAGTGAACAATCTCATTAACCGCAATTCCACCTATCTTAACAGATCCTTTTTCCCCTAAAACAGTTATAGAACCTTCAAGATTTTTGGGGTATGTCAGCATCGTAATATTAATAGAACCCATTGCTCCATTTCTGAATCTTATAGCCGCAACACCAGTATCTTCAGTTTCAATTTTCCTCTCTAAAGTTCCACCAAATGCCATTACAGAATCAATAGGTCCACCAAACCAGTGTACTAAATCAACATAATGACTAGCTTGGTTAAGAAAAGCTCCACCATCAAATTCCCATGTTCCTCTCCACTTTGCCATATCATAATATTCCTGTGGTCTTGTCCAGAACACATTACAGGAAATAAAATATATTTTTCCAAACCTTCCTTTATCTATAGCATTTTTCAGATGTCTGATTGTAGAATTCAATCTATTCTGTTTAACGACAAAAAGCTCAACTCCATTATCATCACAAGCTTTAATAAGAGAATCTGCAGATTTAAGATTTGTTCCCATAGGTTTTTCAGATAAAACATGAATTTTCTTATTCGCTGCCATTATACCATGTTCAGGATGAAGACCTGATGGAGTACAAATTGAGATTATATCCAATTCTTCATTATCAAGCATCTCAGAATAATCATAATATGCATTTATACTATATTTTTCAGCCCATTTATCAGCTCTGTCTTTTTTTATATCACAAACAGAAATCAATTCTAATTCATCTATTTTCTCAATAGCTTCAAAATGTTTTCCTGATATTCTTCCACAACCAACAACTCCAACAGAAAATTTTTTCATTTTCTCCCCTCTATTCATAATTTCATTATAAAAGATTTATATATTGTTCTAACTTTCTCTCGTAGGCAACATGTTTCCTTGCATACTGATATATATTTTTATACATATCCTTTTCCTTATATACTTCATTAACAAATTCAATTATTTTTTTAAAATCTATCAAAGAATTATCGTTTGAAATTTTCAAAGCATATTTGTAATCATCAGTAATATTAGGATCTTCATATGCATATATAAATGGAATTCCTTTTGCAATATATTCACATGATTTTAAAGGACATGCTTCTTTCATATTCTTTCTATATAAAGCTAAAGTTGATACTGCAATATTATTTTTTTTATACTCATTATCCAAATCATATGAATCTAGTCTTTTTAACCATTTTATTTTAATCAGTCCTTTCTTTTCATTTATCTCATTTATACTTTTAATTAATTCTAATTCATTAATAATTCCTACAATTGTAAATTCAATTTTTAAATCTCCATTATATTTCTTTAAAGATCTAAGAATTCTATCCAAACCTTGCCAAGGATAAAAAACTGATGAGACAAATATAATTTTCAAAATCTTATTATCAAATTTATTATTTTTAATAATATTGTTTAAACTTAAAATACAGCCATTTGAAATCAAATAACTATTTTTTAACCCACCTTTACGTTCTTCCAGATCAATTATTTCTTTCGTAACAGCAATTATACCTCTAGAATACTTTAATTTAATTGGAGTTAAAAATTTTTCTAAATAAAAATCTATTATTTTTTTTAAATTCAATTTTTTATTTATTGATTTAATTTCCATTATTTCATTAGTATGATGTTCTGAAAAAATTTTATTTCCATACTTTTTAAACATTTTTATGGAATCAATATCCGGGTACATAACATGCCTTAAAATTATATATTTATATTTTTCCCAAGGTATATTTTTTTTTATTAATTTATACTTAAAAAACATACTCTGTATTCTTCTAGGAATAAATTTATAAAATTCAATTTTTTTCAGGTGAAGATTCCCATATTTTTTTTCTTTAAATAAATTTAAAATCATAAAATCTATTGGATATTGATTTTTTTCAGATATTCTGGCTAATATTTTAATTTTCTTATATATTCCTATACTTAAATAAGGCATATATGTAACATGTATTAATTTTCTATTATCTATATAAGTAATACAGTTTTCGTTCATTATAATTTCCAATTTCTTCATAATATTTCAATTGACTATTTTCTAAAATAAAATCAACAAATTCTTCCGGAGAATAATTTATAAAACTGTCTTTCATCTGAAACTCATTATAATTGTGAGCTTCAAAAAACATTTCCTTTATTTTTAATTCTTTAAGCATAGACTTAAATTCAATATAGTCATTTTCATTCTTTAAAAAATGATGAAAAATATTCAAAGCAATAACAGTATCAAATTCAGATATTCTCTTATAAAAAGAAAAAATATTTTCATTATATACTTTAAATTTCAATCTTTTTGCTCTCTTAATATAATTAATTATTGAGTAATTGAATAAATTTGCTTCCACAGCTACACAATTCTTTCCATTTCTTTCTAATACATCACATATATATCCCCAGTGCGAACCAATATCTAATACTGTATTTCCTTTTATTCTACTCAAAATCTTATCAATTCTCCCTATATGCAAAGCTTCGTTATTATCAAATTCTATATGTTCAATAGGAGCATATAGATATTTATTTACTTCAATATATTTTAATATCTTATTTCTTATAAAAGTCCAATTTTTATGTCTTGCAACAATCTTTACAGGTATTTTCTTGATTTTCAACAACTTTGCAAAAGTTAATAAAAACACCCCGGAATTAAACAAAATTCTGCCAAATCTATCTAGATTCACACATACTGGTTCAACATCAATATCATTAATTACCATTTCATTTTTTTTTATAGAAAAAAATTTTTTCTCTAAATTTTTACACATTTCAAGAAATTCTACAGACTCTTCCTGATCAGACCCATTAATATTGTTTTTGAAAAAATCTGTTTCATTCCATTCTTTTTTACCATTAATTACATCAGAAAAGGAAAAATAAAAATCATATTTCTCACAAAAAGGTTCAAGTAAAGTATCCCATTCTCCATCAACTACTATTCCTTTTTTATCAACACTAAACTGTTTCCCAGCATATTCAATATCCTCATATGAAAGAAAATGTTCCTTTTCTGTATCAAAATCCATCTTAAAAAATTTCTTTAACTCTATATGTTTGATACTATTAAGATCAGAAACTATAGAACATTCACTAAAATCATTATAATGAAGAAATTCATATATATTCATATGAGACAATAAATCCAGATTATTCTGTACAACAAAAATTTCATCTATATCATATAAGTCCAATTTAGTTTTTTCTTTTATTTTTATATCGTTGATTATAAGATGGATAATCTTTCTATTTTCAATTACTTTTTTTGTAGAAACAAAAAAAACTTTTTTATAGTTATCATTATTAAAAACAAATTTATCAAAAAAATTTTTTATCTTAATATCAGTTGCAACTCCAATAACAAGCAAGTTTTTCATACAATTCTCCTGTTATGTTTTTGAAATTCCTTTATTATCTTTTTCTCAGTCTCTATTACTGATTTTAATCCCATCTTTTCCATTAATTTTTTTCTTTTTTTTACCCATTCTTCATGCCTTACCATAATTTTAACAGGTATTTTTTCAATATTTAAAAGTTTTGCAAAAGTTAATCTGTGTCTTCCATCATTAAATAATATTTCTCCATTACGATCAATATTAATAGTAACATAGTCTGAATTCTTTTTCTGCTTCCAACCTTCATTTTTCATTTCATCAAATATTGATTCAAGTTTAATGCATCTTTCTAAAAACTCTTTTCTGTTAGTAGTTCCCCATTTAATTTTTTTTTTAATTTCTATCTCATAAATATTTCTTTTAAAATATGCAGTTTCATTCCAATTTTTTTTTTTCAACCTTACATCAATAAAAGAATTATAAAAATCAATCTTATCTTTAAAAATAAATTTATCAATATCCCAATCTCCATCCAACAACTCTCCAAATCTATCATTTCCAAAACAATTTGCTACAAAATTAATGTCAAATGGAGATACCCAGAATACTTGGTCAATATTGTTTTCATTTTCAAAAATATAGTTAAGATCTATGCTTTTCATTCCATGTTCACTTGTCATAATTTTACATACACTATATTTTTTTTTAAAAAAACACTTATATACATTTAAATATTCTATTTTTTTTATATTATTCTGAATTATTATAATTTCATCAAAAATATTATCTGGAACTATGGTATTTTCAACAAAAAAATCTTCTGAAAGTAAAAAATTCTCTTTAAAATTAAAATTAAATCCTATTTTTTTAGTAGAAAGATAATAAAAATCAATTTGATGTTTTTTATACTCAGAATTAAAAATATTTAAACAATTCTTAATATTATTTTCTGTTGCAACTCCTACAATCAAAAATTTAAACATAACTTTCTCTTTTTATGTTTTTTAAAATGTCTAATAACTTCCTTTATCAGTTTAACTTTCTCTTTTTTTGCATTGTAATTATTATGTATTATTATTATAATATCAGTTTTTATAGTGTTATCATATAATTCAGGTAATTTTCCGTTTAAATATGTATCCATAAAATAAAAAGGAAAAATTTTTATTTTCAATTTTTTTCTTTCAATAAAATCATAAAAGTTAAAATTCTTTCCTGTCCCACATCTAAACCCGGGAAACTTAGAAAATCCCATAGAATATTCATATTTTATACCTGCACTATTCAACATTCTCAACGTAAAAGGAACATTTATTCTTAAATAGTGTTGTCTACTATGCAATACCTCTCTTTTTATCGTTTTCTCTAAAACAAATTTTTCTTTTTTTATTTTTTTTATATTTAAAAATGTATTATAACTAGTATGTAATCCTACAATATGTCCACTACTTAAAACTTTATTAATATATTTTTTTATTTTATTATTGAATTTTGGATACTTATTATTAAGATCAAATTCTGCTTCACGATTCACCATGAAAAAAAATATTGAGTTACTATTATTTTTTTTACCTAATTTAATCAGTTTTTCATAAGTTACATATGATTTTTTTATATAGTTCTTAATTATATCAATTCTATTATTTTTTGAAGAAATTGGAAAAATATCTTTAATGGTATTATATGGATAATCAATATCATGTGTAAAAATCAGCTTAGACTTTTTTTCATATTTTTTTTCAATTACTGGAAATTTCAAATAAAAAAATAAAATATCTAAATAAAAATCAACAACAGGTATATTACAAAATTCATATTTTTTTGACAATGAATAATTCTCATCAAATCTCGCATGTATATCTTTTTTATTAACAGCAAATTCTTCCCAACGTGTAAGCATAAAAAATATTGATGATATAATATCCAATCCAATAAAAATCTCTTTATCTCCAAAATCCAGATTATCATTTCCGTATATTATTGGAATTTTTTTCCCCTTATATTTAAAAAAACAGATATTTTGAGGTATATTATCAATTTGGTAATATATATCACAATCATTGAATTTCGAAAAAAATGCATCATTGATTATTATCTTTTTATCTTCAAATATCAATGTATAGTTTTTTTCTTCATTCAATTCAATATTATATTCAATTCCAAGGTTTTCCTTAAATATAAAATCAAATATATATTTTTTTTCTGATAAAAACTTATCTGCAGTTTGAATAACAACATAATTTTTCATTTTTTCAACTTTACAAGTATTCCATATTCTTCAGGAATATTTATTTTAATTCTTAAATTTTTAATAATATTAAAAACTATTGGAAAAAATATATTTTTCACGAGATTTTCAGGAATATTTCTTAAATTTCTGTTTTTTTTCTTATTTTTTTTCAATAAAAATTTTCTTTTGTTTTTATTAAAAAATAGATAATTTAACGATTTTTTTAAATCTTTCTTTAGAACTACGATTTTTAATTTATATTTTTTATCAATCCAACATCTCAGTTTAACTGGATCAAATAAAATCGTTAAATCAGGTGGTAAAGTACCATTAATCCATTTTCCATACAAAGCTGATACATTAGGAGCATTAAAAAACATTATACCTCCAGAATTAAGTTTATCGGCATAATATTCAATAAACTCTTTCGGATTATCAACACATCCTATAGTACCGACATGATAAATAACATCAAATTTTTCATTATTATCCAATTCTTCTGTTTTTTTAAAAAATTTTTTTCCAAAGAAATGCTTTGCATTATCAATACAGTCCTGCGAAACATCTATTCCTAATATATTATATCCTTTAGCTATGAAAAAAGAAGTTAAATATCCATCTGAACAACCTATTTCAAGAATCTTAAGTTCACGATTATCCAGTTTTTCAATTTCATCCATGACAAATCTGTTTTTATAACTTTTACCTAATTCATTATATATTCTGTCAAAATCACAGTTTTTAAAATGAACTGATATACTCTGTGCCAATATCACATGATTCTTATAAGTGGAATCTTTCATATTATGCAATTTTATATATATATTTCTATCATAATCAGAGAATAATGAATTGCATTCAGGACATCTATATATATTCACAGAATAATCCTGATAACATCTAAAAAAATATCCTTCCTTTATATTTTTATATCCACATACTCTACAGTTCATATTTTATCTCCATAAAGCTTAATAAACATTTTTATACTTCTGGAAATCTTTTTATTTATCATAGCATTGTACTTTTTCATATTTTTCACATAAATATCATGTCTTTCTTCAAGCTTATCAAAAATATCAACAAATTTATCATACGAATCATACTCGATAACAAATTCATTCATCTTGAATTCATACATAATATCAACGTATTTTTTATGCCAACTAAGACATATAGTTGGAACATTTGTTGAAGTTGATGCAACAATACTATGATATCTTGCTCCAATATGAATATATGCATTACTTATTAATGATTTCAGCATAATAACATCAAGATCTTCCTTTACAAGAAATAGGAAATCTTTTATATTTTCTTCTTCGGATAAAGATTCAAATATTGATTTTGATATTAAATAATCACAATTCTCAACTTTATCCTGCTGTGAAAAATATGAATGAGGAACTAAAATAACATAATAACTTTTGTTAATTAAATACCTTATGTAACTCTGAATCTTTCTTATATGATCTTCACCAGTCAATCTATATAAAACAAAACTCGGTGAAATAGTCACAATTTTTCTTTTCAAATCACAACCAAGTATATTTTTAATATAATCCTCACCTTCTCTTTTTCCAAATGGTAATTTAAATGCAATATCTGGAACATTTAATATATTCTTTTGACCAATCATTAAATCAACAATCATTCTCTTGGTCTCTATGCCACGGCAAAATATTAATCTCTGATGTTTTAAATCCCATTTTGCTAAAAATCTTACAAAATTGGGATTCAATGGGCCATAATTCTGAGACCATGCAAAAAAAGATTTTCTGAAAATAAGAAATTGCAGAAAATTAAAAAATCTCTGACTTCCCAACACATCATATATCTTTCCTTCAGGTTCTCCTACATAACTTATTCCTGAAAGATTCAATATAATATCAGCGGAATTATAAACACTGAAATATTTGAATATCTTCTTTACCTGAACATAAAAATTCTTAAACAACACTTTAAAATAAAAATCACTTAATAAAACTCTCTTTACTATTTTAATATTATAAAATCTGGCTTTTTTTTCTTCCTCGCAGTAGTTTGAACCAGCAGGAACAGCTATTACAAATTCAACATCCTTTATTATTTTTTTCAATTCAGAAATTATAGAAATAGCCATTGCAGGACCACCTTTATTTCCTACCAAACATAATCCCGTTATCAAAATTCTCTTCATATTCTACCTTATTATAATTTTATTCAATATTTTTTTTATAAAAAAACCAACCTTAAAAAAAACAAACAATATTTCACTTAAAAATATATTACCATTAAATAATAATTTAGGAATAATCTTCATAACATACCAATCATTAAATTTTATTATTTTTCTATCAATCTTATTTTTCAAAAGACTTCTGCTTAAATTTCCCAAAGCATATTTTTTACTCTGTGATCTTATAATATTCGAAAACTGAGCTTTCTTAAAAAAAAGGCTTCCATTATCTTTAATCATATCTTCAAATTCACTTTTTCTTATAATTATAAGATTAACTCCATTAATATTTTCTTTGTTATCCCAGCCATCACCAACAACAATATCACACTCTCTACCTAAATGATTATTGCAATATAAGCATGAATTATTAACAAGACACTGATCTGAAAAAAAACTGTTAAAAAATTTCTTTTCTCTTGAGACCACGAATTTTTCCTTATTTTTAAATCTAATTTCATTAATTCTTCCATTGCCATTACCGCGATACTTAATTTCCTTTATGTCAGACAACCTAATTTTATTTTTGTCAAATACGATTTTCAAATTATTTCTGTTAAAAGTATACCCACAAATAATACCCAGAAAAATTTTCACTCTATCTTCAAGATATTTATATTCCGTTAATTTCAACGTATTGACAATAGATTTGATATGACAGGGCAATCCAATAATCATAAATTTTTTTTCACAATTATTTTTCAGTATTTTCAATGCACCTGAAAAATCTATTGTATGATAGACAGAAGTTGGCATTCTCTTTAAATCATCGATATCATTATATAAATGCGTTTCATAATCAAGTGCATTCACATGTCTAATCGATATAATCCCATCAATAATATTATTTTCCATAATATATTTTGAAAATTCATATATAAAACCACCTGATGATCTTCCAAGATTTACAATCTGATTTTTTGAAAAAGAATAATATATACTTTTTATATTTCCAACATATTCTTTTTTATTTAATACCTCAAATTTAGAATTCGGACAAACTTTTAGACATCTTTTGTTAACACATTTCTTACATATATCCATATTCAAGATTTTCAGTTTCTGATTAAAACCACATAAATCTACAACTACATTACTACATACATTTGCACAGGCTCCACAAAAAATACAATTTGAATTTTTATAAGTATTATAGTAAACATTCATAATTAAGATATTTTTTCAGACAACTCATAGATTTTCCTAATAATAAATTCCATAAATAACCAATAATAATAAATTATCAGATTGAATCTCGTAATATTGATGAATTTAAATTTATTATCTGGCAATAATATGAATGTTTTTCTTTTTAAATTTCTTGCATAAGAATAAACATTCAAATACTTTGTTATATCATCACAATTCTGTGAAATAAAAACAAATTCATAAGAATTCTCTGCTTTAAATTGTAAAAACGGATTATATTTCAAATCTTTATTATTAATTACTTTATTTGCATTTAAACTTTCAAAATCCTTGTTTACTAAAACATCAACTTCAAATCGTTTTTTTAAAAATTTAAGATTATTTTCTATATTGATATTTCTAGCAGTTCCAATTAATAATACTTGTTTCAAATTAAATTACCTCATAAATAACTATATTATGACTTCCAATAGGGAAAATTATCAGTTCTCTATTTAAAACATTAAACTCAACATTATTTATAATATATGGTATAAATATTTTATTCAGAATCTTTTTTTGCTTGATGTCAAATAAATAGATTTCTCCTAAATAATCAGAATAAAACAAAAAAGTATCATTATCTATTTTTTTCAAAATAGATAAGCATAAATAATCACAAGATATTATTTTGTTTTGTTCATGATCAAAAATATAATTTTTATAAAAATCTTTTAAATCATCATTTCTTACTAAAGAAAAATATTCTCCATTCATATCACAAGAAATATAAGAAATCAATTTATCCGGATTTTTCAATTCAATTTTTATCTCAAGCTCAAATTCTGAATTCAATATAAAAATTTTATTTTTATATTGAAGACATAAGGATAAATTATTAACAAACATATTGTTTATCTTATTCTTTTCTAGAAAACTTATTGAAATTACATTAACTTTATTTTCAAGACTTATAACAACCAATTGATTTCTTACATTATCTAAAAATACGATATTTTCGTTGTAATATACTCCAAATCTAAATTTGATTTCATCATTCATTTTAACTCGTTCAATCTTCTTATCAGATAAAATTAAAATAATGCCTTTTTCACATGCAATATAATAACTCATATTTTTTTCATTAAAAACGACAAAATACGGCTCAAATTCAAAAGGAATTTTTATTTTATTTTTTATTTTATAAGGATTTTTTTGAAATTTCTCGGTTAAATTTTCATTAATAATATTTTTTCGAAACTTATTAGCATATTCTCTATACAATTCCATATTAAAATCTTTAGAATATTCTTTTAAAAATTTTTTATAAATATTATTTTTTTCTGAAACTGGAAATAAAGATTTGAGAAAATCAGTTTTATTACTAATATAAACAAATTCATTTTTTTCTTTCAGAAAAAACTTAGAACCCAACTCAGAAAAATTATTTGGGTTCACTTTTACTGTCCTGAAATTTCTTTCATCCCATATATATAATCCATCTTCTCTCAAAACCATATCTTTTGGAAAGAATAGTTTCAATTGTGTTAAAGTTGAATCTATATCTTTACCATCAAAATATCTTAATTTGATCTCCTTAAGATAATCTTCCCAGTACTGTTTTTTGCCGTGAGAGGATTTGTATTGAAATTCTGGATATAAATAGACATCTATGCAAGAACCTTCGCAGTCAAGAGCATAATACTGATTTCTCTTCTCATCTATTACTATTTTGACATCTGAATAATATTTTTTATCTGATTCTACTTTTAATATATTGTCTTCATAATATTTTAATGTAAAATCTTCAATTTCAATTTTTATATTATTTTTTTCAAAAACTGTCTCTTTTGGCCACTGTGCTAATAATTCCTGCATTAAATTCCTCTCTTTCGAGTTTTTATAAAAATTCACCTATTATTTTTGAGAATCATAAAATCTGGATCCCGGTCCAGATTCTTCACCGGGATGACAGAATTACAACCCCTTAATCCCGGATTTACCCATCGCGACTCTTATAATAATACTAATGATATTTCTTTTATAATCTATATCGCCAGAGTTAAAGTTAAACTTTAATTTTCTGAGATTTTCATTTATTTATCTTCCATATTCCTATTTTATCAGATCCTGTTCTATAAAGAATCTTCAATTCCTGCATTTTTTTTATATTTCTTTCAACAGTTCTTTTATTCAATTTTATTTCAGAAGCAAGATGATTTATTGTTATTTTTGGATTTTCTTCTATTTTTTTTATTATCTTTACTTGATTATCAGATAATCTTACATCATTTACACCGGCATTTACACCGGCATTTACACCGGCATTTGTATTTTTTTTATCTTTATTATAATTTTTATCAAATAATGTTATATAAAATGAATTTTGAAAAAATTTAATTTCAGGTTCTGGTAACCCTGATTCTGCGAGAGAATTATATATTCTCTTAATTCCAGTTCCTAGTTTTTCTACATATATATCTGAAGATTTAATAAAATCTAGTTCCTTTTCTAACAAAAATCTCCTCCAATTAAATTCTCATTATATCATAAAGTTAAATACAGTTCACTATTCACACTATCTCATCTTTTCTTATATTTCTTGTTGCTTTTCTACCAAGCATAAATTCATAATGTTCTGGTTCTATTCCAATTCCTGGTCTTTTTAATCCTATATTTTTTTTTGTTAATATTTCCCCTTCTTTTATATCTTTTAATGCTACAACACTTCTTCTAAATCCTTTTCTTTTTTCTAATTCTTCTTCTGATACTTCTCTTTCAAAAAGTCCAAGCATAATAGGAATTTCCGAACTTCTATGAACAAGTTCTGACATTTCAAATATATCTGATGATATTGAATGATCCCAACCTTCCATTCCTTTATCAAGAGTAAAATGCCTTTCAATTACACAAGCACCTAGACTTACTGCATAAAGACATGGATAAATATCTTTTGAATGATCTGAATATCCTACTGGAATATCAAATATATCCATTAAATACTGTATGTTTTTAAGATTAAGATTTTCTATTGATGGTGGATAATCTGAAACACAATGTAAAAGTGTGATTTCTTCATTTCCTGTATCTCTTATTGTTTGAATTGCTCTGGCTATTTCCCATGTATGTGCAAATCCTGTTGAAAGAATAATTGGTAATCCTTTTTCACCTATATATTTTAAAAATGGATAATTGTTTACATCCATTGAAGCTACTTTGATAAAAGGGACTTCCAGTTCCACAAGAAGATCGACTTCTTTTTCTGAAAACGGTGTTGCACAAAATATTATGTCTTTTTTATAGCAGTATTCAGCAAGTTCTCTGTAATCTTTTTCTGTTAAAGAATAATCTTCAAGTCCTTTTTTAAATAAATCATTGTCTTTAAGAAATTCTTCTGAATAAAGGGAGTTTTTTGTCCAAGTCTGAAATTTAACAGCATGAGCTCCTGCCTGCTTTGCTCCATCTATCATTCTTTTGGCAAGTTTTATATCTCCATTATGATTTACACCTATTTCGGCGATAATAAATGGTTCATTATAATTATCTATTTCATACTGATTTATAAACATAAAATCTCCTATTTTTTATATAAAATTATTTTACATTTCAAAACTTTATATCTGTTGTTATTCTTAATATTAAATTTTTATCAGATGCACCTATATTCTGCCATCCAAACATATTATTAATACTTCCATTAAAAAAACCTGTTGTATCTTCTTTGTCAATATAACAAATATCTGCATTATAATTTCTATTGTTAAAATTAAAATTTTTACCTGCTGCTAATATATTTATTGAAGTTGTACCTGAAATTTTCGTTTCTGGTTTCATTGTTTCAAATTTTATATAATTATCTTTATCTGGTCTATAGATAATATTAAAATCAATTACATTGCCATTAAAACCTAATTGTGTAAAAAGCGGGGTTTCCATACTGGTATATCTTTCAAATGATTCAGAGCCTATCGTATAAGCAAATCCACTTTGTTGTGTAGTAAATGTAATATTAGTTTTTTCTTTTTTGTAATTTATTTTCATTGCAAGTGATTGTGAATCTATTAAACCAATTAAAGGATTTAATTTTTCATAATCATATAACATTATTGTTGCAATTATTTCATTGTTTGTCTTTAATGATTTTTTATAACTTCCACCTAAATAAATAAATGAATTATCTTGTTTATTATCATTATTTGTATCAATTCCTGATATTTTACCAAAATTAAATGTTTTTTCTTTATCTATTTTATATTTTATTGTATAAGTATTTCCTAAATCTCTAACTGTTGAAAATCTCTTTCCATTATAATCATTTTTATTTTTATCAATACTCAATATTTTAAAATCTATTTTTTTACTAGAAAACCCAATTCTATCTGTTGTGAAATTATCAAAAAGTAATCCTTGTAATTCTGTTTCATTTCCACGACCTATTTTAAATGTATTGGTGTTTTTTTGCATTTTCCACTCTAATCTATATATAATATCATTATATTTAAAACTATTTAATCTTTTATCATTATCAAAACTTATTGAATCATTCTGTATTCCTATATTATATGTATTTTCTTTGTTTTTTATTTCTCTTGAATAATCTGCTAAAAATAATATTCCATTATATGTTTGCGACGGATTTGAATAATTTGAAAATTCTGATAAAAAAGTAAATTTAAAATCTTTTAGATAATCTGTTTTGCCAGTTTTATTGCTTTTATATGATTTTTTATTATTTGTGACTTTTTTTTGCTTATATTTTTTTGATACATTCAAATTTTTTTTTGTTATATTCAAGTTTTTTTTTGACATACTTACTTCTTCTTGTGATACTTTCAAAAGTAATCTTATATTATCATTATTCCATCCAAAAAAATCCAATTCTTCTGTAAAAAAAGTTGTAAGCTTGAATATTTCTAATCTTTTTTCACTCATATTTTTTCTTATTTCAGGTTCTTGTCTATATATTTCTAAAAATTCAGCTATTTTTTTGGCATAATCTATTCTTGATTTATCAAATATAAAAAAATCAGCTTTAACAGAAAACCATTTACTCTTTGATAATTCATTCATTAAGCTAAATTCTTCTGAAGTATTTGAAATTATATCGAGCAAATCACAATAAACTAATGAAAAATAAAAAGTTAATATTAATATAAAAATGTATTTTTTCAAATTGTTTCCTCTATTTTTTAAATTTAATAATTATATCTTTTTTAAAAACACTTAATATTTGACTTAAAAAATTTTTATTTATTACTTTAAATCCTGCTTTAATAAACATATCACATAATATTTTTCTTGAAAAATAATTACCACTTAAATTACCTTTATTTATTTTAATTATTCCATAAGAATTTTTTTTCATAATACGGTTTAAATCATATATATGTGCCATTGGATTTGATACATTTTCAATATAATCTTTAGCATATACTATATCAAATCTATCTCTTGAAAAATCATGAAAAAGTTCTTTTGCTGAATAATATTCAATATATAAAATATTTTCTTCAACTTTTAAATCTTTTTTTGGTGGAATATTAATATTAGAAAAAGTAAATCCGCATTCTTTACATATTGATAATGTATTATTTATTTTTTCTATTTTATCAGAAAAACAAACTCTACATCTTTTCATTTTCAATTTCACCACTTAATACTTTCAATACTTTATTATGAATACAACCGTTAGTAAGAACAATATTTCCTGAAAGTAAATCCCAGTCTTCTCCATTAAAGCCAGTAACTTCTGCTCCACCTTCTTTTGCAATTAAAACTCCGGCTGCTGTATCCCATGGGTTGAGTTTAATTTCCCAAAACCCATCTAATCTACCACAAGCTACAAAACAACAATCTATTGCTGCACAACCCATTCTTCTAATTCCTTGCACATTGACAATCATTTTAGAAAAATTATCAACATTATTTTCTTTTGATTTATGTTTATCATAAGGAAATCCTGTAGCAATTATGCTTCTATTGAGCTTATCTGTTTTTGATACTTGAATTTTTTTACCATTTAATTTAGCTCCTTTTCCTCTAAAAGCTGAAAACATCTCGTCAAGTACTGGAATATAAACAAAACCCATTTGAGCTACACCATTTCTGTAAATTCCTAAAGATACACAAAAAAATGGTAATTTATGTGAAAAATTAACTGTTCCATCGATTGGATCAATAAAAGCTACAAATTTTTTATCTAAATCACGATTTTCATCTTCTTCTGAAAAAATTCCCATTTCAGGATATTTTTGTTTTATATTATCTATTAAAAACTTTTCTACTTTTTTATCCCATTCAGTAACTGGATCTACATCATCTTTATATTCAGTAGTAAATTCACCTTTAAATCCTTCTAATGCCATTTTCCCTGCTTGCTTAACAAGCTGTTCAAAAAAGTCATACATAATTATCCCCCTTTAATAAATTAACGAATGATAAAACCATTCTAATTAACATGGAATATCCATTTATGAGCGTGATTTCATCACTAATTGTTAATCACCCTTCCCATTTCACCATCTCACAAAAAAATGTTCACCGAACATTTTGATTCACTATTTCGCAATTTTCTATAATTCTTAATTCTTAATTTTTAATTTTTAATTTTTAATTGTTGATTTATATAATTTTTTATATAAATCAACTTCTCGGATGTGCTTTTTTATATGCTTGCATTAATTTTTCTTTTGTAATATGTGTATATATCTGTGTTGTAGCTAAATTAGCATGTCCAAGTAATTCCTGTACAATTCTTATATCGGCACCATTATTTAAAAGATGTGTTGCAAATGTATGCCTTAAAACATGTGGAGTTATCTTAGTCTTTGTTGATAAAGTCTTAATATATTTATCAAAAATGTACCTGACACCTCTATCAGTTAATCTTTTTCCAAACTTATTTACAAAAAGATAATCTGTCTTTGAAAATCCTTTAATTGCATGTATATAAATTTCAAGCCAATAAAGAGCATTTTCTCCAAATGGAACTATTCTTTCTTTAGATCTTTTACCAAAAACTTTAATTAGACTATCTGAAAAATCAATATCTAACACCTTTATATTTGTCATTTCACTTACTCTTATACCGGTTGCATATAAAAATTCAAAAATAAGTCTATCTCTAATACCTAATCGTTCATTTATATCAGGCAAATTTAAAAGATCATCTATTTCTTTTGGATATATAAATTTAGGTAGATTTTTAGGAATTTTTGGCAAACTTATAACCGAAGCTGAATTTTCATCTATTTTACCTTCTCTAAAAAGATATTTAAAAAAAGTATGTATAGCTGAAATATTTCTTGCAACACTTCTTGGTTTTAAACCACCTTTTGATAAAAAAGTCATATAAGCACGATAATTTAAAGGTTTTAGATTATCTAATTTCAAACCATATTCTTCTATATAAAAAATAAATCTTTCAATATCTCTTGTATAATTTTCAATAGTAAGATTAGATCTGTTTTTTTCAAGTGAGAGAAAATCTAAAAAATCATCTATATATTCCTGATACAGTTCTTTCATAAAAAACTCCAAAAATAATTGAATCCTGAGATTAAATAATAACAAATATGACGGAGTTTGTCATTTCAGCTGAAAGAAGTGCGATGGAAGAATTATATAAAAAAAATTTCAGAACTGTAATATTAGAATTTTATATAATCAAAAAAATCACATTATTAATTTTAAAATATACACAAAAAATATAATCCTTCAGCACCTTTCGATATTTCACATCCTGAAAATGTGATTAAAAAACATATATCCTGCTACACCTTTCAAAAAATCACATCCATTTAATTTTTTTCATTATACTTCGCACTCTAAAATACCTCCATGTATTTTTAGAAATTTTTCTAATGTTTCATATTTTTATATTATAATAAACTTAAAATTTTCATAATATCTTTATTGTTTACATATTGAAAAATTTCTAACGAGTTCTCGTAATTGTTGCAGGATATATTTTTTTAATCTTCATATAAAATCTAAAGCATAAAAGTCTAAAAATCTTTTGCTTCATATTTACTATATACACATATTTGAAAACATGTAAGAGAAAAACTATCAACAGCAATTCATGAAGTCGTTATTTCAACTTGCGAACTATAAATTATTGTTTTTTTATTTTTTAAACAAAAAGATTTTGATTGTATAAATAAATCAAAGAAAATAATTAACAGAGTAAGTTATGAGCTTAAAGATTTTGATTTTTATAAAAGATTAAAAAAATATGTCTGTTAGCAATTACGAGATCTCGTTAGAAGTTTTTCAATTAAAGTATGAAAGTTTTTTTATAAACAAAAGCAAAAAAAAAATCTACTCGGTAACTTGAGTGAACGTTGCGAAGCATTTAATATACGGAGGTATTATAAGTGAATGAAGGTAATGAGAAATTTTACATGGAAGTAAAATATCGAATGGTACCGAATGATTATTTTTTTGCGTTAGTGTAATGATAAAAATTATTGGATGTAATTTTTTGAAAGGTGCAGACAGAAATATTTTTTTAATCGTATTTATAGAATTTAATTTTTCATATGATCCGATTAATTAATTTTTCTTTGATAGAATTAGAAAAGATAAATCTGTTTCACTCTTTCTAACTTCTATTCCTTGTTTGAACAATCAAAATAAAGCTTTGTCTCAATTTGTGGTTTGTAGGGTTGTGAGATAGTGAAGAAACCGAAAAGTAAAAACTGGATTCCCATATTCATGGGAATGACAGAACTAAAAATATAATCAGATCCCGGCCCAGAAACTTCACCGGGATGACATTATATCGAATAAATTTAATATTCATAATTGTTTTTTGATTATTTATAAAATTTTCTTGGACAGTAGTGATTAATTTTTAATAAAAATTTTTAATAAAGTTGTCAAACAACTCTATACTTTTGTCAGCCATTATCTTTTTTTTAAGTTTTTTGTCACGGATCTTTCCAGGATTTGGAAGCAGTCCAAAATTAGCATTCATCGGTTGAAAATTTTTACCTGAATACTCAGTTATATATCGGATAATTCCTCCTGATATTGTATCAATAGGAATTTTAAAATCTTTAAACTTACCATATTTAGAAGCAAATTTATAAGCTACATATAAACCTGTAAATATAGATTCAACATAACCTTCAACACCAGTTATCTGACCTGCAAGATAAACATCTTCAAGACCTTTTACAGAAAAATCAGAATTAAGTTTTTCAGGTGAATTAACATAAATATTTTTATGCATTTGTCCATAACGAACAAATTTTGCATTTTCAAGTCCTGGAATAAGAGAAAAAACTCTTTTTTGTTCAGAATATTTAAGATTTGTTTGAAAACCTACCATATTATAACAAGAACCAATCATATCATCCTGTCTTAACTGTAAAACTGCATAGGGGATAAAATCAATATAATGTTCAAATCCTACAGGTCTCATAGGACCAAAAAGAGGAGTTTTTGGTCCTCTTGAAGCAATTTCCTCAATTGGCATACAAGATTCAAAAAAATGACCTTTTTCAAAATCTTTTAATTCATGTTGCTCAGCATTTATAAGTTCATTATAAAAAACATTGTATTGTTCTTCAGTGAATGGACAATTAATATAATCACCAGCATCTTCCTGATATCTACCACCAATAAAAGCAATATTCATATCAATAGAATCTTTATCAATAACCGGAGCTATAGCATCATAAAAATAGAATTTTTCATTACTAAAAAATTCTCTCATATTTTCAGCAAGCCCTTCAGAAGTTAAAGGACCAGTTGCATAAATAACAGGACCTTCTATTGGAAATTCAATAATTTCTTTTTCAATTAATTTTACTCCTTTTTCTTCAAGAAGTTTTTTAACATTTTCAGAAAAAATTGCACGGTCAACTGCTAAAGCTCTACCTGCCTTTACTCTTGATTTTCGTGCAATTTCAAGAAGTCTGCAACCTAATTTATCAAGTTCATATTTAAATAAACCAGAGCCTGTTGTAACTTCTTCAGCTCCAAGAGAATTTGAACATACAATTTCAGCTGGTAAAGTTAATTCGTGAGCAGGAGATTTTTTAGAAGGTTTCATATCATAAAGTTCAACTTCAAAACCAAGTTCTGCTAATTTAATACTAGCTTCACATCCAGCAAGTCCAGCACCGATTACTTTTATAGTTTTCATTTTTATTCCCTGATTTTATAGAGTAAATTAGTACAATTTCATTTTGAAATTGTTAATTAAAGGCAATTTTGTAGCCTAATTAGTATGACTTCGTCAAATTGTGACTTCGTCACATTGTGACTTCGTCAAAATTAGCGATTGCTAAACAAAATATTCACTAAAAAAAACAAAATCAGATCCCGGCTCAGAATCATACCGGGATGACATTGTTTTCAAGCTTCGCCATCTCACCATTTCACTCTTTCACCATTTACCTATCTCATTCTTTTTTCTTTGGTTTTTCAAATGACAAATATTTACACTTTGGATAATTAGAGCAAGTATAATATGGTTTTCCTCTTTTAGATTTTCTTTCAATAACAAAACCATCACAATCTTTTTCAGGACATTCCATATCTGTTTTTTCTAATATAGGCATTGTATTTTTACATTGAGGATAATTCTGACAAGCAAGAAATTTACCAAATTTACCATTTTTAACAATCATCTCACCCTGACATTTTGAACATTTAACATCAGCATACTCAACATTAATCTCATCTGGATTATTAACTTTAACAGAATTAAAATCTTTTATACTCTCAGCAATTTCAAGAACAAATTCATCGTCAAAAGCAGCTGGAAGCATTCTTTCATTAGGCAATGACTGAGTGAATTTACAAGCCGGAAAAGCAGAACAACCTAAAAATATATTACCACCGCTTATTCTTCCAACCATTGGAGCATCGCATTTTTCACATTTCAAATCGGTCTTTACAGCCATTTTTGAAACATTATGAGAAGCAATTTTTAATTCTTCTTCAAATTCTTTATAAAATTCAACAAGAACTTTCTGATAATCTTCAACACCTTCTTCAACTTTATCAAGTTTTGATTCAAATTCTGCAGTAAATTTAATATTTATAAATTTTTCAAAAGATTTCACCATAAGATAATTAACAATTATACCAAGATCAGTTGGCATAAGATTTTTGTTTTCTCTAATAACATATTCTCTATCCATTATTTTTTTCATAATAGAAGCATAGGTAGAAGGTCTTCCTATTCCCTCTTTTTCAAGAGTTTTTATAAGTGAAGATTCAGTAAATCTTGCAGGAGGTTTAGTCCATTTGTTTTCATATTCAGCTTTTAAAAGTTCAGATTTATCACCTTCATTAAGAGTTACATGTTCTTGTTCATCTATATTATCATCCTCAGATTTATATATTTTTTGATAACCAGCAAATTTAAGTTTTTCAAATTTAATATTAAAATCAAATTTACCGTCTGAAATCATAAGATCTTCAACATCAAAAATAGCTGGTTTCATCTGAGATGCAAGAAATCTATTCCATATAAGTTTGTAAATTTTGTATTCTTCTTCTGTTAAATGTTTTTTTATTGAATCAGGTTCAAAACCTTTTTCAACATAAGTTGGTCTAACAGCTTCATGAGCATCTTGAACTTTACCTTTACCTTTTTTTTCTTTTACTTTTGAAGAAAGATAATATTCTTTACCAAACTCATTTTCAATATATTTTTTAGACATCTGCTGACCTTCGGGAGATACACGCACAGAATCTGTTCTCATATATGTAATAAGACCGTAATTTTCACCTTTTATCTCTTTACCTTCATAAAGCTTTTGAGCAACACTCATTGTATGCGAAGCACTAAAACCATTGATTCTCGAAGCTTCCTGTTGTAAAGTACTGGTAATAAAAGGCATTGGAGCTGAAACTGTTTTTTCTTTATTTTTTATAGATTTAAGAATAAAATTATCTTTGTTATCATTAATCTCTTTAAGATATTCATCAGCTTTTTCTTTGTTAATTGTAAGTTTTTCCGCTTTCTTACCATTTAATTTAAAAAGTTTTGTTTCTTTCAAAGTAATATCATTAACTTTAAAATCTGCTTTAAAAATAAAATATTCTTCAGGTATAAAAGCTTCAATCTCTTTTTCTCTATCAACAACAAGCAAAACTGCTACTGATTGCACTCTGCCAGCTGAAAGACCTTTCATTACTTTACTCCAAAGAAATGGAGAAAGTTTGTAACCAACAATTCTATCAAGCATTCTTCTAGACTGCTGAGCATTAACTTTATTAATATCAATAAAGCTCGGATTTTCAATACCTTTAAGAACTTCTGTTGGAGTTATAGCATTAAATACAACTCTACATTTAGCATCTAATTTAATTTTTAAAATATGAGCAAGATGCCATGCAATTGCTTCACCTTCACGGTCAGGGTCAGGTGCAAGATAAATAGTATCAATATTTTTGGAAGCTCGTTTAAGATCTTCAACAACTTTTTGTTTATCAGGATTTATTCTATAAGTTGGAATAAGTTCTTTATCTGTGATTTTTATACTAATATCTTTTTTAGGAAGATCTCTTATATGTCCAACAGAAGCTTTTACAATAAAATTACTACCAAGAATTTTGTTAAGAGTTTTTATTTTACCTGGTGATTCCACTATTAAAAGATTTTTCCCCATCAAACCACCCTATCTTCAAAAATAACATCTATAATGTTTTCAAATTCATCTTCATCAATTTCACTTTTGAACTCTGAAAAACCAGAAATCAGATCAATGAAATTTTCTTTTTTAATAGGGGAAATACCTTCTTTATAAATAATATCAATTATTCGTTTCCTTATATTTTCAGGAATTTCCTGCATTTCTTCATGAGAAAAATGTCTAATACTCTCAGTTGTTACATCTTCTGAAAAATGAAGCCAGTTTGCAGCTGTTAATATTTCAAGAAAATCATAACCTTGCTCTGAAAGTGAATTAACATCTTCACCACTATATTTCATAAGTTCAATAATTTTATTTAAATTACCTTTCATTTAAAAACCTCACAAAACAATTATTATCTATATTAAAAGCATTTTTAACTATAATCTGATTTATAATACCATAAAAAAATATTTTAATATTGTCAAATAGTGTTTTTATATATTTTTATAAAATTTATTACCAGGAATTTTTTTTACAAAACCTTTAAAAACAAGCATATTTAATAATCGCATAGTTTCATAACTAGGAATTTTAGTTTTAATTATTAAATCATCAATATAAATTTCCTTAGCACACATATGAGAAAGAATCTTTTTTTCTGACAAACTAAGCTCTAATAAAAGTTCTTTTCTTTCCTCAAAAGTAATTTCATCTACATTAATATAATCAAGGACATCTTTATAATTAAAAACCGCAACAGCACCTCGTTTAATTAGAACATTAGTTCCGCTGGATAAATTTTCGTAAATATTACCTGGAACAGCCATAACATCTCTATCATAATTAAGAGCAAATTCGGCAGTCCAAAGAGAACCACTCTTTAAAGTAGCTCGCATTACAACAACACCATCTGAAAGACCAGCTATTATCCTATTTCTAATAACAAACATTTCAGGTCTAACCTCAATACTATAAGGATATTCTGATACAAGCAAACCTTTATTTTTTATTTTTTCACAAAGTTCTCTATTTACAGCAGGGAATCCTCCACAATCAACAGCAGTAACAGCAATTGTAGATCCATTGCTTTCAATACTACCTAAATGACAAATAGAATCGATTCCAGCAGCAAGACCACTTACAATAGTAACATTGTTCACAGATACTTTATGAGAAATTTCCTCTGCAACTCTTTTACCATATTCATCAGTTTTTCTAGCTCCAACCATTGCAACTATTGTATCTCTATGCAAAAGTTCACAATTTCCTCTTACAAAAATAAAAGGTGGAGCATCTGGAATTTGTTTTAGTCTTTGCGGATATTCATCAGAAAACCAATCTATTATTTTTAAATCACCATTTTTTTCTTCAAGAAGAATTTTATCAATATCTTTTTTTTTATTATTAAGCAATTCAAAGAAAAATTTAGTTTTTTCTTTACCAAAAGATTGTTCAAGAGAATATTTATTTAAAAGATCATTTTTATTTTTTTTAAAATAATCAAGTCTTTTAATTGATGGAACATAAAAAGAAGCAAATTTAACAATATCAGAAACCATGAAACCTCCTGATAAATTTCTACATATTCTCTTAAAAAAACTAAACCGGCATTGAACTTGTACCAGCAAAATCAGGAACAAGTCTTTTTGCTTCGTCAGCACCTTTTATATTTTCAATTGATTTAAAAGCATATTGCCTAACCCATTCATTACCATCTTTTGTAGCCTTAAGAAGATATTCCATACCTTCTTCAAGTTTAAGTTCTCCAATAAGAAAAGCAGAAGATATTTTTAAAGAATCTGTACCTTCTTTAAGATATGTAAACAGCATTCCTTTAATCTTTGTCTTATTTTTTCTAAAAATATCAATTATTATAGCCCCTATTCCTGTATTACTTGTACCCATACTCTCAAGAATATATTTGTAATTTTTAATATCCATATTTTCAATAATATCTTTAGCAATTATTCTATCAAAATAATCTGAACTTTTAAGCATATCCATATATATATTAAAAGCATTACCTGGTTTTGTATAAGCTAGAGAATATCTAAAAACCTGCCTAGCTGGAGCTTCTGGTTCAAGACTGTAAATTTCTTTGATAATATTAGTATTTATTTTTTCATTTAATAAAAAAGCTCCAAGTAATATTGCTTTAACATTTTTATCCTCAGTTGTAAAAAGAGTTTTATAAAAATATGCCGAAGCTTTATCACCAAATCTTGACAGAGTTTCAAGAATCATTAATTTAAGTTCCATTGAGCATAATGGGATTTTATCTATAAGTTTAAGAGTTATTTCTTCAGAAAATTCAATATAAGGTAAAATTGCAGACATTAATCTGTCATTTTCAAGCGAAAGATTAAAACTTTTCTCAAGTACCTCAATACCTCTTGGACCATGTTTTTTTAAAATCTCAGGTAAATATTTTAGATAATTATCACAAACATCGGATTTTGTAAGTTCTGAACCCAAAAATTCAGCTATAGATTCTCCGACAATAAACAAAGCTTTTTCTGCACAATCTGACAAAAGAATATTTTCATCTTTTAAATATCCCAAAAGTTTTACAACATTTTCTTCTGTCCTTATTGTACCAAGAATTTCAAATATAGCGTAAGTTCTTTCTTTGTGAGAAATATCAATAATATTATAAAGTTGTTCTGCTTTTTTATTATCAATTCTTTTTAAAGTTTCTTTAATAAAAAACAAAACCTGTCCTTCAATATTAGGAATCATCTTTATAAGAATTGTTGATTTTCCAATACTTTTAAGACAATACAAAACTTTTTCACATAATATAAAATCATTTCTTGCAAAAAGACTGCTAAGATGATTAATTATTTTTTCATTACCACCTTTACCTAAAGCAATAGAAATTAAAAATTTAAGATCTTCTAATTTTTCACTTTGAAAAAGCTTAATTAAAAGAGGATTATACTGTTCACCAGGACTTTTTATAAATATTTCAATTATATTTCTCCTTATATCCTGCTCTTCAGAAGAAATATATAATTTTACAAGTTTTTCAGCTTCAGGAACTGAAAGATATTTAATTATTTCATCCTGTGCTCTAGCAACAATAATTGTATCTTTTTTTTTAATATCATCAATATAAATATCAATACTCATTTTTCACTCCCCTTTCTTTTTCAATACTACCGTAACTTCAACATCTTTTCTTTTTACAAAAGAAAAATCATTACCTTCAATTAATCTATAATTTTTTGTAATACTATTTTTTCTTTCATCTAAAATAATTGGTTCAGTTTTAATATATTCAATTTCTGAAAGAACTTCTGGATGAGCTTTCACATCAACTGTGTCTGGATTGATAAAAACAGAAAAAATTTCATAGTCCTCTGGTACAGTTCCAATATCAGCTTTTATTAATTTAGCTTCTATAGGAAACTTATTCGCACTAATATTTACCAAAACATCAGGCGGGTTTATTTTAAGATTTTTTATTTTATCATAATTTCTATCCAAAACATCTATTTTAGCTCTAATTGAATGTTCACCTTCAGAATAATTCACCAGATTTAACTTAACTTTAACAGTAAATATCCGGTCAATATCAGATTTATCTCCAAGAATTTCAACTTCATTAGGAACATCAGTAATATAATCATAATAAAAATCATTTTTTTTCATTATCTGATAATCAACAAGCATTTTTGTATAAAAAATATTTTTTAGAATAACAGGTATTTTGTCAGGTTCAATTCTAATCAATTCAATTTCATCAGGTTTAAAAAGAATAACAGGAAGATCAAATTGACCAATTTCTTCTTTACCTTTTAAATCAACAATTGCAAAAATATTTTCAATACCTCGTATAATTTCTTTTCTTTTACCTTTAACAGTAACTTTAACCTCATTTTTAAGAAGTTCATGAACTACTCTTTCATTAGCACCTTTAACTGAAATTTTAAGATTTTTTTCTCTGATAACTTCAGGATCATCTGTTGATATTACATAAAGCCATAGCATTACAGAAACAAGCAATGCAATAGTTTTAAGACCAATATTTCTTGTCAATATATCTCTTGTAACATCTAAAGCCATTATTTTTCTCCAAGGAGTTCTTCTCTAAGTATTTTTTTAAGTAAAATTTCATTTACTTCACGAAGCACACCATCCTTAACTATAGATATAACTTTTCTTTCTTCTGATATAACAATTACAAAAGCATCACTAATTTCTGAAAGCCCAATCGCAGCTCTATGCCTTGTACCAAATTTTTTATCAAGAATATTAGTATCAGTTAAAGGTAAAAAACAACTTGCAGCTTCTATTATATTACCATTTAAAATCATTGCCCCATCATGCAAAGCAGAAGATTTTTGAAACAAAGTAACGACTAATTCTTTAGAAAAAATACTTTGAAGCTTTATGCCAGAATCAATAAATTCTTTAAGGCCAGTTTCTCTTTGAATAACAATAAGACCACCAAGTCCTTGTTTTGCAAGCAATCGTGACGCATGACTAATATCTTCCACAAGTTTTCCAAGTTCTTCAATATTAAGAATCCTTCTACCAAAAGCAGTTTTTCTACCAATATTTTCGAATAATTTTCTAAGTTCAGGCTGAAAAATAACAACAATACCATAAATACCAATTGGAAGAATATTTTTAACAATCCATTTAAGAGTATTTAATTCAAGAATCGTAGCAAGTACTGAGGGAATAACTATTACTATCATACCCAAAAATATATTAAATGCTCTTGTATCTTTAAGAAAATAAATAAGATAATAAACAAATAAAAAAACAATAAATATATCTAAAAAATCATTCCACTGAAGATCAGCAAGCAAATTTATCATTAATTTTACCTAATCCGTTATACAATATCTACTTTTTTAACTAATTTCTCTTTTTTAATAAAATTATTCAATCCATTCAAAATCTTTCATAAATCTTATTTTATCATTGTATTCAATTAAATTAAACAAAACAACAAAATTTTTAGTTATAATTTTATTTTCAGGCTCTATATTCATAGCAAGTTTAAAATTATCCAATGATTTTTTATAATCACCAACTTTTGCATAAACAATTCCTTTATGGACAAGAATTTCAATATCGTTTTCTTTAACATTATCAAACACTTTTGCTGAATCAGTATATCTTTTTTTCTTATAAAGAATCCAACCCAAAGTATCAAAATAAATATCCTTTTTTTTATCGTCTTTTTCTATAGCAAGAGAAACCAGCTCTTCAGCTCTATCAAGCTTAATATTTTCCATAGAATATAAATAAGCTAAATTATTGAGAATATCAGTATTATTATCTCTAATATTCAAGTATTCTTCCAGATATTTAATACCAAGTTTAGGTTGTTTAACAAAAATATAAAAATCAGAAATATGCTCAAGTATATTTAAGTTTTTAGGATCAAGAGAATATGCTTTTTCATAGTATTTACGAGCTTTTTCAAATTCACCATTTAAAAAATAGCAATAAGCAAGAGTATCAATAATCTCAGCCTCAGAATTTCTAATACTATAAGCCTTCAGTGCAAATTCAAGACCTTCTTCAGGTTTAGCAAGTTTTTTAACATAAAGATAAGCAAGATTATTATAAGCATAAGCGTCTTGTGGGTTAATATCAATAGTATATTTATATATAAGTTCAGAAAGCCAGATTGGTACTTCTGAATTATTCACACTATAAACATCATGAAACATTATAAGATTTTTTAAAACAATTGTTTTTAAAGCTTTATTATCAGGAGCAGCATCAATAGCTTTCTGATACTCAATAACCGCAATTCTATGAGCAGAAGGATTTTTAAGACCAGTATTTTTAAAAAAATTACCAACAGCATAATGAAGTTTTGAATTATTCCCAGAATTATAAATTGCAAATTCAATTTTTTCATAAAAAGGAAATTGATATTCAGCAAAATTCTTATCTTTTGACAATAAAAAATAAATAATTGAATTATAAACGCTATACCATGGATTATTAGGATTTAAACTAATAAGTGCTTCAGATTCTCTCAATAAATTCAAACCTTTTACTTTATTATTTTTTTCATTAAGTTCATAATCACAAACATTCAAAATAAACATAAGAAAATTCAAATTAGATATTTTTTCACCAGTAAGATAAAAATGAGAAATATCATTTTTCATATCAATAAAATATTTATTCCTGTTTTTCTGATGAGCAAGCCAAGTAATAATAACTTCAGATTGAACAGCATCACTTTTGTTATTTTTAACAATTTTCATAACATCTTCATAAGACAAAGAAGAAATACTAAAATCATATTCATAAAGATTAACACCAAAAGAAAATAAATTCCTCAAATCAACAATATCAGCAAAAACAGAAAAATTAAAAATAAACAAAAATAATACAAATAAACCCAAAAACTTAATTTTCATTTTTAATAGATTTTTAATTAAACAAAAATTTTTAACAATCATTAAAAAACCTCACATAAAATTCAAAACAACTTTAAAGAATTATTTATAATCTTTCATTGTATTGATCTTCAAAATATTTAAGATAATCACCAGTTTTAATATTTTCAACCCATTTTCTATTATTAATATACCATAAAACAGTTTCTCTAATACCAGTTTTAAAATTATATTCAGGAGACCAATCAAGCTCATTTTTTATTTTAGAAGCATCAATAGCATATCTTTTATCATGACCAGGTCTATCCTTTACAAATTTAATGAGATTTTGAGAATTATTACTTTTTGTAAATTCATCAACCAAATCACAAAGAGTACGAACAATATCAATATTTGTAATTTCATTATTTCCACCAACATTATAAGTTTCACCATCAGAAGCATTAACAAGGACAGTTTCAATAGCTTTACAATGATCTTTTACAAAAAGCCAATCTCTAACATTATCACCCTTTCCATAAACAGGAATTTCTTTTTTATCAATAATTCTATCAATAACAAGAGGAATAAGCTTTTCAGGAAACTGATATGGACCATAATTATTTGAACAATTTGTAATATTAATAGGCAAACCAAAAGTTCTATTATAAGAACGCACAATATGATCAGAAGAAGCTTTGGATGCTGAATAAGGACTAGAAGGATCATAACTAGTATTTTCAGTAAACAAACCTGTTTCACCCAAACTACCATAAACTTCATCAGTAGAAACATGAAGAAATTTTTTATCAGAAACATCTTTCCAGAATTTTCTACAAACTTCAAGAAGACAAAAAGTACCAAAAACATTAGTTCTAATAAATTCTTCAGGACCAAGAATAGATCTATCAACATGAGATTCAGCAGCAAAATGAACCACAGTATTAACATTATGATTTTCAAAAATATCAAGAATTACTTTTTCATTACAAATATCACCACGAACAAAAAAATAATTATCATTATCTTCAATTTCAATAAGATTTGCAGGATTACCCGCATAAGTTAATTTATCCAAATTAACTATTTTTATATCTTTATGTTTTTCCAACATATATAAAATAAAATTACTACCAATAAACCCGCAACCACCAGTAACAAGAATATTTTTCATATATTACCATCCCATATCATTTATTATCATAAATATACTATATAACATTTAACATGTTTTTTAAAGATTTATAGTTGTTATTTGTAATGTCAATTGAATTCTCAACTTAAATAAACAAAAATCAATATAATGTAAAAAATGTAATACCTGTGTGTATTTGTATTTTGTCATATCTGTTTGTTTTGGTGTTTTGTCATATCTGTTTGTTTTGGTGTTTTGTCATATCTGTTTGTTTTGATGTTTTGTCATATCTGTTTGTTTTGGTGTTTTGTCATATCTGTTTGTTTTGGTGTTTTGTCATATCTGTTTGTTTTGGTGTTTTGTCATATCTGTTTGTTTTGGTGTTTTGTCATATCTGTTTGTTTTGGTGTTTTCTCATATCTGTTTGTTTTGGTGTTTTCTCATATCTGTTTGTTTTGGTGTTTTCTCATCCTGATACTATTTTGAAGATTGTCATCCCGGCATGACTCTGAGCCGGGATCTGTTTTTGTTTTTTTTATATTATCAATTTTCTTTTTAATAAAAAGCTTCAAAAACATTTTTTTTGCAGACAACTTGCTCGAAATAATAGTAAAATAAAACTTAACAAAAACAATGAATTTCTTAGAAAATTAAATACCTTTTGTGATTTTTAAAAAGTAACAGAATAAAATAATTTGATATGTCATAAATTTATTTATGTAAATATCATAGAATTTTATCCCATATTTATGAAAGTTATTCTCATAAATTTTAATTTTCAAGGTTTATCCGTGAAAATCCGTGTAATCTGTGATAAAAATGCTTATGATTTGTTTTTTTCCCTTTCCCATTTCACTATTTCACTATTTCACTATTTCACCATTTCACCCTTTCACCCGCTTCTTACTTTCCCAGCTCTTAACAACTTCAACAATTTTATCGCAAGAATTCCCAACACCATAAGGATTTATCGCAGTAGACATTTTTTCATATAAATCAGCATTTTCAAAAACTTCACAAAAATTAGTTTCAATTGCCAAACTATCAGAACCAACCAAAATCACAGTACCAGCCTCAACAGCCTCAGGTCTTTCAGTAGTATCTCTTGTGACAAGTACCGGTTTACCTAAAGCAGGAGCTTCTTCCTGAATACCACCCGAATCAGTAATAATAATATGAGATTTATTCATAACATAAGTAAAAAACAAATAATCCAAAGGCTCAATCAAAAAAAAGTTATCAATATCACAAAGCATATCCAAAGCCATATCCCGAACATTAGGATTCAAATGAACAGGATAAATAAAATTCAAATCATTTTTATATTTCAAACATAATTTTTTAAACGATAAAAATATATTTTTAAAATTATAACCAAAATTTTCTCTTCTATGACCAGTTACAAGAATTAATTTTTTACTAAAAACATCAGAACAAGTCAGTTTTTTAATTTTTTCATCAAAATCTTTTTCAAGTTTTTTTTGCTTAATAATATTCAAAGACTCAAAAAGCGCATCAATAACCGTATTACCAGTTACAAAAATCGTTTCAGGTTCAATATTTTCTTTTATAAGATTATTTCTAGACTCATTAGTAGGAGATAAATGTAAATCAGCCAAAACCCCAGTAATTTGCCTATTCTTTTCTTCAGGAAACGGCGAATATTTATTATAAGTCCTTAGACCAGCCTCAACATGAGCAATTTTTATTTTTAGATAAAAACAAGCTAATGAAGTTGCCATAGTAGTTGTAGTATCACCATGAACAAAAACAATATCAGGCATTTCTTTTTCAAGAATACTCTTCATACCATTTAAAACATTAGAAGTAATATCAAAAATAGTCTGATTTTTCTTCATAATATCAAGATCATAATCAGGAATTATATCAAATATATCAAGAACCTGATCAAGCATTTCTCTATGTTGAGCAGTTACAACAACAATATTATTAATATTATTTTTTTTTAATTTATTAACAAGAGGAGCCATTTTAATAGCTTCCGGTCTTGTCCCAAAAACAGTCATAGTTTTCATAATAAACTCCTGTAAAATCAATTAGCACAACTTAGCCATATTTATAACACGTTGCAAATAGTATAACTTCATCATAATGTGACTCTGTCAAAAATTAACGATGCCAAACAAAATGTTCACTGAACATCAAACAAAATGTTCACTGAACATTTTGATAACCTAATTAGAATTGCTTTTAAAAAATTAAAAACTTTTATCTTTTAAAAAGTTACAGAATAAAATAATTGATATGTCATAAATTCATTTACGTAAATTTCAATTATTTTATTCAATGTTAATGGTGTTTTTTACTATTAATTTTAATTTTCCAGCCTTATCCGTGTAAATCCGTGTAATCCGTGGTAAAAAAAGCTTTAGCTCAGTTTCTTAATTGTTCCTATAATTCCAAATTCGACATTGCTTTTCATACGCTTAATCTGTCAAACTTCGCTTGTCACGGCTTTATACTCTTTCACTACTTCACCACTTCACTATTTCACTACTTCGCCATTTCACCTGTCACAGCTTTATACTCTTTCACCACTTCACCGTATTTCTAATTCTTAATTGCTTGTTTTTTCTCACTAGTTGCCAAAGCAACGCTTACTAGGATTATTTATAATCCGCTCACTATTGCCATCGGCAAGCTCACCGCATTTCTAATTTTTAATTAGCAAGTTTAACTTGCTCTGCCATTTCCAAGCACTTTCAATTACAGTATGAATATCAGAAAATCTAGGTTTCCATTTTAAAACTTTTTTAATTTTTGAAGAATCAGCAATAAGAATATCAGGATCACCCTCTCTTCTCTGACCAATAATTCTTTCAATCTTATTACCTGTAATTTCTTCACACTTAGAAATAATTTCTTGAACAGAAAAACCTTTTTCCGAACCAATATTAAAAAAATCACTATCGCCAGTCTTTTTTAAATATTCAAGACCAAGAATATGAGCATGCGCAATATCAATAACATGAATATAATCACGAATACAAGTACCATCAGCAGTATTATAATCATCGCCAAATATAGTAATATTTTTTCTCTTTCCACTAGCAGCATCAAGAACAAGAGGAATAAGATGAGTTTCAGGATTATGCCATTCACCAATATTTTTAGTTAAAGAAGCACCCGCTGCATTAAAATATCTAAATATAATATGTTTAATACCATAAGATTTCTCATAGTCTTTCAATATATTTTCAACAAAAAATTTAGTTTTTCCATAAGGATTAACCGGATTTTGACCATGTTTTTCATTCATAGGAATAAATTGAGGATTTCCATAAGTTGCACAAGTTGAAGAAAAAATAAATTCCTTAACATTAAACTCATTCATAACTTTTAGAAGATTAAGAGTATTAACAACGTTATTAAAATAGTATTTTTGGGGATCAATAACAGATTCACCAACGTAAGCAAATGCCGAAAAATGCATAACAGATTCAATATTATACTTTTTAAAACAATTTCTTATAGAATCAATATCATTAAGATCACCCTCAAAAAAAGGAATATCCTCAACAAATTCTCTGTGACCATAAACAAGATTATCAAAAACAACAACATTATATTTTTTTTTTAATAATTCTTCCACACAATGACTGCCAATATACCCAGCACCACCACAAACAAGAATATATTTCATTCAGAAAACCCTCCATAAAAACTGTTTCAACAAAATTCTTAGGTTTCAAAATTAAAATCCAATCAAGCGCTTAATAACAATATTTTTTACAATAATAAATTTCTTTCAAAAAAAATATTTAATTTATCTAAACCATTAATATTTTTTTCTTTACTTAGGTATTTCTATTGCATCAACATTTCTTTCTACACATTCAAGTATTACAATATCATATTTGTTTTTTATTATTAAATCCAAATCTAGTTCAAAATTCCAAATAAATTCAACTTCAAAAAAAGTTTTTGAAAAATATTCATACATATTGGAAAAAAATGAATCTCTATAAATAAGAACTTTTAATTTTTCGCCATTTGGATTTTTTGTAATAAAATGTTTATATTCATTTATCATTTCTACATTAAATTCATTATCTGAAAATTCAATTTTGAAGTCAATAGCATCTTTTTCTTCCTCATGCCCAAGCATATTATCAAGATCACCTTTTCTAAATATATTTTGCTGTTCTATTGAAAAATCATTAATATTTAATTTACTAAAATTAAAATCTCTTGATAAAAAAGTATTATAAAATGTTAAAAAACCTAAAAATCCACCAAGTCTATTCCAATGAGTATCATTTTTATAGTATAAAAAACCCATTTTTTTAAATGATTTAATATCTTTTGTAAGATCAAGAAAATAATTACTATTAAGATTTTGAGACATTTGTTCTGCTCTTGAAATATCATTTATTTTCTTAATATAAGGCGGCATAAATTCATTATATATTGAAGATTTATTAGGAGCTAAAAAGAAATAAAAAGAAATATTATTTTCTTTTAATGTATTATAAAAATTATCAAATTTTTCTTTGTACATTAACAATGCATTTTCATCAAGAATATTAAGATTTTTATATGATTTCATTAAATGTTTATTGTTAAAAAAAAGCCAACCATCCTCTCCAATTAGAACTTCATTTACAAGCGGCAATCCAAACCATTTATTATTAATCTTAGAGTATCTATGAATAATTTGTCTTCTCAAATAAAAATTATCACTAAAATAAACTTCTAAATCTGAAAATATATCTTTTCTTAAAATACCTTTTTCTAATATAGTATTGAAAGCAATTTTTTCTCTTTTTTCAAAACTTACATTATCTTCAAAGAAAAAAATTCCAATTCCGGGTAAAAAACAAAGACTAATTATAATAGACACAAAAACAATCTCAAAAATTTTAAAATTTACAATGTTTTTCATAATTAAAACCTAAAATAAATAAATGGATTATAAGTTGAAGCCCCGACAAAAATTATATTCAAAAAAATAAGTATAACATAAACAAATCTTTCAACATAAAAAGTTAATCTAAATTTACTAATTCTATTCATTAAATTTTTAATTATTGGAGTACAAAATATAAATGCGCCGACAAGAAAAATCATCACTCTTTTATTAAAAAAAGATTCAAAATCATATATTACTAAATCACTATTAAAATTAAAATAAAGTTTTCTAAAAAAATCAAAAGCATAATTTAAATCTGGTGATCTAAACAAAACCCAACCATTAACAATTATAAAAAAAGTATAAACATTCCAAAATCCAAACTTTTTAGAATTTGAAAATTTCAAAAAAATCTTTTCAAAAATCAAAAAAATACCATAATAAATACCCCAAATTATAAAATTCCAAGAAGCTCCATGCCAGAATCCAGTTAACAAAAATACAATTATAAGATTTATAAAAGTTCTATTTTTCCCTTTTCTATTTCCTCCAAGAGGAATGTAAACATAATCTCTAAACCATGAAGACAATGAAATATGCCATCTACGCCAAAATTCTGTTATTGTCCTTGAAATATAAGGATAATTGAAATTTTCAATAAATCTAAAACCAAACATTCTTCCTAAACCAATTGCCATATCTGAATACCCACTAAAGTCATAATATATCTGAAAAGTATAGCATAATATACCTAACCAAGCTGTTAATTGAGAATATTCATTTATATTTAAAGCAAAAATTTTATCTGCAGTTTCTCCAAGAATATTTGCAAAAAAAACTTTTTTAGTTAACCCAGCAATAAATCTTTTTAAACCATAGCTTGTTTTATAAATATTTATACTACGTTTTTTTAATTGATTTTCAATCGACTTATATCTTACAATCGGACCTGCTATAAGTTGAGGAAAAAGAGAAATATAAAGTGCTAAGTCAATCAAGTTTTTTTGAACTTTTATTTTATTAAAATACAAATCAATAATATAAGATAATGCTTGAAAAGTAAAAAAAGAAATCCCAATAGGTAGTATAACTTTTTCAAAATTTATATTTAATTTAAAAATATCGGTTAAATTTTCAATTAAAAAATTAAAATACTTAAAATAAATCAACAAAAAAATATTTAAACTTATTCCAATAATAAAAACAATTTTTTTATAAAAATCTTGTCCCTCAAATTTTGATATTAATAAACCCGATATATAATTTAATAAAATTGAACCAACCATAACAAAAATAAAAAAAGGTTCTCCCCATGCATAAAATAGTAAACTTACACATAAAAGAAATATATTCCAAAATTTTGATGGAATAATATTATATAAAATAAAAACAAAAGGGAAAAAGAAGAAGACAAAAAAAGTTGAGCTAAAAACCATAAAGTCCTCCGTAAATTAATTAATTTACCATAATATTACAAGATTGTAATTTTATAAAGTTTTTTTAAGTTTAATAAAATTATCTTCAGTTAAATTAAATTTAAATCCAGTAAGCTTTTCAGTTTCTTTAATATCAAGTCCACCCTTAAGAGGTCTCGTTGCTTTTTGATTAAAATCCTTTGTCTTTACAGAAGAAATAAGTTTTTTGTCATAATTCATTATTTGAGCAAACTTAAGAGCAAAATCAAATCTATTCATATAATCCTTAGAACCTGCATGGAAAATATTATTCCAAAGATTTTTATCAATAACAAACTCTGTAAAATCCACAAGATCATCAATAAAACAAGGGTTATTAAACTGATCATCAATAATATTAACTTTTTTATTATTAACAAGCGAATTATTAAGCCAATTAATAAAATTAGCTTCTCCCATACTACCATAAAGCACATTAGTTCTAATAATTAACCATTCGAGATTTTTTCTTTTAATAATCTCAAATTCACCATAAAGCTTGCTAGCACCATAATAATTAATTGGATTCGGAATATCATTTATATAATAAAGACCTTTATTTCCATCAAAAATATAATCAGTACTATAATGAACAAGTTTAACATTATATTTTTCACATAAATTAGCAAGAACATTTACTCCTAATGAATTTGCTTTAAATGCATCATTTTTTTTAGACTCACAAAGATCAACATTAGTCATAGCAGCACAATTAATTACAATATCTGCTTTTTTATTTATAATAAAACTCTCAATACTTTTTTTGTCAGATATATCAAATTCAGGTAAATCAATACCAAAAACATTATGATTATCACAAAATAAATGAGAAAGCTCACTACCAAGAAGACCTTTACATCCAGTAATAATAATGTTCATTGACAAAAAAAACCTCCACAATTATAATCTTTAACAAATAGTAACAAAAAGGCAGATTAAAATAAAGATGTCCTCCAAAACTAATATAAAAATTGCAATAATCAGACTTAGTTCTTTAGGTGATATAATACACAGCCTATGGACACTTCAATTTATAAAAAAACAATATCCTCAATCACATATAACATGGGTATGTGATAAAAGTTTTGAAAATTTAGTAAAGTGTTGTCCGCAAGTTGATAAAATAATAAGCATTCCATTAAGAGAAAAAAAATTCAATAAAAGTTTCAAAATATTAAAAAGTATATCAAAAGATAATTTTGATTATGTAATAGATATGCAAGGACTTTTAAAATCAGCTATTGTATCAAGAATTATAAGTTCTAAAGTTCATGGATTTTGCAAAAAAAGCTCTAGAGAAAAATTAGCTTCATTTTTTTATAAATATAAATATACAATACCCTACAAAAAAAATATATATTTAAGAAATCTTGATTTAATAAATCAAAGTCTAAAATTCACCACAAAAGAAGAAGAGATAATTAATTACAGTAAATATCTAATATCAACAGAAAAAGTAGAAAAATATTGCTATTTAAAAAACAATAATAACAAAAATATAATTTTCATTCCATCTGCAACAACACCTGAAAGGGTAATTCCAATTGAAAAATATATTCAAATAATAAATCTCCTTGATTATAATTGTTATATAATCTACGGAAATAACACTGAACTTAAAAAGTGCCAAAAAATCAAAGATAAATGTCAAAATCTAGTAATATTACCAAAATTATCCATAGCAAAACTCATATCAATATTCTCTTATGCAGATTGTATAATAGGACCCGACACCGGTCCTTCAAATGTTCCTACAGCAATAAAAGTTCCATCCATCACAATATATTGGGATAAAGCAAGAAATTCATTTAAAAGAAATACATTAAAAACAAAAATAAATAAATCAATAACATTTAAAGATTTTTCAAATTTAAATATAAATGCTATAATAAAATTAATATATATTGTAATTAAAGGATAATTTAGATGAAACCAATTTTAGTTCATGTGCATATATATTATCCTGAGTTGTGGAATGAATTAAAAAAATGTTTAGAAAACATCAGCCCATATTCCTATGATTTATTTATAACTTTAGTAAAACAAAATGATTCTTTACAAAAATCAATTATAGAATTTAACCCAAATGCTAAAATTTATATTCTTGATAATAAAGGATATGATATTGGTCCTTTTTTAGAAATAATAAATCAATTAAATTTAGATAATTATTCATATATAATAAAACTACATACAAAAAGAAATATTAAAATTGGTTCGACAGTAAACAGATATGTAATGTCCGAAAATTTATGGAGAAATTATTTACTATCTTTTATAGAAAACAAAAAAATATTTCACAAAGTAATGAGTTTTTTAGAAACAAAAAAAAATGTTGGTATGATATCAAATTACAAACTAATTATGTATAAAGAGAAGTATGATCAAGAAGCATACAAAAATGCAAAACTCTATTTAAAAACATTAAATTTACCAATTAAAAATTTTTGTTATATCGCAGGAACAATGTTTATAGCAAGAGCCTCTATTTTCAAAGAAATTCAAAAACTAAATATAAGTTTACATGATTTTGAATATCCTGATAGAACAAAAAAAACCTCAAAAGCACATACAATTGAAAGATTAATTGGATGGATCGTAGGAGCTCAAGATTTTTACATAGTAGATTGTTTTACACCTAAATTAATTCAATTTTTTGAAAAGTTTTATCACCCTTTCAGAAGATTAATATTAAATCTTTATAGAGTTAAAGAGAATCAGAAAGGTGAAATAACAGTTAAAGTTCTTGGGTTTACTATAAAAAAATATAGTTGTAAAAACACAAATAAAATATTATGATAAAATCAATAAATTCAAGAAGGTGTATTTAATGAATTCAAATTACTATAGCTCAATTCGGAACGATATAATAAAATATATACCAAAAAAAGTTAAGAATATCTTAGAAATCGGTGCTGGTACTGGAAATACCCTTTTAAAAATAAAAGAACTCGATTTAGCAGAAAATGTTTATGGAATAGAAATCTTAAAAATTGAAAATTCTAATCAAACAAATCCAATTATAAAAGAATTTATAATTGGGGATATAGAAAAGTTAAATCTAAATTTTGAAAATAATTTCTTTGATATAATCATAGCAGGCGATGTATTAGAACATTTAGTAAACCCATGGAAAACAATTTCTTATTTATCAAAATTTCTAAAAAAAGATGGACTAATTATTTCAAGTATTCCTAATATAAGAAATTATAAGGTTTTAAAAGATATTTTTTTTAAAGGTTCTTTTACATATCAAGAATCTGGTATCCTTGATAAAACTCATTTAAGATTTTTCTGTAAAAAAAATATTATAGATCTTTTTAAAAAATCGAATTTTTCAATAATAAAAATTGAATCAAATCGAACAAAAAGCCAATATAAATTTAGACTTAAAAATATATTAAGTTGGATTACTTTTGGATATTTAAACAATTTTTTTATAAAGCAATATTTTGTAATTGCAAAAAAAAATGATTAATCTCAAATGCTTCTGATAAGAATCTAAAACATATTATATTTTTTAATTTTTTTCTAGTAATTTAAAAACTTCTTCTATTACTCTTTCTGCTTTTATATTTTTCATACATTGATGATGACCTAACGGACATTTTCTTTTTAAACAAGGAGAACATTCTAAATTTTCAGTAACGATAACACTATTAGGATTATTCCACTGACAAGTATCTTTATAATCAGTTGGTCCAAAAATTGAGATAGTTGGAACATTAAATGCTGCCGCAACATGCATAGGACCAGAATCATTTGTTATAAACAACGAAAGATCTGAAATTTTTTGTATAAGTTCTGAAATATTTGTTTTTCCTGCCAGATTTTTAAAATTAATTATATTATTTTCAATAAAATATTTTTCAATATCATTAGCTATATCAATTTCAAAAGGTCCTCCAAAGATTAAAACATCGTAATTTTTTGAAAATTCAACACCCACTTTAGCAAACTCTTCAGCATACCAACGTTTTGCCGAACCATAAGAAGCTCCTGGATTTATTCCTATTGTTTTTATTAAACAATTTTTTTTATAACCATAAATTTTCAAATTGCCACAAATAGTTTTTTTTCCTATAATATAATCAATAAGAGAATTATATTTTTCCACTTGGTGATTTCCTTCTTCTTTACAAACATCTGTAAGTAAAAAATCTCTATATTTCTTTGAAAACCCATATCTAAAATTGGACTTAGTCATTTTAAGAAATAATGCCGAGAAAAAAGAATTCCTAAATGTAATAGATAAATCATGTTTTCCAATTATTTTAGCTGATTTTTTTATATTTAATATTCTCTTGAAAATATTTTTTGATTTAGTATTATCTATAAACACATCTTTTACATTCGGATGTTTTCTAAAAACTTCACATGAAACTTTTGAACCAAAAATCGTAATTTCTGCTTCTTGATATTTTTTTATAACATTTTCAACCGCTGGAGTACACATAACACAATCCCCAAGCCAAGTCGGTAATTCAATTAAAATTTTCATAATTTAAGTTTTGTTAATAAATCTTGTGATTTTTCTTGTGGGATAGCTAGAAAATCATAATGTGCTATTTCAGATATATTTCTTTCATCAATAACATAACTTATATAACATGGTTCTTTACACACAAAATAAATATCATATTCTAATCCTTTAAGAAACTTTAGAAAATTCAAACGGTATTCATGCGAAGTTTGTTTGAAAACTTCCGATTTCAGTACAGGTCTGTATTTTTTTAAAATCGCTTCCAAACTATTAATAATATAAAAATCATTTCCTTCCGTATCTGTTTTAATAAATTTTAGATTTTTCATTTCCTTTTTAAAATATAACTCTAAAAATTTTTTTATATCTATCCCTAAAACAGACAACTCATAGTTATGCCCTCTTTTAAAAACGGATACATCCGAAAGATCTCCACCATTACAATAATATTGATCAGAATATTGAAATTTTAATTCTTCATCTTTAGAATGAGCTGCACCAAATACAGGTATTATATTTAATTTTTCTCTATTACTAAAGCAATTTTGTTGCAAAACAGGATAAACAAAATGATTCGGCTCAAAAGCTAAGACTAATCCTTCTTTTTCAACTGCAACAGCCATCGGTAAAGTTGAGTCTCCTGTATGAGCTCCAATATCAATACAAAAATCTCCTTTGTTTAAAAACTTTCTATAACAATTTACATCTTCGTTTGTAATTGTTTTTTTCTTTTCTTTAGGATGCATCCAATTAGCATAATTTAAAACTCCGTGACCATCAATTTTAAATTCTTCTAATTTTGTTCCAAACCTTTTTGAATCACCTTTTATACCAATTAATTCAAACCAATTTTTTAGCTTCATTTTTTCTCCTAATTATACAAGACACTCAGTAATTTTTAGATTTAATTTTATTTTTTTGTAATATTTAAATCTTCTTTTATAAGATTATATAACTTCTCATAATCTCTTTCTTTATTTGGTACAAAAGCTCTATGAAATTTATATAAAAATTTATTCCAACCCTTTAATTCAGCATCATTAATTAAATAAGGAACCATTTTTGTTAATTTTTTATAAAGTTTAACTTTATTGTTCAAATATTTATTATCAAAATTTTTTATTTTTTGTCCCCACCCAATTGAACCACATAAACCACATGCTCCATATTCATTTGATAAAACAACATTTTCCATAAACACTCTAAGAGAACCTTCAAAACCGTTTAATACATCATGAATTGCAACTATACCACCAGGTTTTACCCACTTAGCAAATCCATTAAAGTCTTTCCATGTTCCATCGTAAGTATGATCACCATCTATCCATAAAAATTTCAATTCTTTATTCCAATCAGGTGCTAAATCTTCAGATTTCATCTTAAATAATTCTACATATTTCTCAACATTATTATTTTTTAAGTTATTCTTGAAAATCAGTTCTAAATCAGTTAATTCTTTTGAGTATGGATCTGTTTTAGTAGTATTTATCATTGGGTCAACTGCATAAATTTTTTCATTATCTTTTAAATTTGCAGATTTTGCTAGTATTATTGTAGATTTACCTTTATAACTACCTATTTCAAGAATATTTCCATCAATTTCTGACAAAACATTTGCAATAAAAGCTATTAATCTAACCTCTCTATCTTTCATACAACCATCTAATTTCTGACCTAAATGTGTAATATTTTGTAGTTGTTTATCCCAATTTCTCATAATTAAAATCTCCTATTGTATTATTAAATAAAAAAGCAGACCATAACATAAATAAACTTGATGCAGCATGGTCTTCAAGATATATTGCAAAAAAATTAATAAAAATGTATGAAGTTATAAAAAATAATCTAAAATTAAAAAATTCATTTTTTTTATTATTAAAAGAATATTTATACATTGTATAAAAAACATAGAATAATAAAATTAAACCTAATATCCCATGTCTTGCTATCGTTAAAAAATAATAACTATGTGGATTATTTTTCCAATACATCATCCTCGGATAAAGTTTTTTCATATTAAATACAAACTCATCAGAAAAATCTCCCTGTCCAACTCCTACAATTTTATTATCTTTCCATATTTCATAGCAGACTTCCCAAAATACAAATCTTAATCCAAGAGATGTATATTTCTTATTACTCTGATATAATTTAATATCATTAATTCCTGCATCAACTCTTTTATTAAAGTAAATTGAATACTCATATAATACAAAAAAGCTTATAATTACTAAAATAATTGAAATTAAAATTTTTTTAAAAGTAAATAATTTAAAATATTCAAAGCAAACAAAAAATAAACCTATAAAAAAAACTCCCATACCTGCTCTACCTTTTGTTAAAACCATATTGATAATCATAATAAAAATCAATGGTATATAAATAAAATTCATTTTTGATTTATAATTGTTAATAAATCTCTTTAAAATAATAAAAAAACCAATTGCTATAAATATGTTATGGTTAACATGATGATGAAGTGGAGTAAAATGACTTTTTTCATAAGTCATTTTTTCAGGCAAATTTATATTAAAATACAGCAAAAAAGATAAAAAAAGAATAACACAAATCGCCATTATATAGCCTGTTAAATATTTGTTTTTATGTTTATTTTTTAAATAATAAATAAGAATAGGTATAAGCAAAAATCTTCGCTGTTTTCTCAATATATAAAAAGCCATTGAAAGATTTTTACTCCATATAATCCCTATTAAAAATAAAGAAAAAAATAAAAGCAAAGCTATACATACTTTATTATTTAAAATTTTATTAAATTTTTCTTTATAATTACCAGAAATTAAATAAATTAAAAATATTAATGTAGTTATAATATTTGTAGCTACAACCGACAGAGGTTGTATAAAAAATAAAGATATAACCAAATATTCAGCTGTAAAATTAAGCTTTTTAAATAATACATTTAATGTCATATATAATTATTCCTTGTTAAATCATTATTTTATAATTAATTTACATATTTTTTTAGATTGTCAATATTTCAATTATATCTATAATAAAATCAATGTTGTTTTTCTAACATCAAATTTACATTAAAAGTGATTCTTTATATATTTCAATATATTTATCAGAGCAATTTTTAATATCAAATCTATACAAGGTTTTAATCCCATTAGAAATAAATTTATCTTTTAATTTTTTTTCTTTATACAATCTTAATACACTTTTGTAAATTTCTTCAGAATTCTTAGATTCAATTAAAATCCCATTTTTATCATTTTCAATTATTTCTGGTATACCTCCTACATTTGTTGCAATAACTGGAATTTCAAGTTGCATCGCATCTAAAATAGCAGAACCCAATCCTTCATTTAAAGATGGATACAAAAAAACATCTAAAGCTTTTATGTAATTTTGAACATCCTCGACAAAACCTATAAAAATAATATTACTTAATCCAAAACTTAGTTCCTTTAAAATTTTTTCATCTTTACCTGAACCTATAAAAAGAAAATGAATATTTGGATATGTCTTTTCCATTTTTTTTGCACATTCTATAATATACTTTTGCCCTTTATGTTTATTTACTAAAGCACCTACATTTCCAACAATAAATTTCCCTAAAAAAGTATGTCTAATTTTATTAATTTTCTCATAATCAACTTTCATATCTGCTGGAGAATCTGGAATTATTTTTATTTTTATTTTATCTGAAGTTCTTTTAAGAACATTTTTTACTTCTTTAGAAATTGCTATAACAAAATTTGCTTTTTCATGTGATTTTATAGAAACAAAATTATCATTGAGTTTTGTATCCACTCTTCTTGTTATTATATAAGGTATATTGAATAATAAATTAGTAAAAAAAGATATGTGGGCAGCCTTTGCTTCATGAGCATGTATAATTTTTTCATTTTTTAATCTAAGTACATTAAGCATAAAAGGTTTTCTAATCTCTATTATTTCAAGATTATTTACGTTAGAAGCAATTTTTTTTAAAGGAGAGCCATTTCTAATTATTAACTTCTGATTAAATTTTTTTGAAAGTTCTTTTATAAGAATATAAGTCTGCCTTTCTCCGCCTCTAAATCCTTTGGATAAATTTATATGACATATAGTTAAATTTAAATTGTTTTTTTGCATAATTTTAAATATTTATAAAACACTCCATTAAGTTTAGAAACAGATATAGTCAAATATCTAAACCCTTTAAAAACAATTAGCATTTCAAATTTTTTTGCTAAATTGATATGTAAAATCATTATTCAGACTTCGCATATTTTACTATATATTTATAAAACACGCCATTAAAATCCGAAACAGCAATAAGAATTCCTCTCCAGCCATCCAAAAATCCTAATTTTAGAATATATGTTTTAAAAAATGCGAAATAACTTCTAAAAACAATACTAAAAATAGAAAGTTTTTTCAATCCATCTCTTTCTAATACACTATATCTTTTTATTTTTTTAAGAAAGTCAGTTACTTCATCAACTGCATAATGTTTAATAAAACCATTAAGCTTTTTTACTTCCATATTATTTAATTTAATACTTTCATGAACCATTACATTTTTGAATCCTGTCTTTTTTCTGTTATATAATCTAAATACTTTATCTTTATTCCAACCACTAAATTTAACCGCTTTTCCTTTTAAATAATTTTTTCTATAAAAAAAACCAACTAAATTAATATTTTTTTCATCTAATTTTTTAATTGATTCAATCAAACTTAAATCAATAGTTTCATCACTATCAAGATTAAATATCCAGTCATTTATAGCAAAACTACAAGCAAGATTTTTTAATGGACCAAATCCAATAAACTCATTTTTGAAAATCTTTACATTTTCAAATTTTTCAGCAATTTCAAGTGTATTATCAGAAGAACCATTGTCTAAAATAATTACTTCTCCGAATTCATTAACTGATTCAAGACATTCTTTTATGTACTTTTCGCTATTTTTGGTTAATACGGTAACTGATATTTTATTTAAATTCATTAAAATTTTCCTTTTATTTAGCTTGTAAAATTCTATAAAAAATATATAATAAAGTCAATGAGATTAAAAAGTATATCAATAATTATACCAAATTATAATGGAACTGATTTATTAAAAAAAAATCTACCTTTTGTTTATGAAGCTTTGAATACTTCAAATGTAAAAGATTTTGAAATCATTATATCAGATGATAATTCAACAGATGATTCAATATTTTTCATAAAAGAAAATTATAAAGATATTATTTTATTAGAAAGCAAAGAAAATCTTGGTTTTTCTGGTAATATCAATAAAGGAATTAGAGCGGCAAGTAAAGAACTTGTTTTTCTATTAAATTCAGATGTTGAACTAACTCCAAATTATTTTGAACCTTTATTAAATTACTTTGACCACAAAGATACTTTTGGTGTTATGGGAAAAATAGTATCAATTGATAACAAAAAACTTCAGGATTATGCAAAATATCCAAAAATTAAATATTGTAAAATTAAATCTACAAGAAATTACCGTTTTGAAAATGAATCTGAAAATGAATCTTATTATACATTTTTTTTGTCTGGTGCAAATGCACTTATTGATAGAAAAAAACTTATTGAATTAGACTGTTTTAATGAATTATTCTCACCATTCTATTATGAAGATGTTGAGTTGTCATTTAAAGCCTGGAGATTAGGATATAAATGTTATTTTGAAAAAAAATCTATTTGTAAACATCCATATTCTGTAACTATACAAAAAACTGCAAAAAAGAAAAAAATCAAATTTATCACCCGAAAAAACAGAATAATTTTACATTATCTTCATTTAAATGGAATTTCCCTTGCTTTTTATTTTATTTCCCTTTTAATTTTTTCTATTTTTAAGTTGCTTGTTCTTGATTTTATGGAAATTAATGCAATTTTTATATTTTTAAAAAATTTTAAAGAGATTTATAATTCTAAAAAAAATCTCTCTAACCTTATGAAAATGAAAAATTCTAAATTTACATTATATGACATAAAAAACTTTATTTTGAATTCTCTTGATAATCGAAATATCGAAATTTTTAAATAATTTTAAAATTAAACCTTTCACTCCCATCTTCTATGTCCCCAAAACCACTGATGTGGATGTTTTTTTATTATTTCTTCTGATATTTTGTTTAAATCTGTTGTTATTTTTTCAACATTCTCAGTATTGTAATTATATTCACTTGAATATTCAAGTTTAAATTTAAAAAAACCAGTTCTTACACAGGTCATAAAAATTATTGGAGATTTATATTTTATATGAAGTTTTGCGGCAAGAGGAGATGTTTTAGCTCCAAATCCCATAAATGGAACTGTTATTCCGCTGGTAAATGCTTTCTGATCTCCAACTATTGTTAAAATATTTCCATTTTTCAATTCTTTTACTCCTTCTTTAAGTGCTGATTTTCTACCAATTATTTTCATACCATTCTTTTCTCTAAATGAGTTTAAAAGTTGGTCAAATTCTTTATTTTTTTGATTTTTTTGTACTACTGCAATTGGATATCCAAGTAAAGCTGTCATTGAACCTGTGAATTCCCAGTTACCATGATGCAAAGTAAATAGGATAACTCCTTTTTCTTTTTTATAGGCTTTATCTAGGTTTTCTTTTCCAATCACTTCTATTCTATGTTTGAATTTTGCAAAGTCTGGTTGTTTGAATATTTCAAAAAAAGTTTTTCCGTTTTCATAAAAATTCTTTTTTATAAATTCAAAATAAAATTTTTCATCTTTATTTGGATATATCATTTTTAAATTGTTATAAGCTATGTTTTTTCTTCTTTTCCAGAATATAAATGCAAGTCTTGAAATAATAAATGCATAAAAATATAGTATAAATACAGGGGTTTTTCTTATTAGAAAACTTAAAAGTTTGTAGAATATATGTTTCATATTTGATTATTATAAAATACAATTATTTTTTTGTCTAATTGATATTGAAAAAGGTTAAATAGTTAGAGAGTTTAAGGGGTTATGGGTTGAAAATAATTTGGAATGCCAAAATGTTCTGTGAACATTTTTGAATTTTCAATGTCGAATTTTCAATGTCGATGTCGAGTTACAATAAAAAACACTGAAGCTGTGACAGATAAAGCGTGACATGTCACTTTGTGACATTAGTGACAAAAATAAAATAAATTTTAAAAATTTTAAACTTTAATATTTTATTGCAATACATAAAACTATATTACTATCAATTTACTTAAAATCCTAAGCTCTTTTAAAATCATTATTATTACTTTTTTTCGTCTGTTTCTTTTTTTTAGACTTTTAAAATTAAAAATTTTTCCTAAAAAAAAGAATAAATATTATTTTATATGTTATAAATTCATTTATATAAATATAAAATAATTTATTCGTAATTTATGGTGTTATTAACCATAAATTTTAATTTTATTTAATCTCGCTTTGCTTTATCCGTGTAAATCCGTGTTATCCGTGGTAAATTCGCTTTTTTATGGATTCCCGCATTCACGAGAATGACAAAAATCAAAACAAGAGCAAGATTCCGGCTCAGAATCATACCGGGATGACAGAAATAAAAAAAGTTATAGTGTTTAAGGGGTTATGGGTTGAAATTATTTGAATTTTCAATGTCGATTAAAATAAAGAACACTGAAGCTGTGACAGGTTGTTAATTCTAAATTTATTTATTAAATTAATTTATGCTAACCGCATCTCCTCTTTCACTTTCGAGTTTTACATAATATAATGTATTTATTTGGAGATTATTTTTATTTGATATTTTTTTACCATATATATCATAAAACAAATTGATTTTATGTTTTTCTAGTATTTCATAATGTATTTTTTCCATTGTATAAAACATTACAAAATTATCAAAATAATAAAAAATCATATTTTTTTCATTTACATAATATCTAAATAGATTATCTTTAAGCGTTTCTAAAAAGTATTTTAAAGCATAATAGCTTTTATATGGTTTAAATCCATTAATATCATCTACAAGTCCATATCCTTTAGCACAAAGTCGCCACCACCATAATCGTTCTGTCATTCCTGAACATATAGCAATAAGATATGTTCTTATCATAAACTGCGAATATTGTTCTTCATCAACATGTATTGGGTTTTCTGTAATTCCTGGTGCTATAAACGGACAACCTATTGGTGAGTATATTTCCTTTCCTTTTAATGGCCAATTTATTTCAGTTATATAAAACTTAGTTTCTTTATTTAAAACAGATTCGCCTATTGCTTTTCCTAAAATACATTTTTCAATAAGTGAGAATTTACCTTGAAAATTTTCTGGTGCTCCTCTTCTATCTACATATAAATGACATGAATTTGCAGAAACATCAAAGTTTTTCTTTATTATATCTAAGCATTTTACTGAAAAATGAAATTCAAAATCATTTACTGCTGGAAATAAAAATTTAACTTCATTATATCTTTCAAAAAGTTCTTTAAAAGGTAATATTAATTTTTTATATTCATTTAAATTCCAAATTCCCCATTTAACTCGATTAACTGCATGCAATACTTCACAAAATTTAATATAAGCAAATACTCTTTGGAGTATAAATCCTGAGAATTTAATAAAAGTTTGAGGATAAATTACACTATCTCTACTTTGAATTAAACCTATTGATACTTCATAGTTTTTTTCATAAAGAATTTTTATTATTTCACAGCATTTTTCCCAATTTTTTTTATCTTTATGAGAATATATTCTTATAAATACACATTTTATTGGAATTTCATATAAGAGTTTTAATCTTTCTTCGATTTTTTCATCTATTTCTATTGTTATTCCTATTTTATTTCTTATATCAACTGATTGTTTGTATATATCTGATTTTAATTTTTTATAATTTTGGTAAATTTTTAATCCATATTTAACATTTGACCATAATATTTTAAAAAGATCTATTTTACTTCGATACTTTTTTCTGTGTTTTGATGATAGCATTACTGCTGGTTGTCCTGATTTATTATCCCATAACCACATGTTTTTATAATGTGGTCTTATATTAAGATCTTCTTCTATTATATTTTTGCTTTTTAGATATTTAAAAGGATGTCTATATTTTCTTGATTCATTATGAAATGTTATTTTAAATCGATATTTTTTTTCATATTTGGCAAATTTTTTAGGAATTGGATTGTTTTCAAAATAAATATATAGAAATATTCTTAAAAAATCAGATGGAATTTCAAGTTTTGCTATATCATAAGCTTTTTCTTTTAAAGAAAGTTGTTTTTTTATTTTACCTCGATTTAAATCAATGAATTTTACATCTTTCCATTCTTTATCACCCTTTCTTCTTATCATAATATTCTGATAACCAGAATCATTATGTATAAATCCAGCTTTATGCATTTTAGAGAATTCAACTGCAACAGGTTCGAGTAGATTGAGAAATTTTTCACAATCTTTTTCATTTCTTAAAATATTTATCATTTCTCTTTTAAATGAAGATATATTTTCTTCAAACACATCTATATAATAACTTTCTTGAAGAATATTTCCTTCCCATTTTTCAATATAAGCAACTGGATTAGGAACTCCTACTGAATTTTCTTTTAAAAAACTCGCAGCCTCAAATGATTTTTTAGCTTTAGAACCAGTTTTTTTATATAAAATGCTTCTAAAAAAACTGAATTTCGGAAATTGTTTTACACATAATATAATTTTTTCATTATTAACAATTACAGGTAATTTAAATATTTGATTTCTTACTTTATAGATAATTTCAGATTTATTTGAATAATCTGATATATTATTTAAAATTTTAATTATTTCAGGTTTATTAAATTCACTTAAAATCTCACCTGTATATTTATTTGACTCAAACAAAACTCTTGAAAAGCTTTTATTCATAGAATTTCAATATATTCAGGTTTTTTTTCAACATTATCTATTCTTTTCTGAGACATATCTTTAATTATTGAATTACCTTTGTCAATTGCTTTTTTATATGATGAAACAGCATCTTCAAACCTTTCAATATGCTGATAGCTTTCTCCTGCTCTAAAATATGCTTTAGCATTAAAACTTGAATCAGAATCAATTAATGCACATTTTAAATATTCAAGCACAGCTTGTTTGTAATTACCAAAAAGTAAATATGCTTCTCCAAGATAAAACTGAGCCTGTATTTGATAATCTCTTATATCAGTTTCAGAAGCAACATAAGATGCATTAGCTTCAGCTTGTGAAAAATTTCTTATTTTAAGATAAGATTTTGCAAGCAAAATTCTCATTTCATCTTTTATTATACTTCTTTTATCTTTATCTTTAATTAAAATTTCTTCAAGTATTTTAATTGATTTATCATAATCTCCTGTATTAAACAAAGTCTTTGCATATATATACATAAATTCAGACTTATTTGAACTTGATATATTGTTTAAATTTTTTTCAATATAAAGTTTTGCATCGTCATATTTTTCTTCAGCAAAAATTATATTAGCTGTAAATAATATAGATTTTTCATAATAAGTACTTTTTTTACCAGTTTTATTTAATTCTAAAATTGCATCATCTGATTTTTTTTGCTCATATAAAATCTCAGCTTTTGTGTAATTAATATATCCAGTATCTGTTCCTTCTGTTTCAAGAGCTGTTAAAAATTCAAGAACTTTTACATAATCTTTTTTTATTCTGTAAATATCAACGATTTTAAATTTTGCTTCTTTAAAAAGATTCGAGTTTGAAGGTATTTTATTATATTCTTTTAATGCTTTATCAAAGTCGTTTTTTAATAGATGTATACCAGCTTTTTCAAATATTGAGGAATTTTTTATTTTACTACTTTCAGATTTAACTTCAGAAAGTTCAAAATTTGCAAGAGCTCTATCAAAATTCTGTAAATTATAATAACATTGACCTGCAATATAATAGTTATATCCAACATTTATATTTTTTGATAAAATGTCTCTAATCTGATCTATAGCTTTTTGATATTCTCCTAATGATATATAAATATCTCTTTTTAATTCCATAATTTCCGCATCATCACTTTTATTATTTTGTAAAAAATCTAATGCTTGTTTATAATTTTTTTCTTGATAAAGAGATGCTGTAATAAAATAAATTGATTTTGTATGAATTTTTTCATTTTCACTTTTAATTAATTTTTCAAATTGTTTTCTAGCAAGAGTAAAATTAAGTTTTAAATAATATGATTGACCCATATAAAATATACTTTCATCTCTCAACTCATTTTTTTCAGATGAAATCGCAAAACTTTCTACAGCTTTTTCATATTCAGATAAATTAAAATATAAAGTACCTAAATAAAAAGCATATATATGTTCTTTTGTTTGTGAATATAAATTCTCATAAATTTCCAAAGCTTTTTTGGAATTATTATTTCTTTTGTAAAAATCAGCCATTTTATCATAAATTTTTATATTTTCTTCTGCGTTTTCTTTATTAATATTAGTTTCAAGAAAATTCAAAGCAGCTTCTTTTGAGTCCGAGTTAAAAAGAACTTCAGAATATTCAAGTTTAATATCATCTGAAATACTAGCCTCACTTTTCATATATAAATTGTAATATTTAATAGATTCATTATGTTGCATTAATTTACTAAAAACTCTTGCTGTATTAAGTGTAGCTTTTTTTGTATATGGAGTTTGTGAATCTGCTATATCCTGAAAATATTTTAAAGCTTTTATATAATTTTTTAATTCCATATAACAATAAGCTGCTGAATATTTTGCATAAATATTATATTTTTCTGATATTTCCACACATTTTTCATAATTTTCAAGAGCATTTTGGAAATCGCCAGTATTATAATAACTCTCAGCTTTTGCAAGATATAAATCTTCATCCATATATTTTTTATAAAGTTTTTCAAAATTTACCAGACCATCAAGAACTTCCTGAAAATATCCTTGTGAATACATTTTTACAATAAAATTCTTTTCTCTTCTTGCTTTTTTTTCTGACGAATATCCAGTAATAATTAATAATGATATAAAAATTATTATCAAAAACTTTTTGTTTTTATACATCAATCCTCCAAATTTCAACTTAAAAATTTAACTTTTTTTAAAAAATACAATTCTTTATTTAAAGATATATTTATATTTTTATCAAATATAAAAAAACATGCTCCAGATCCTGACATTCTTACAAATTCAAATTTATTTTCAAGAAAACAAAAGCATTCACTGATTTTATTGTATAATTTGAAAGCGGGTTTTTCAAGAACATTAAAAATTTCTGTTTTTTCAACCATAATACCTTTATTAATTTTATATAAAATATTATTTATACTAACATTTTTATTTTTTTCTTTTATATCAAAATTTTTATAAACTTCGGCTGTATTTGAATGAATATCAGGTTTTACAATTAAAAATTCTTTTTTTAAATTTAAATTCAATGGAATTATTATTTCACCTTTACCCATACATCTAGCAAAATTACCTTTATAAATAAAAAAATTAACATCTGAACCTGTTTTTTCACCAGCTTGATACAGTATTTCATCGGAAATATTATATTTATCACCTAAAAATCTTAATACTACTCCTGCATTTGAACTTCCACCAGCAAGTCCAGCTCCCATTGGTATATTTTTCTGAACTTTTATTAAATAATTAAATTTTTTAAAAGTTAATTCTTCAAGATTTTTTATAGCTTTATAAATAAGATTATCACTTTCTTTAACATTATCACATAGAACAACTAAACTATCATTCTTTTTCATATTAATAGTATCAAAAAAATCTATTTTAGCCATTATTGTATCAATTTCATGAAAAGAATCTTGTCTTTTATAAAGAAGATCAAGTGCAAGATTTATTTTAGCTGGACTTTTAATTATAAAATTTTCCATTACTTTTTCTCCTTATAAATTATAATCTTTTGCATATAAAGAAGCAATTTCTATATCTTCTTTTGTTGTAATTTTAATATTTTGTAAATTACCACAAATTATTTTTACTTTTTTACCATATAATTCCCAAACTGACGAATCATCTGTAACTTTATTTAAATTAAAATTAGTTTTTTCATATAAATTATATAAAGTTTTAAAATCAAATAGCTGAGGAGTTTGAACACATACAAGACTATTTCTATCAGGAGTGCAAACAACAAAACCATCTTTATCAATTTGTTTTACAGTATCTTTTAAGGGAATTCCAGGAACAATTGCTATATCTTTTGTACAATTATCAAAAAGTCTTTTAATTAATTTTGCATCAATAAAAGGTCTTGCTCCATCATGAATAAACACTTTTTTACAATTTGGAAACTCTTTATTAATAAATTTTAATGCATTAAAAGATGATTCCCATCTTTCTTTACCACATTCAATAATTGATACATTTTTTAATAAATTAATTTTTTCAAATTCTTCTTTATAATCTTTATTGTAAACAACAATAATATGAGAAATTAAAGGATTATTACAAAATACATCTAAACTATATTTAAAAACTTCTTTTCCATTAATTTTAAAAAGCTGTTTACTTCCTTTCATATTCATTCTTTTACCCTTTCCGCCGGCAAGAATAACAGCTATATTCATTTAAAATTCCCCTGTTCTATAAAATCATCTATGCTAATTGTTTTTATACCAAGTTCCTGAGCTTTTTTTAATTTACTTCCGGCTTTTTCACCATATATTAACAAATCAGTACTTTTACCTGTACTTTTTTGTGGAGTACTTCCAATTTTTTTTATAAAACCCTCAAGCTCACTTCTTTTATATTTATCAGAAGAACCTGTAATAACAATATTTAATCCTGAAAACAAAGAATTTATATTTTTTTCTTCTTCAATTATATTAATATATTTTTTTAAATTTTCTATTTCTTCCAAGTTTTTACTATTATTAAAATATAAAACAATATTTTTTGATACAATTTTTCCAATACCATTTATATTTTCTAAATCTTCACTAGAAGCAGTAATAATTTCATCTATATTAGTATATTTTGCAGTAATAAGCCTTGCAATAAACTCTCCAACACCTTCAATTCCAAGACCATATAAAACTCTTGATAAAGATGTATTTTTCTTTTCATTTATTGATTCAATTAAATTATTAACTGATTTTTCTTTCCAACCTTCTATATTTTCAAAATCATTTTTATTTAATTTAAAAATATCACTAAAACTTTTTATCTTTCCAGTACTTACTAACATTTCAACAGTTTTTTCACCAAGATACTCAATATCAAGTGCAGCTTTACTAACAAAATGTTGAATTTTTCTTAAATTTTTAGCAGGACATTCAGAATTTACACATTTTAAAAAAACTTCTTCTCTTTTTAATAAAGATAAACAAACTGGACAAAGTTTAGGTTCTTTAATTATACCAGCAAATAAATCTTCCGACGAAGAAACTACAGCAGTTATCTTTGGAATTACATCTCCTGCTCTCTCAACAAATATTTTATCACCAATTTTAACTCCAAGTCTTTTTATTTCTTCAAAATTATGTAAAGTAGCTCGACTTACAACAACTCCACCAATATTTACAGGTTCTAATTCAGCAACTGGAGTTATTATACCAGTTCTACCAACCTGCAATGTAACAGCTTTTAAAATAGTAATTTCTTGTCTAGCTTTCAATTTATATGCAACAGCAAATCTCGGAGCTTTATTTGTAAAGCCAAGCTCATCCCATAAATATTTTTCTTCAACTTTAATTACAATACCATCAATGTCATAATCAAGACTATCTCTTTTATTTTCTGTTTCTTCAATAAACGGTATTATTTCAGAAATATTACTAATTTTTTTAGCATTATTTTCAGGTTTAAATCCTAATTCACTTAAGAATTTATATTCTTGAGAATGTAATTTAAAATCAATATCTGTTTTTAAAATATCATAAGGCATAAAATCAAGTTTTCTTTCACTTACAATTTTAGGATTCAACTGTCTCAAAGAACCAGCTGCTGCATTTCTTGGATTAGCAAATATTTTTTCAATTGAATTAATTTTATCAAAAACAGATCTTTTCATTATTATTTCACCACGAACAATAATATCAATATCTTTTTTTAATTTTAAAGGAATTGTTCTCACTGTTTTAAGATTTTCAGTTACATCCTCACCATTTATACCATTACCTCTTGTTGCTCCTTTAACAAAAACACCATTTTCATAAGTTAATGCAACACTCAAACCATCAAGTTTATATTCACAAAAATAAGATATTTTATCATTTACAATTCTTTGAAGTTTATTTTCCCATTCTATAAGATCTTCTTTTGAATATGTATTATCAAGACTTAAAAGTTTTATTTCATGTTTTACAGAATTAAATCCTGATAGTATTTCTCCGCCAACTCTAAAAGTTGGAGAATTTTGCATTTTAAATTCTGGATATTTTTGTTCTAATTCCTGAAGTTTTTTTAATTTTTCATCATAATCACGGTCAGATATTTCACTTTTATCATAATTAAAATATAAATCAGCATGATAATTTAATTCATCTGTAAGTTTAATTATTAAGTTTTTAATATCATTTTTTTGCATAAAATGCCCTTTTTAGAGTTACTAAGTTAAAAAGACTAAATCAGATCCCGGCTCAGAATCATACCGGGATGACAAAAATAAAGAAAGTTAGTTAGAGGGTTTGAGGGCTAAAAACCTGCCAATAGTGAAATAGGAAATACAGTTAGCATAAATTCATTTTTTAAATGAATTTATTAGTTAGCCGCTAATTTGTAGCCTAGCTAGCACTCGCTTCGCTCATTATTAAAGACCTTCGGTCTAGCTTAAAAAACTCACTAAAACTCGTCAGAGTTTGCTTACTAGGAATATTTATATTCCGCTCACTAAAAAAACAATAGCTTTTTCACCCTTTCCTCTTTCACCCCTTCACGCTCTTTCTTGTCTTTATATTTTTTCCCTAACTCCGTATCCCGGTTTCATCCCGCTTCTATTTTTAATTTTTAATTGATGCTCTCCGAGCATCCCCTAACCCTGGTATAAAATAAAAATATATTGAACTTATTACAATCGCTGTTCCCATTACAAATAAATTATTATAATATCCATATTTTTCAATAGTAATACCTGCAACAAGAAATGACAAAGGAACAACAAAACATGAAACAGTCTCAAGTATAGAAAAAAACCTTCCTTTAATATTATCAGGAGTTATTTTTTGAAAAATAATCATAAGATTAATATTTATATATGCAAGAACAATTCCAAATAAAAACTGTATTATAAAAATATTTAATTTACTTGATGAAAATCCAAGAAGTATAAGTAAAATTCCAGATAATACCATATTTAAAGTTATAAAGTTTTTAACATTAAAATTTTTACAAATATAATTTACAGAAATAGCTCCTAATATAGAACCAACAGCCAAAGCAATTTCAAAAATTGCAAACCACTCTACACCAAATGAAGATTGTTTAACAATTATAGGAATTATCAATATCATTGGCGGTCCAAAAAAATTCATTATCATAAATAAAAAAAGCATTTTTCTAACTGTAATATTTTTAAATGCAAAATCAAAACCTTGTTTCATATCTGCAAAAAATGAATTTTCAATTTTCTTTTCAATATTTCTAATCTTTATAGGCATTTCGGCAAAAGCAGAAAATATATAGCTTATTCCATTAATAAAAAATGACCAACCTATTCCAATACTAGAAATTAATAATCCACCAATGCCAGCACCAAAAATTACAGACATATCTCTTATTGATGACTGATATGCCATAGCTTTATCAATTTTTTCTGACTTTACAATAAATGGTATAGAAGCACTTATTGCAGGATTAAATAATGCAGAAACACAACCTATTAAAAATAAAAAACAATATATATGCCATGGCTGTAAAAGGTTTTTAAAAAAAAGAACACTCAAAAATATAATTAAAATACCTCTGATAATATCTGATAATACTATAATGTTTTTTTTATTAAATCTATCAACAACAACTCCTGTAAAACATGCGAGTAAAATCACAGGAATTATGCTAAAAAACATAACATAAGAAGCACTTTGAGCTGAATTAGTAATATCAAGAATATACCACATAACAGCGATAGAAAATATCCTATCGCCAATTTGTGAAACCATCTGACCAAACCACAATAGCCCAAAATTTTTATTATCAAAAATAAGTAATTTATTCATTATATATTGAAAGTCTCAATCTTTACCTTTTTACTCTTATAAAATCTTTATTTTTTTTCAAACAATTCTTTTATTCCACCAATTGAACTCATTACAGCACTTATTTCATAAGGCATATAAACAGTTTTATTATCACTTGGATTTTTAGCAATTTCATCAAAAGCTGCTATATATTTTAAAGCAACTAGATAATTTAAAGCTTCTCTTGAATTACCAGCTTTATTTGTAATAAGCTCAATTGCTTGAGATTCAGCTTCTGCAATTTTAAGTCTTGCTTCTGCTTCACCTTCAGCTTTAAGAACATTTGCAAACTTAATACCTTCAGCATCAAGAATATTAGCTTCTCTAGCACCCTGAGCTTTTAAAATAGCTGATTGTTTTTCACCTTCAGCTTCAAGAATTTTAGCTCTCTTATCTCTTTCAGCTCTCATTTGTTTTTCCATAGCTTCACGAATTTCTTTAGGAGGATTAATATCCTGTAATTCCACTCTATTTACCTTAATACCCCATTTATCAGTTGCTTCATCAAGTATAAGTCTTAATTTACTATTAATAACATCCCTAGATGCCAATGTTCCATCAAGATCAAGTTCACCTATAACATTTCTTAAAGTAGTTTGAGTAAGTTTTTCAATTGCATCAGGTAAATTTGCAATTTCATACACAGCTTTAAGAGAATCTGTTATTTGAAAATACAAAAGAGCATTTATCTCAAGAGTTACATTGTCTTTTGTAATAACATTTTGTCTAGGAAAATCATAAACTGTTTCTCTTAAATCAATTCTAAATATTTCTTTTGTTGTATGAAATGATTCACCCTGAAAATTATGTTTTACAACTTTCCATGTAATATTTCTTACACCTTCAAATACAGGTATTATAACATTAATACCGCTTTGAAGAGTTCTATTATATTTACCAAGCCTTTCAACGACAATAACTTCAGCTTGTCTTACAATAACAATTCCTCTTATAACAAAAACTATTGCTAAAAAACCCAAAACCATAAGAATAACAGACATTATTTCCCTCCAATAATATTTTTTACTATAGCTTTACTACCTTCTATTTTTACAACTTCAACCCAAGTATCTTTTTCAATTACACTATTATCAACCGGTGCTGCATACCATAATTCTCCACCAATTTTTACCTCACCAGGTTCTTCAATTGATATTTTTTTTGTAACTATGGCTTTTTTTCCCGAAAGTGCCTCTACATTTGTTTTTATATCAGAATTTGATGAGTTAAAATACGAGTAAATTATTTTTCTTACAAAAATAAAAAGAATAAAATTAGAAATTATAAAAACTATAGTTTGAACATAAGAACCAAAACCAATATAAGCTGCAACACCACTTAAAATAGCAGAAACTCCAATAAGACCAAGTACAAAACCAGGAGTAAACATTTCAACAATTATAAGTATTATACCGATTACAACCCAGTAAATCCAAATATCAAGTTCAGGCATAAATCCTCCAAAAGTTTTTAATAATTTTAACTTCTTATGAGATTTATAACTTCATCTCTTTTTTCTTCCATAAGCTTTTTAGTAGTTGCTTCACAAATAAATCTTAATACAGGTTCTGTATTTGATTTTCTAACATTAAACCACCAATCAGTAAATTCTACAGAAATACCATCAATATACTCAATATTTCCATAAGAATACTTTTCTGCAAGTTCTTTCATTTTTTCATCAGGATCTGTGATTTTAGAATTAATTTCACCTGAAGAAAAATATTTTTTAAGCGGATCTACAAATTCACTTAATTTTTTATTTTCTTCGCACATAAGATTAATTATCATTATCATTGCAATTATTCCACTATCTGTATTAAAATTTTCTTTAAAATAATAATGACCTGCAAGTTCACCAGCAAATATAGCATTTTCTTTTCTAAGAGCTTCTTTTATATTTGAATGGCCAACTTTACATTTTTTAGCAATTCCACCCATTTTTTCAACAGTTTCCTTAAATGACCAAGTAGTTCTAATATCATATAAAAAAGTCGCTTTAGGATTGTTTTTAAGATATTCCATAGCAATTACAATAGAAACATAATCATTAGTTACAATTTCAGATTTTTCATCAACATAACCAGATCTATCTGCATCTCCATCAAATGCAACACCCAGATGAGCATTTGTTTCTTTAATCTTTTTTTGAAGATCAATCATATTATCAAAATCAAGAGGATTTGCATCATGATTAGGGAAATTTCCATCTAATTCAAAAAACAAAGGTATAACATCCATTTTTACACCTTTTTTTTCAGCTACAGCTTTGAAAAATTTAGGAATTGTTTTACCCGCCATACCATTTCCAGCATCAACAACTATTTTAAGAGGTTTCCAGTTTTTAACATAGCTAAGAAGATAGTCAATGTAATCCTCGTAAACATCTTTATCAATGACAGCACCCTTTCTTTCTGAAAGTTCAATATCTTCATAAGCTAATCTTTCAATTTCATCAATACCACTGTCATAACCCACTGGTTTTGCTTCTTCTCTACAGAATTTAAAACCATTGTATCCTGCTGGATTATGAGAAGCAGTAATCATTATTCCACCAGCTGCTGCAAGAAAAACTGTTGAAAAATTTATCATTGGAGTTTCAATAAGGCCTACATTTATTACATCAATTCCAACATCATTTAAACCTCTTATTAGATTTTCAGATAATTCTATACCACTTTCTCTCATATCACGACCTACAATAATTGGTGATTTACCAAAAAAGATTCCAGCAGCTTTACCTATTTTGTAAGCCATATCATCATTCAATTGCTCAGGTACAGTTCCTCTTATATCATAAGCTTTAAATATACCAGCCATAATTTCCTCCGCATTTATTATAAATTTTAAATTTTGTGTAAATAATAGGGTTATTTTATACTAAAAATCAATTTATAACAACTTTAGCAAATAGAGCGGAATAGTTAAAAGCAAAAAAAAAATCAACTCGGCAACTTGAGTGAACGTTGCGAAGCATATAATATACGGATGTATTATAAGTGAAGGAAGGTAACAGAGGCTGTTGAAAAACTAAAAAGAAGAAACATTGATACAAAATAGGGTCTGTGCCGATCTCAAATTTTAGCTTACATAGGTCGGCCTGACCATGCTGTTTGTTTTTAAAGTTAAGTTTGAAAAAAAGAAAACATAACTTTTTCAATAGCCTCTAAAATACCGAATGATTATTTTTTTGCTTTAAAGTAATGAAAAAAACAAAAAAACGAGATCCCGGCTCAGAAACATACCGGGATGACAAAAATTCAGAATAGTACCGGGATGACAGAGTTTTAATTTCCAATGTCGAATGTTGAATGTCGAATTTTTCGAGGCGTTAGAAAATTTTCAATTAAAATAAAGTATGCAGGATTTTCTATAAACAAAAGCAAAAAAAAAATCTACTCGGTAACTTGAGTGAACGTTGCGAAGCATATAATATACGGATGTATTATAAGTGAACGAAGGTAAAGAGATATTTTATATGGATGTAAAATATCGAATGGTACCGAATGATTATTTTTTTTGCTTTAAAGTAAAGAAAAAAACAGTCTCGAAGGTCTTTACTAACGAGCGAAGCGAGTGCTAACTAGGTTGCAAAGTAGCCACTAACTAGCAAATTTATCATAAAATGATAAATTTGTGCTAACCGCATTAGCTATCTCACTCGTTTTTTAATTTTTTTCTACATACATCTCACATAAAATTGCAGCTTCTGCCCCATCTCCAGCAGCAGTTACAACTTGTCTTAATCTTTTTTGTCTTACATCTCCTGCTACAAATACTCCTGGAATATTTGTTTCAAGATTATTTTGAGTAATTATAAAACCTTTTTCATCAACTTTTATAGATTCTTTAAGACCTTCAGTATTTGGCATAAAACCTACATAAAGAAATGCACCTTCAACATTTAAAACACTTTCTTTATTTGTTATAACATTTTTTATTTTAATTGATTCTAAAAATTCACTTCCATTAAATTCTTCAACAACTGTATCTAATATAAATTCAATCTTTGGATTTTTTTTAGCTCTTTCTAATACAATTCCAGCAGCTCTAAACCCTTGTCTTCTATGAATAATATAAACTTTTGAAGCAAATCTTGTAAGAAATATTGCTTCTTCAATAGCAGCATTACCTCCACCAATTACTGCAATTTCTTTATCTCTAAAAAAAGCTCCATCACATGTTGCACAATATGAAACTCCTTTACCTGTAAATTTTGCTTCTCCAGGAACATTTAAGGAATTTGGTCTTGCTCCAGTTGATATTATCACGGATTTTGTAAGTATTTCTGTTCCATCAGAAACGCTTAATATTTTAGTTTTCCCATCTTCTGCTAATCTTATACTATTAATTTTTCCAGATTTTATATTAGCACCGAATTTTTCAGCTTGTTTTTTAAATTCAATCATCAATGAAAAACCATCCATACCATCAACACCTGGATAATTTTCAATATGTGCAGTAGTAATAATTTGTCCACCTAATGCACCTTTTTCATATATACAAGTATCAAGCAAAGCTCTTGAACAATATATTCCAGAAGTAAGTCCTGCTGGTCCACCACCAATTATGACAACATCATACATAATAATCTCCTTATTTTATACTATCAATTATTTTAATGATTTTATCTTCAGACGATAATCCAACTTCTGTTTGAAATACTTCGCCATCTTTAAAATATACAACAAGTGGAATTGAAGATACTTTAAATCTTTTAGAAAGTTCAGGATTATTATCTACATTTATTTTGATAAATTGAACATCACCTATGTATTTATTTGCTAATTTTTCAAGTATAGGTGTTAATTTTTTACAAGGAGGACACCAGTCAGCATAAAAATCCGCAACAACTTTTGGATGTTGTTTTAAAACTTTATCAAATTGCTCAACAGAATCAATTTTTATCATTTCTATATTCTCTGTTGTTACAGCAGACACGCTGTTAACAACTTGAGGCTGAGAAACAATATTATTTTTCTCAATATTATCTGTCTTTTTTTCACATCCAGTTAATGATAAAACCAAACCTGTTGTTATAATAGTTACAAAAATTTTTTTCATAAAATCTCCTTTTTTTTAAATACATTTTAAGTTTTTGACCTTTGGTCAAGATATTGCCTTGTTATGTTATAACTTCGCCAAGATTTATGCTTTATCATATTATGACTTCAGCATAGATGTTTACCTTTGACAAAGGTTTTGAGCTTCGCTCATGTATTAAAACCTAGTTTTAATTGTAAAACTACATTGTGAGCATAGCAAAACATCTTGTCAAAACTGACATTATCAGTTTCTGACAATGTCGTGCATTTATGCGCTAATTGCTTAACCCATTCACCCATTCACCCTTTCACTATTTCACTATTTCACTATTTCACTATTTCACCCTTTCACTATTTCACCCTTTCACTATTTTCTCCAGATTTTAATTTTTCTCATATCATCATATTAGCATTATATACTATTTAAAATTAAAAGTCACATAAATACAAAAAACCCTGGTTTTACCCAGGGTTTGTAATATTCAATGGAGCGGGAAATGGGACTTGAACCCACGACCCTCTGCTTGGCAAGCAGATGCTCTACCTCTGAGCTACTCCCGCCATTGTGAAGCTGGTGGTCGAGGAGAGACTCGAACTCTCACGGTTTCCCACAGGATTCTAAGTCCTGCGTGTATGCCAATTCCACCACTCGACCTTATTATGGTAGGTCGCACTGGACTTGAACCAGTCACACCCTGCTTAAAAGGCAGGTGCTCTGCCTGATGAGCTAGCGACCCAAATACAACCTTATTTCTATCTTTATATTACATGGCACGCCCGGAAGGACTCGAACCTTCAACCTACGGATCCGAAGTCCGTTGCTCTATCCAATTGAGCCACGGGCGCCTAAAATATCATGGGGTGTGAGACGGGGCTCGAACCCGCGACATCTGGAACCACAATCCAGCGCTCTGCCAACTGAGCTACTCTCACCACGAATAAGTGGTACGCCCGCCAGGATTCGAACCTGGGACCCTTGGATTAGAAATCCAATGCTCTATCCTACTGAGCTACGAGCGCGCTTAAAACAAATTATGGAGCGGGAGACGAGGCTCGAACTCGCGACCCTCAGCTTGGAAGGCTGATGCTCTACCAATTGAGCTACTCCCGCTTAAAAACTTACTTCCACGATGGTCGGGGTGAAAGGACTTGAACCTTCGGCTTCCTGCTCCCAAGGCAGGCGCGCTAGCCAACTGCGCCACACCCCGCGTGGAATATTATTTTAAACAATGAAGTTCTATATTACCAGTTGCTATATTGCTCGTTTTATAAAAATATTTCTTATTAACTCTGTTTTACTAATTTATACTCGTAATTGTTAAACTTTTTAAAAAAAAGACTTTTCACCTCTTACTTCTCACATATACCAATTCAATTCACACTTTCACAAATTGAATTTTTCTAATTTACTTCTTAAAGTATTTCTATTTATACCAAGTATTTTTGATGTTTTCATTTGATTTTTGCCCAATCTATTATAAATTTCCTCAATAAAAATTCTATCAATATGCCCCATTACCTTATCATAAAGCTCGCTTTCTTCAATATTTTCACTTTCGAGTTTTTCTAACATATTTTTAGTAACTTCTGATATTGCGTTTTCAATTTCATTCCACGGATCATATATTTGATTAATATCTTTGTTTGATATAAGTTTTTTTTGATTATCACCTGAAATAAGAATGTGTTCAGATAATATTGTGCCATCTCTTGAAATTGCTATAGCACTATCAATAATATTTTTTAACTCTCTTACATTCCCTGGCCAATCATATTCTATTAGCCTTTGCATTACTTTTTCTGATATTCTATAAGTAATATTACTTTTTAAAGTTGAAGTTCTAAGCATATACTCAACAAGTGCAGGAATATCTTCTTTTCTTTCTCTAAGCGGTGGTAATTTTATATGTATAACTTTTATCCTATGATAAAGATCTTCTCTAAATTTACCTTCAACAATAGCTTTTTCAAGATTTCTATTTGTTGCAGAAACAATCCTTATATCAATGCTTATTTCTTTTGTACCTCCAACACGGACAAACTTTTTTTCTTCCATAACTCTAAGGAGTTTTGATTGAAGTTCTGGTGACATATCTCCGATTTCATCAAGAAAAACCGTTCCACCGTTTGCTAATTCAAACTTGCCTAATTTTTGAGTGTATGCTCCAGTAAAAGAACCTTTTTCATGCCCAAATAATTCAGATTCAATAAGAGTTTCCTGCAAAGCAGTACAGTTTATAGCAAGAAAGGGTTTATCAGTTCTAAGACTGTTATAATGAACAGCTCTGGCTATAACTTCCTTTCCAGCACCAGATTCACCTGTTACAAGTACTGTAACATCACTTGCTGCAATTTTACCTATCATCTTATATATTTCCTGCATTCGTGGACTTCTACCAATTATGCTGCTTTTTTGTAATTTATCTGTATTTCTTGCGACATTTTTAATATTTTTGTATGCTTCTATTGCTTTTTTTACTACAGATATCATAGTTTCAATATCAAAAGGTTTTAAAAGAAAGTCATAAGCACCATTTTTCATAGCTTCTATTGTAGTTTCCATATCTCCAAAAGCACTTATCATAATTACAAAAGTCTCACTTCTTATCTCTTTTATTTTTTTTAACACTTCAATACCAGATATTCCTGGCATTTTTATATCAAGTATAACTAATTTTATATCAATATCTTTTTCAAATATATTTAAAGCTTCTTCTCCATCACAAGCAGTTTCAACAACAAATTTGTGTGATTTTAAAGCTTTTTCAGCAGCCCATCTCAAAGTCTTTTCATCATCAACTACTAATATTTTCATGTTTAACTCCTAAACCCCTCTGATTAAATAATCCAATTTATAAAACAAGTATTTTAAAAATTATTTATTAAAAAATTATTGGTAAATAAATACAAATTTCAGTATATTCACCAAATTCAGAACTAACCTTTATCTCTCCATTATGTGCTTTTACAATTTTTTCAACAACCGGTAAACCTAAACCACTTCCTTCTTTATTAGTAGTAAAAAAAAGATCAAATATATTTTCAATATTACTTTTTTTAATTCCAGTACCATTATCCCTAACACATATTGATATATTACTTTCTTTTTTGTGAATTTTTACACTTATTATCTTTTGATCTTTATTGGTCTTATTAAGAGCAATCATTCCATTTTTTATAAGATTTAAAAAAAGTTGTTTAAACTGCATTGAATCACCAAAAAACATATTATCTTCACTATCAAAACTATGTTTAAGCTGAATATTGCTAGTTGAAAGATCTTTATGCAGTAAAAACAAAACACTTTTAAAAGTATCTTTTAGATCAAATTTTTCAAATACCTGATTAGAATGTTTGCCAAAATTTAAAAGTTCATTCACAAGTTTATCAAGTCTTTCAACCTCTTCAAGTATTACAATTACATATTCTTTATTTGAAAAATTATCCTGTGGTATTTCATTCATTAACAATTGAGAAACCATTTTTATACCAGCTAGAGGATTTTTTATTTCATGCGATATAGATGCTGATAATTCTCCAATAGTTGAAATTCTATCTTTGAATTTAAGTTTTTCTTCAATTTTAACCTCTTCTGAAATATCTCGAAATATAACTCCTGCACCCATAATATATTGAGAATCATTTTTAAGAACAAAAGAGTTTAATTCATATACAAAATTACCAGCTTTTACCCTTTCTTTTTCGTAAATCATACCTTTTTCAAGAGTATTTTCAATACATTTTCTCATAGGATGCTCTAATTGGAATAATGCCGAAATATGCAACTCTTCAGTTTTTTTAAGCTCTGGAAAAATCGTTCTTGCATAATGATTAAAAAGATTAACCTTTTTTTCCAAATCAACAGTTATAATACCTTGATTTATAGAATTTACAATGTTATTTGTAACACTTTTAACACTTAAAAGTGAATTAAACATAGAATCCATTGAAGAAAGTTGAGTAACAACAATCTGAAGTGCAACTGTATCATCAAAATTATATTCATAAGAAGAATAAGATCCTACTGTTACTGCTCCAATAACTTTTTCAGATAGCATAAGAGGAATAACTATAAAAGATTTGAATTTTTTATAATGAGACAAAACTGTTTTTTTATTTTTTATAACATCATCGAAAAAAGAATTTTTTTGTATTAAAGTAACTTCAGGTACAACTCCATGAAAATATCTTAATTTCAAATCATGATTTTCAAAAAGATAAACACCACATGTATCATAATTTACAATACTTTTTACAATATCAATTATTGAATAAAGTGCATTTGAAGGATTTACAAGATAATCTGTGAATTTTGCAATTTCATATAAAGTACCAAGTTTATTAATTTTCGCACTAGTTTCTCTGTACATTATAAAAGAATTCAAAAAAAGTGTAAGAGTAAGCATGAGATTTGAATTTACTTTTTCATCAAATTCAACATTTTCTTCAAAATATAAAGCACCAATCCTTGAACCTGAAAAATCTATAGATATAAAACTTGAAACATTCTCAATTGCTGAAAACGGATAATTCTCATAACTAGACACATCAATGTATTTTCCAATACCAATAAGAGGTTTTAATCCTCTAACATTAGAATCCATTACATAAAGTATAATATCTTTGAAATTTAGAATTTCAGAAAAATTATTAAGAATTTTTCTAAATATTTTCTCATAAAGAAAACCTTGTCTTATTTCATCAAGCATTTCATAACTACTGCTGTATAACATAAGACTATTATACCAGATTTTTAAAATATTAATACAAAGTAAAATTTATTTCTTTTTAAAAATTCCTATTGAACAATCCCATATTTTATATAAAGGAGTTAAAAATCTTTTAAAAAATTCACCAGCAACATGTTCCCAAAAATATCGATTTTTAGGTATTTTAAAAAATATCTTTAATGCTTTAATTGGTCTTAAATAATACTTTTGATGAGAATAGTTCTGAAAAGAATATAATTTTGGAGTTGGAATGTCTGAAAGATTTAGTTTTTCATCACCACTATAAAAATGAAATTCTTTAGAAGGAATTTCTGAATAATCCCCAATATATTGTCTACCATACTTTGTTCCTGGATAGGGTGTGAGTTTAAAAAATGCAGCCAAAGATGAGTCAAGTTTTAATGCAAATTCAAGATTTTTCTTTGATTGTTCAAGTTTTTCACCAGGAAATCCATATATATAATGAGCCTGAGTTATAAATCCAATTTTTTCAGCATATTTAACATTTTCAAATATTTTTTTAAAATCAAATTTTCTATCAAGTTCTTCTCTAATCTTATCATCAACATGTTGAACACCAAATTCAATATTATAACCACCAGCTTTTTTCATAATATCTAGAAGTTCTTTATCTGTATTATCCATACGAATACCTTGCCATGCTATTGTGAAATTAAATTTTTCATCAATAATACCATTCATCAATTCAAAAGCTCTGCTTCTTGGAAGATTAAAAGTATCATCAAGAAAATGTATTTCTTTAACACCAAGACTTTTTAAAAGTTTAAGTTCTTTAATAACATTAGCAACACTTCTAACTCTTATTTTATAACCAAAACTCATATGACAATATGGACAACCATAAGGACAACCTCTTGCACTCATAATCGTAGCATAAGGATAAGTTTTAAGAATTGTATTTCTTGTAAGAAGTCTTGAATAAGTTTTTAAATCAACAAGTTCCCAACTTGGAATTCCGTATTTATCAAGATTGTCAAAATAAGAAGTTACTGGATTTAATATTTTTTTATTTTGAGATTTACAAAAATATCCAATTCCATCAATAAAATCCTGTTTTCCACTTTCAAGATTTTCTAAAATATTAACAAGTCTTTCTTCACCATCTGAAAGCACAACAAAGTCCAGTTCTTCCTTTTCAAAAATTTCATCAGGAGAACATGTAACACCAATTCCACCAGCAATTTGAGTAATATCAGGATAAAGTTCTTTTACTTTTTTTATAGTTGGAAAAAATATATCTCTTTCAGTATAAGTAATTGAATAAAGTAGTATATCTGGTTTATTTTCCTTAATATAATCAAAAAAACTATTCATTCTTTGATAAGGAAGACCATTATCAAAAAGATTTATTTTATAATCAGGAAAATTTTCTTTAACATAAGGAATAATTGATATTATTCCAAGAGGTGGTGATACTGCAAAACTTGGAACTTCCTGAAGCATTCTAACAAAAAGTAATTTTTTCATTTTTTATGCAAAAGGCGTTTGTTTTAAATTACATAATGGATCTTTTATATCAAATTTACCTGTTTTTAAAAAACAATACGCTTTACAACCTCCACCACAAAAATTTGCAAATTTGCAATTATGACATTCAACTGACTTTTTCAGCCATTTCAATCTATACATTTTATACTTATTCCATATTATTTCAAGCGAATTATTTCTAATATTCCCGATTTTAATTTTATTCATAACATATTCACAAGGAGAAACATAACCATCTGAATTAATATGTATAGATTCATAAAAATCATTACAGCCAAACCCTCTAAAAACAGGTGTTATATCAGAAAACGGTATAAAATAATTTTTTTTATTATATTTTTTTAAAATTTTAAGAAAAACATTCCATTCTTTAGAACTTATTTCACAAGCATTATCTATTTTTAAATTACCAACCGGCAAAAACCTTTCACTAATAAGATTCATATTATATTTAGAAATTGTATTTGCAAAAAAACTTTCAATATATGGAAAATTTATTTTATTCAAAGTAAAAAGAATACCAGTTGAAATATTATTTTTATTACATTCATTGTAGTTTTCAATAACTTTATTAAAAAAATCCTTTCCACATATTTTTTTATAAACTTCTTTAGGTTCAAGACTAAATAAGATAGAAAGATTCTTATATTTAGTTAATCTTTTAATTAGATTTTTATTTAAAATACTACCATTTGTATAAATATGTACTGAAAAATCTTTTTTGTTTAAAAAATCCATCATTTTAAAAATATTTTTATATAAAAAAGGTTCTCCTCCAAGAATATGAACACTTGAAATACCAAGTTTTTCAGCCTGTTCAAAAATTCTAATATAATCATTAAAAGAAAGATTTTCTTTTATTTTTTTACCTTTTTCATAACAATATATACATTTTAAATTACACGCTTTATGAGGATGAATATATAAAAGTTTTGGAAAATCAAAAAAACATTTATAAGTTTTTTGCAGAATTTTGGTAAAAAAAACATTGTTTTGAGAAAATCGTATAAATCCTTTTATAAAAAAATACAGCAAATATCTTAATAAACTTTTTTTATTTGAGTAAAATATTTTATTAACAAAACACATAATCAAATTAATCAAATCTTTCACAAAAACCTCTTTTATCCTGTAAAACACCAAATTAAATAATACAACACGGATAATCCAATTACAATAACTCGATATCAATTTTTTTAATCTATATGTAAAATATCTAAAGGTACCGAATAATTATTTTTTTACTTTAAAATAAAAAAAAAAAAAAAAACGAGATCCCGGCTCAGAATCATGCCGGGATGACATTTTCTCAGAATCATGCCGGGATGACATTTTCTCAGAATCATGCTGAGAAGAAATTTTTTTATATGAAATTTCCTTTAGCATGACATTATATTGATTTTTGTTTATTTAATCAGATGACTCAATTGCTTTATTAAATATATAGCTTTTCTTTATTAACTTTATATTGTTATAATACATTGTATGAAAAGCAATCAACTTAAAATTAAAAAAAGTGGAATAATTAATAATATTGACCTTTTTTTATTTCTTTTAAAAAAAACAATACCATATTTAACAATATATAAAATAATAAACCTATTTAAACTCTTTATTTCAAAAATATTTTATATAAAACTAAATACAAAACCGTATTTTATCCTTACCGATACAATAAACACCTGTAACCTTGATTGTAAAATGTGTTTTACAAAACAAATACATTTTAAAGAAAAAATAGTTTATTCTTATGATATAGAATTTTTTGAAGATTTTTTAAAAAAAAATAATAAAACATTGATTTTTATAATGTTTGGGTGCTTATGGGAACCAAGTTTAAATAAAGATATTTATAAAATGCTTGAACTTTGTAATAAATATAAAGTACTTGCTTTTTTAACTACTAATCTTGTTAATTGTGATATAAATAAACTTGTAAAAACTCAAACTCCATATATTCAAGTATCTATTTCTGCTGGAGATAAAGAAATTTATAAAAAAATTCATGGAAAAGACTATTTTATTAAAGTTCAAAAAAACTTAGCTGATTTAGCATATATTATTAATAATCAAAAATTATCAATTTACATACATGTAAAATCAGTTTTACAAAAAGATAATGAAAATTTAAAAACTATAAAAAAACTTAGATTATTTCTAAAAAAAATCAAAATAAACAAATTCAGCTTAAAAAAATTTCAAAGTGTTAGAAATTTAAATGATAATTTAGAAATTTTACCTAAAAACACTAATTTTTTTGATAAAACAAACGGTATTGATAAATTTTCAATACATAAAAAAACTAGAAATTACTCTATGAAATATGTTGGGCCTGACAAAAAAACATCCAAAAATGAAGCTTTATATTTAATTGAGTCTTCTGAATAAATAAACAAAAATTGATATAATGTCATCCCGGTATGATTCTGAATTTTTGTCATCCCGGTATGATTCTGAGCCGGGATCTGTTTTTGATTTTTTTCATTAAACTATCGCAAAAAAATAATCATTCGGTATTTTAGAGGCTGTTGAAAAAGTTATGTTTTCTTTTTTTCAAACTTAACTTTAAAAACAAACAGCATGGTCAGGCCGACCTATGTAAGCTAAAATTTGAGATCGGCACAGACCCTATTCTGCATCAATGTTTCTTCTATTTAGTTTTTCAACATCCTCTTTTACCTTCGTTCACTTTTAATACATCCGTATATTAAATGCTTCTCAACATTCACTCAAGTTACCGAGTAGATTTTTTTTTGAATTAGATTTTACATATAGATTCAAAAAATTGATATCGAGCGTAATTATGGAAACTGTCTTAAGATTTTCAATAAGTATACAAATAAGAAATTCAAAGTTAAAAAGAATAAAATCATAAATAACTAAGATACATTAGAAAATCTTAAGGAAATTACATGGAGGTAATTTAAAGCTGAACATGTAAGGAGAAAATTTATACTATGTAAATTTTCAAATGGTACCAAGATATCAATTGTTTTGAATTGTATAATTATTTAAAATATTGAATCCATTAATTAGAAAAACTTCAAAAAAATAGACAAAAAGGACAAAAGATTTCAAAAAATAATAATAAAAAAACTTTTCACAAAATAATCAAAAATTTAGTATAATTATTCAGAGGATTCAATTGTAAAATCCAATTTTAGAGGATAAAACTATGAAAAAAACAACTATTTTTCTATTTTTTATTTTAATTTTTTATTTTTTACTTAATTTATTCTTAGATGATGCTATAGAAGAGGAGTTTATAGTAAAATTATGAGATTTTTTAAATATATAACTAATTTTATTGCTGTTTTTTTAAATCATCAAACAATTAGAAATAAAAATTTTATATATTATTTATTTTATTACTTTTCAGAAGGATTTTTAATATTTTTTCATAAATTCAGTTTTTTATTAAAATTTCTTCAACCTGCTGGCAGAAAATATATTGGTTGGCCAAAACTTGCTCTATTACATCCTGGAATATATTGTAATAGAAATTGTCTATATTGTTACGAAAATTCAATTGAATTTAATATTGAAGAACAATTATCTATTGATAAATATAAAATAATAATAAAAAATCTTAAAAAATTAAAAGTAACACAAATTCAAATATTAGGTCGAGAACCATTACTTTATGATAAATTAACCAAAATGCTGGATATTTTAAAAAAAAATAACTTAGATACTGTTATATATACAAACGGCTTAAATGCTGATATTAATATGTTGAAAAAATTACTTCCTTATAAAAACAAAATTTCATTTGCATGGAGTCTTGAAAGTGAAAAAGTAAAAAATGGAAAATCTAATCTGAAACTTTCACTAGCTAATCTACTTTTATTTAAAAAACATAATTTTGATATTAAACTTTTTATAACAGCCACAAATGTTAATTATAAATTTATTCCAGACCTTTTGAAAATAACATATTTAAAACATAATTTAATTCCCGTTTTTACAAGATACATACCATGTGGAAATAAAACTATAGACTCAAAATTTAATCTTTCTTCTAAACAATGGTATAAAATACTAAAAGTACAGAAAAAAATTCAAAAAAAAGAAAAGATAATAAATATCGGTAAAATTTCCGCCTATATTCGAGGTTATGGTTGTTCTGATTATTTTGACTCAATACATATTTCATATAATGGAAAAGTTTCTCCATGCGATTATGTAATGAGTAAAATCATTGTAGGAGATTTAAAAACAGATAATATTTTTAATATTTGGGAAAAATATAAAAAAAATATAAAAAAATGGAATTATCTGCCTGATGAATGTAAACAATGTAAAGAAAATTTCTATTGTCATGGTGGCAGAAAATCACATTCATACATACTTTTTAATACTTTTTATAAAATTGATCCATTATGTCAGAACAACAAATGCCCATTATCGTATTAAGGTAAAATTTTTTGTTGGATTTGTAGTGTTTCAACTCTATAACAAAACTAAAGTTGCAATTAGTATGACTGCTAAAAAAAATATTCGCTGTACGAGGCTGTTGTAAAACTCATTTAGGAATAAAAATTATGAAACAAAAAAATAAAAATCATGGGCACTGAGGAAAAGAAGGATGCCAAATTGCTAAATCGATTTGAATTTCAATTTGGAAAACTTTTCCGAGGAAGGACCCAGATAAATAACCTTGATAATCAAGAGTTTTTCAACAACTCTTTAACCCTGCAATAATCTCTTTATAAATAGTATATAAATATCTTTTAATATAGATTTTCGCAGTTCTATCATTGTTTTTTAAAATATTCAAAGTATCAATTATCCTAAATATAGGAGAAATTAAAGAAAAATATCTATATCTTTTATTTCTTGAAAAATATTTAACAAAAAACGAAGGCATTATAGGAATTATAGAAAACAATATCCTTATAGCTTGATAATCGCTCAATATATTTTTATTAATATCACCATCGATTTCATAACTTGACACTTTTCCTTTTTTTATTTCTTTATATCTTGTTTTAGAAATAATCCCTTGCTTAAATGAAGATTCAGTAATGTCAACCGAAGGATAATAAGTTAAAAAAAATGTATATATTCTTCTAACATTATAATTTGAATAAAATCTAACTGCTTTTTCTTCATCATTTATATTTGTTTCAGGAATTCCAAGCATATGTTGAATATTAAAATCTAATCCACTTTTATCTAAAATAAAAAGAGATTTTTTTATACTTTTATTACTTTCAGTCCTACATAAAACTTTATATCTAGCTTTTGAATTTATTGTTTGAATAGCAAGTTCAATTTTAGTACACCCTGAAACTTTCAGTTCATAAAGCAGTTTCTCATCAATAAAATGAATATGTATAACACACATAAAAGGAAGTTTTATTTCTTTTTTATATAAATCTAAAAATTCATATATCCATTTTTTATTAAACACAAAAAGATCATCATCAAAAATAATATTTTTATATTTTCTGTTATTAATAAGTTTTTTTAACTCTAAAATAGAATCTTTTGGTGAAAGATAAAAAAATTTCTTTCCAAACTTTCGATTTTTATATGAATGAAAACAAAAAGAACAGGAAAAAAAACAACCTCGTGTAAATTGAAATGATAGATCTGAACTAAAATAAGGTGCTTTATTATAAAAAAGTTCTTTATCTGGAGTTGAGTTTTTATTTTTTTCAAAAAAATCTGAATATGCTTTTGGTTTAATCACTATATTATTTTTTTTAAACCAAAGATTAGGAATATTATTAAAATCTTTATTTTTTTCAATTAAATTTTTGCATAATAAAGCAATACATTCTTCACCTGCTCCTTCACATAAAAAATCAACACAATTTTGCCTAATTACTTCTTCTGGAACAAGAGTTGGGTGAATTCCACCAAATATTATGAAAATATCTGGAAATTCTTTTTTAATTTTTTTAGCAATATCAATAGACCAAAAATAATCATTACTTACTACTGAAAAACAAATCAATAAAACATTATTAGTTTTTATATATTTAGTAAGTTTTTTTAATTCATTTTTTTTAAAATAATTAGCCAAAGTTTGAAATTCTAAAATACTATCTGAAAATAATTTTGAAAAATAAAAAAGTTCAGTTGAAATACCACGATTTTTAATATAATTAGATAAAATTTCAATGCCATAACTTTCAAAACCTCCATATACAAAAAGTACTTTTTTATCTAAATTAGGTATATTCACAAAAACCTCTTTTTTATTAATATTATCAAATATTTGTAAAAAAATATATCTGTTGTCAATTACGAAAACTCGATAGAAGTTTTTCTAATTAATGGATTCAATATTTTAAATAATTATACAATTCAAAACAAAAGGATTTTCTATAAACAAAAGCAAAAAAAAAATCTACTCGGTAACTTGAGTGAACGTTGCGAAGCATATAATATACGGATGTATTATAAGTGAACGAAGGTAAAGAGATATTTTATATGGATGTAAAATATCGAATGGTACCGAATGATTATTTTTTTGCGTTATTGTAATGATAAAAAAATCAAAAGTGAGATCCCGGCTCAGAATCATACCGGATTGACATTTTCTCAAAATCATACCGGGATGACATTATATTGATTTTTATTTTTTAAACAAAAAGATTTTGATTTTTATAAAAGATTAAAAAAATATATCTGTCGTCAATTACGAAAACTCGATAGAAGTTTTTCTAATTAATGGATTCAATATTTTAAATAATTATACAATTCAAAACAAAAGGATTTTCTATAAACAAAAGCAAAAAAAAAATCTACTCGGTAACTTGAGTGAACGTTGCGAAGCATATAATATACGGATGTATTATAAGTGAACGAAGGTAAAGAGATATTTTATATGGATGTAAAATATCGAATGGTACCGAATGATTATTTTTTTGCGTTATTGTAATGATAAAAAAATCAAAAGTGAGATCCCGGCTCAGAATCATACCGGATTGACATTTTCTCAAAATCATACCGGGATGATATTTTCTCAGAATCATGCCGGGATGACATTTTCTCAGAATCATGCTGAGAAGAAATTTTTTTATATGAAATTTACTTTAGCATGACATTATATTGATTTTTGTTTATTTAATCAGATGACTCAATTACCTTTAATTGACTTTTTAGCTTGTGATTTGTAAAATCTTTAATATGGAAATATCACAAAAAAAAAATTATCTTTTTCCTATTCTCACAATACACACACTTTTTATAATTTTATTTTACTCAATATTTTACTATTTAAAAAACTTTATACCTTTTGAATATGAAATAGATTCCTTCATATATTTTAATATATCAGAATCATTAAGAACATTTAGTTTTCCAATAAAAGAAACTTTTGGAATGAGTCCAATATATCCTGTATTTTTAAGTTTTACTTCTTTTTTTATAAATGGATTTAAAAATCTTATATTTTTTAATATATTATGTTCATTTTTTTGTATATTTTTTTTGTTTAATATATTAAAAACTAAATATTCACAAAAAACCGCAGTAATAACAACATTTATTATTATTTCTAACCCTTTTTTCAATAATATTATTTTTTCAGGATTTTCAGAAATGCTTTTTTATACATTAACTTTATTTTCTATTTTTTTATTAAATAAAAAGCATTGTAAAACTGGTATATTTTTTAATATACTCGCTTTAAACATAAGACCTGAATTTATATTTATAAATCTTTTTATTATTTTCAGAGATAAACAAGATTTTCTTAAAAAGTTTTTAATTTCTATTTTGTCATTTATAATTATTTTATTATCAGTTTCTTCTCTTACTACAGATCATTCTCAACCATTTTTTAATAAATTTGTCCTTTTTTCAACAGTTTTTCAAAAATATTCACAAATAGAAGATATAAAAAAAGATTCTTTTTTAGAGGAAATTTATTTTCATATAGATGAAGGTTATGATAAAAAATCAGTAAACACAACAGTTAGCAGATTAAAAGAAAATTTTTCTATAATATCTTATATTATTAATTATCCAATTAATTATTTAAAAAACTTTTTTAGAGTTATAAAAATATATTTTAATCATTTTCATTATTTATTATTTTTATTTCTTTTATTTGCCCGTTTAAAAATAAAAAAAATACCGTTATTTATATTATTATCACCTTTTTTTATTATAAGCCTTTTCCCAATTGAAACTTGGGAGTATAGATATTTTATATATACAATATTTTTTTTATCATTCTTTATATCTTTAAATATAAAAAAATTTACTGCGATTTTTATTATATCAGCATTTTATATAATTTCTTTTTTTTATAATTTCAATTTTTATTCATCTTATACAGAATTTTTTGATTATGTTAAATTTTTTAAAACTGAATCAATAAACAATTCAAAAGTTATATGTAGCAATAAATGGCTTGAATATTTCACGAAAAATAATTATTATCCAAATCCTCCATTTACAGATAATTTAAATAAATATAATAATTATATTAAAGATAATAAAATTGATTTTGTTATAATAGATAATAATGTAATAAATTATGGAAATCGTTTTTTTAATTCTCAATTAATAGATTATCTTAATTTAAATTGTAAAAGATTAAACCAAAATATTCCATATATTTATAAGGTAAAAAATTCAGAGGAATTACATTAAATGTCAGATAAAATCAATATATCAATACTTACAAATAATGATAAAATCTGGAATATTCTTTTATGGGAAAAAACAATAAACAAGCTTATAAATAAATATAATATTCAAAAAATATATATTGTTCCTGATAAAATATCTGATAAATTCAAAGGTATAAAAGTTCCATTATGGTATATAAATACTTTTGGAATTATTAATTTTTTATTAATTGGAATTTTCAGTATAAATAGAATTTTAAAAACAATTATAAAAACTGATGGTTTTTCATTTGAGAATATTTCAAAAAAACATAATATTGAAATACTTTATGTAAACTCTTTAAAAGATAATATTGTATATCAAAACCTTAAAAAAGATAAAACTAATATATTACTTATTTTAACAACTCATATAATAAACAAAAAAATTCTCAATATAAAAAATTTAAAAATAATTAATCAATTTTGCGGAGATATAAATAAAATTCAAGGTATAATGCCATATTTTTGGAGCTATATGCAAAAAATCAAACCAAGTATTTGCTTTCATATTGTAAATTCTAAAATAAATTCAGGAAATATTGTATTAAAATTTAAATTTAATAATAAATTTAATTCAATGATTGATTTTACTAAAAAATGCTTTTATATATATCCTTTTGTTATTGATAAAGTTATTTTAAATACTCTGAATATTTCAGAAAGTAAAAAAAACAATATTATTCAAAATTACTGCTCATATCCTACAAAAAAACACTATAAAAAATTTAAAAATTTAAATGGGAAAATAATCACTTTAAAAGATCTTTTTTAAAAAAATGTTTTAAATAACTTATAGCTTCTTTTCTATAATCATGACAAAAAACTAAAAACTCCTTAAATCTTAAGCTTCCTAAATATGAAAATATATAAATAAAAAGTTGTGCAATCTCAAGACTTTTTCTTGAAAAGTTCTCGTGTTCTAAAGCATTACCAAGTTCATTATTAAAATCTATATAGTCTGAGGATATTAATTTAAGACCATATTTATTTTTTTTACACATTTTGTATAATTCAGTACCCGGATATGGACAAGCTATAGAAACAGAAATACTATTAGCTCTTAATCTTGAAGCAATCAAAGCAGTTTTTATAATAGATAAGAAGTTTTCACCAGGTAATCCAACCATAAAATTACATTCAAGTAAAATACCAGATTGTCTTATATATTTTGAAACTTTCAGAGCTTTTTTTATATCAATATCTTTTTTACACAATTCAAGTATATGCTTATCACCACTTTCAATTCCAACAATAAGTTTTTTAAATCCAGCACTTTTTAGTTTTTTGATTATATCTAAATTCAACTTATCTATTCTTGTTGAAGCAATAAATCCTTTTTTCCCATAAATTAAATTTCTCTTTTTTAATTCATCTTTTAATTTTGTGATATATTCAGAATTTAAAGTAAAAGTCTCATCGCCAAATTCAATTAAAGCCTGAGGATTTACTTTATATATAATTTCAATTTCATCAATAACTTCATTTATTTCTCTATAAAATGGTATATTACCTAAAACTCTCATACAAAATATACATCGTTGAGGACAACCCCTAATTGCCATTATATAATACTTTGAAGCTTTGGGAAAATCTTCCCATAAAACTCTACCAATATGTTTTTTTTCACATGATAAAACTCTATTTTTAATTATTTTATTGTTTTTTTTCCATACTAAAGAATTAATATGAGAAAAATCAGATTTATTTTCTATTAAAGCATTTATAAGCATTATAAAACCAGTTTCAAACTCAGATATTCCAACAAAATCAACATTTTCATTTTTGATTATATATTCAAAATCTCCTGTTGCATGAGGTCCACCAATAATTATTTTACAAGGACAAATTTTTTTTATTTCTTTGCATAAATAAAGTACATTATCTATTTCCAATGTTTTTGCAGTAAATCCAACAATATCTGGCTTTGTATTTTTAATTTTATTTAAAAGCCAATTCTTATCTTTTTTTAAAAATTTACAATCAATAAAACTAACATTAGTATTAGTGAATTTTTTTAAAGAACTATATAAATGAGCAAGTCCAACATGCATATATTCAGGAGAATCATGAAGAGGTTCAATTATTTTATCAACAGGAGGATTTATAAGTAATATTTTCATTTGAATTTGTAAAACCATTTAAAATTAAATATTTCAGTTAAATATTTTTTTAATATAACTTCACCCCTAGGTTCTCCACCTGTTAAAGTTGCAATAATAGATGGTAATATTTTTGTAAATATTCTATTAACAGGCAAAATTTTATATAAACCTGTATTTACAAGGAAATTAGTTATATTTTTACCTGTATATGGAAGCCAACCAAATAAAAATCTAAGTCTTTCAAGTTCATTAGCATCTTTTAGAGAAACAGAACCTGTTGTTTCATCAGTTTCTCCAAGACCTCTCCTCATATTATCAATATCTTTTAAACTTACTTTCCCTTTATCAAGACTAATTTTTTCAATTTCAGTACTTGGATAATTTGTAATAAAAAATAAAAGAATTCTATTTGGACAATATTTTGCATAAAGTTTGACCGCATCAAGATGAAATTCAATATTATCATCCGGTAATCCTGCAATATGATCAATATTATATTTAACCTTTGCTTTATGAAGATTATAAAGAGCTTTTGTAATTTCTTTATTTGTTTCATTTCTATTTAAATATTTTTTTCTAACCTTTTCATTTAAAGTTTGAATTCCAATCTCAACCTGAATACATCCAGCATCTTTTAGACTTTTTATTACTTTATAATCCTGACAATGTGATGGATGCATTACACAAACAAATGGTAAATTAATTTGTTTTTTATACTTAGAAATAAATTCCCAATGCCATTTTGGAGAAAGATAAAAAATATCATCTTCAAACATAATAGATTTTATATTAAATTTTTTTTTAGCATGTTTTAATTCAGCAATAACATTATCAACACTTCTTCTTCTAACTCTCTGCTCATTAGGATAAAGTTCTCCATACCAAAAATTATTTATGCAATAAGAACAATTATAAGGACATCCTCTTGTTGTAAAAATTGTATATGTTGTAGCAACATAATCTTTTTTATCATAAAAAAGAGCTTTATCTGGGAATGGAAGCTTATCAAGATCAAATACAAATTCACAAACACTGTTTTTTTGTATTATATTATTTTTTTTATATGCAATTCCTTTTGGAATTTTATTTTTTTTATCTTTAATATAATTTATTAATTCAACAATAGAAATTTCTCCTTCACCAATTGCAACATAATCCACAAAAGAATTATTTAAAACTTCGTCACTTGCAGAAGATGAATGTATTCCGCCAAAAATTATTGGTATATCTGGACAATATTTTTTTAATTTCTGAGCAATTCTTGAAAAATAAACATAATAATCAGTGGTTATATTAAAGCAAATACATAAAACATCAGAAAAATCATATTCTCTAATTATTTTATTTTCAATAGAAAAGAGTTTAGCTAAAAAATCAATATCAAGCATTGAATCTTCAAAAAGCATTGGAAAAAACATAAGATCTGTATTGAAATTATTTTTTTTCAATATTGAAGATAAATACTCAATACCAATATTTTCATAAGCTGAATAAACAAACAGAACCTTATTTTTCATAGAATTATTCCTTTATTTAAATATTACAAACCCAAGTATATAAAGTCAATTAAAAAAAATAACATTCCTCAACACTCTTTAACCCTTAACCTTATAAACTCTTAATTGAGTCCTCTGATTAAATAAACAAAAATCAATATAATTTCATCTCAAATTAAATTTGATATAAAAATCTGTCATCCCGGTATGCTTCTGAGAAAATGTCATCCCGGCATGATTCTGAGCCGGGATCTCACTTTTGATTTTTTTATATTTAAATACGATTCAAAACAATTGATATCTTGGTACCTCTTGAAAATTTACTTCCTGTAAATTTTCTCCTTACATGTTCAGCTTTAAATTACCTCCATGTAATTTCCTTAAGATTTTCTAATGTATGTTAGTTATTTATGATTTTATTCTTTTTTACTTTGAATTTTTTTTTGTATACTTATTGAAAATCTTAAGACAGCTTCCATAATTACGCTCGATATCAATTTTTTGAATCTATTATGTAAAATCTAAGTCAAAAAATAGAATTTAATCATCTTTTGATTGAAAAACAAAATCTTTTGTATAATAAAATCAAAGAAATTTAATTGAACCCTCGGATACCATAATGCTTTTGATTTTAACTACTTAACCTTATAAACTCTTAACTCTCTTAACCCTATAAACTAAACTTCAATTAGCTTTTATTAAAATATGGTGTTAAAATATTTCTTAAATAAAATAAATGGAGTTTTATCTTGAAAGTTACCTTTGTATATGGTGGTTTTGAAAGTCTTGGAGTTGAATCTCTTTCTGCCTGTCTTAAACAAGCAGGACACAAAACAAATCTTATTTATTCGCCAAAACTCTTTAATGATACAATGTCTGAAATTTCAATAATTGCAAAATTATTTGAACATAAAAATTATATAATAAAAAAAGTAATCGGAGATAAACCAGATATAGTTGCATTTTCAGCAGTAACTGATGACTTTTTATGGTGTATTGATATTGCTAAAAAAATAAAAAAATTAAAACCTTCAATAATAATACTTTTTGGCGGAATTCATATAACCAGTGTTCCAGATATAGTAATAAAACATAAATTTATTGATATTTTATGTATTGGTGAAGGAGAACAAGCTATAGTTGAATTATGCAATAAATTAAAACAAAAAAAAGATATTTATCAAATTCAAAATCTTTGGGTTAGAGATTTTAAAAATAATAAATTAATTCATAAAAATCCATTAAGACCTTTAATCTATGATCTTGATGTACTTCCATTCTCAGACAAAGATTTATTTTATAAAAAAGCTCCTTATAATGAAGAACATTATACAATAATGGCAACTCGGGGTTGTACACTTAATTGTCCTTTTTGTCATCATAATGTTGAAAGAAAAGCTTATAAAGGTCATAAATACGGAATGCGAACAAGAAGTCCCGAAAATATTATTAAAGAACTTACAATCGCAAGGAAAAAATATAAATTCAAATATATACTTTTTGAAGATGATCTTTTTTTACATGATAAAGAATGGATTAGAAAATTCACAAAACTTTATATAAAATCCAAAATAAATACTCCTTGGTTTTGTGTAGCACATGTTCATAATATCGATGATGATGTAGCTGAATGGTTGAATCTTTCAGGTTGCAAATATATTGAAATAGGAATACAGACATTATCTTCTCAATCCCGAGAAAGTCTTAATAGACCTGAAGAAACTAAACATATTCTATCTGCTTTAAAATGCCTTAAAAAACATACTATTGCATTTAATTGCGATCATATTGCTGGTATTTTTGGAGAAACCGAACAATCTATGCTAAATGCTGCAAAATATTATAATGAAATAAGGCCAAATCGAATATATTTACTTTTTTTAACTTTATACCCTAATACTGATATTGCTCAGGAAGCTCTAAAAAAAGGTTATGCTACTTTAAAAGATGTTAAAGATAAAATATATGGTAGAGGTGGAACTACAACTACAAACGGAAGTGTTCACGATCCTATGTTTGATTATTACAGATTTCTTTTTGGTTATTTACCAATTCTTCCTAAAAACTTTGTTGATTTTTTAATTAAAACTAAACTTTTTAAAAAACTTCCAAAATGGATTTTTATAGCATCGGTTATTCCTGAAACTTTAAGTGCTTTATTTTCTAAAAAATATGATTTTAGAGGACCTGTAATAATAAAAAAATACTTCTATCATATAATCCGTGGGGGATTCTAATAAATTGAAAATTGTTTTTGTATATAGAGCTTATGAATCAATTGGTATAGAAATACTTTCTGCTGTACTTAAAAAAAATAATATTAATACAGAACTTGTATATACACCTTCTTTATTTAAAGATGCTCTTGTTGATAATAGAATTCTTTATAATTTTTTTTATAATGAAAAAAGAATTATAAAACAAATCTTAGCAAAAAAACCAGATATTGTAGGTTTTTCATCATTAACAGATACATATAGACTTGATTTATCTATTGCAGAAAAATTAAAAAAAATATCTCCTAATATTAAAATTATATTTGGAGGAATTCATCCTACAGTTTTACCTGAAAAAGTTCTTAGAACTAATTTTGTTGATTATATATGTATTGGTGAGGGTGAACAAGCTTTTGTTGAATTAATAAAAGATATTGAAAAAAAGAATTTTTATACAAATGCTAAAAATATTTGTTATTTAAAAAATAATAAATTTATAAAAAATCCTATTAGGCCACTTATTGAAAATATTGATAAATTACCATTTCCTGATAAAGAACTTTTTTATAATAAAGCTCCATATTTTAGTAATTATTATACAATAATGACTAGTCGAGGTTGTCCATATAACTGTTATTTTTGCAATAATAATGTATATAGAGAAATCTATAATACAAATAAACTTCTTAGAAGACGAAGTGCTGAAAATGTCATAGAAGAACTTGAACAAGGTTTAAAAAAATATAATTTTAAATATGTTATTTTTGAAGATGATGCTTTTGTATCACAAAAAGATTGGACTATAAAATTTTTAACTTTATACTCTCAAAAAATAAAAAAACCATTCCAATGTCTTATAAATCCGAGAAATATTGATGATAAAATTGCTTTTTTATTAAATAAAGCTGATTGTCTTAATGTTGAAATTGGCATTCAATCTATGGAAGAATCAATTAGAAAAGACTTTTTAAATAGAACTGAAAATATTAAAGAAATTTATAAATGTATAAAATCATTAAATAAATACAATGTACCTTTTAATATTGACCATATTGGTGGAATACCTGGTGAAAAAAAAACAAATATAATAAAAAGTTTTGCTGAATATCTAAAATGGAAACCAAATAGAATTACATATTTTTATCTTACTTATTATCCAGGAACAAAAGTTGCAAAACTTGCACAAAAAATAGGTATTTTATCAAAAAATGAAATCAATAAAATTGAAAATGGATATGGTTATTCTTTTGAACATGGTGGAAATGTAAACAATAAAGATTTGAAATTTCATGACAAAATTAGAACTATTGGGGATTGGGGTGTATTTTTTCCTAAAGTATTCCGTAAAATCCTTTTTAATAAAAAATTATTTAATAAAATTCCACCAGGACATTTCACTGGAAGAATAATTCCAGCTGTATTAAAGACTTTATCAGGAAATGAAATTCGCGGAGTTTATATTTTAAAAAAATATATATACCATCTATTTAGAGGTGGTTTTTAATGAAAATTGCATTAATTTGTAGAGTTTTTGAAAATTATGCTTTTGAAATATTCTCAACAATATTAAAAAAAAAAGGTCATTGTGTAGAATTATTCTATGATCATGGATTATTTGATGATTATTCAATTACATCCAAAATTCCAGCTAAATTTTTATCAGAAAACAATAAATTTATTAAAGATATAGTAAATTATTCTCCAGATTATATTTTATTTTCAATTTTTACAGATAATTTAAAATGGAGTTTAAACTTAAGCGAAAAATTAAAAAAATACATTAAAAATAGTAAAATTATCTTTGGCGGACCACATATAACAATAATTAAAGATGAAATAATTAAAAAATTCAATTTTATAGATTATGCTGTTTGTGGAGCAGGTGAACATGCAATAAATGATATTGCTTGTAATAATTTAAATGAAAACACTATAGGTCTTATTTATAGAAAAAACAATAAAGTAATATCAAATAATTGGAATGTAATAATTTCGCAAAATTATTTGAATTTAATACCAGATAAAACTCTTTTCACTAATAAAATGCCGTTTTTAAAAAAATATTATTCAACATTCTCAGGATTTGGCTGTCCCTTTGCATGTTCTTTTTGCATTCATAGCACTTTAAAAAAGTATAAAAATTATTCATACTCTAAAAAAAATATAAATTCTTTAATAGATGAATTAAAAATTGCCAAAAAAAATGGCTGTGAAAAAGTAATATTCCACGATGATGTTTTTACAATTAATAAAATATGGTTAATTGAGTTTTTAAAAAAATATAAACAAATTATAAACCTTCCATTTATTTGTATATCCCATCCTTTATTTATAGATGATGAAATTGCTTATAATTTAAAATCATCAAATTGTGTTAATATTGAAATTGGAACACAGATAATGGATAATAAATTAAAAAAAACAATGCTTAATAGAAATGAAACTAATAAACAAGTAATGAAAAGTCTTTTAATTCTAAAAAAACATAATATATCTGTAACTATTGACCATATTTTTGGAATTCCTGAAGAAACAATTGAAAATCATTTAAAATCACTCCGATTATATAAAAAAGCAAATATATCAAGAGTAATATTATCTTATCTTACAGCTTATCCAGGTATATCTATAAATAAAATTTTATTAAATAAAAACTTAATATCAAAAAAAGACCTTAATAAAATAAAAAACGGAAATGTTCAAAATTTTATGAATTATGGGAGTTTAAAAGTTAATAAAAATATAATGAAAACAGAATTTTTATTTGAATGGCTTCCTTTTATATCAATTAATTTATTAAATACAATTATAAATAAGAAATTATATAAATATTTACCAGTAAATAAAATTTTATCAAAATATATACCATTTTTTTTAAAAACATTTTCTCAAAATGAATTTAATCTTGAAATATTCATAAAAAGATATTTGTTTTTCATTAAGAAAAGATTGGGAATTAAATTATGAAAAATATAGTATTAGCAAGATTATTAGATAAAAGTATTTCAAGTTTTACAACATCTCCACCAATAGGAATACTTTGTTTAAAAACTGTCTTAAGAAAAGAATTTCCTAAAAATAATTATATTTTTTTTGACAATTCAGTATTAAAAGAAGAACAAATTAAATTTACACAATTATTAAAACCTATAAGTCCATGTATAATATTATTTTCAATAACATATACAGAAAGAGATTTATTAAAAAAATATGCTAATATTGCAAAAAAAATAAATAAAAACAATATAATAATAGCAGGTGGTTCCGGTATTACATGCTCTCCAGAAGAATATAAAGATTACATAGATATTGATTCAATCTGTAGTGGACAAGCAGAAAATACAATAATAAATATATTCAATGATATAAAAAATAATAAATTAAAAAATATATATAAACAAGATTATAATTTAAAAATTCAAATACCAACACCTGATTGGGAAAATTTTAATTTTAATAATTATTCTTATTTACCATGTAATAATAATCTATTAAAAAAAACACCTTATGCTCCTGTTATGGCACAAAGAGGATGTCCATTTAATTGTCCATTTTGCAATTCAATTCTTGGAAATAAAATAAATTCAAGAAAAATTGATTCAATAATAGAAGAATTAAAAAATTTAAAAAATAAAGGAGTAAGAGAAATTCATATAGCAGATGATACATTTAATATTTCACTTGATTATGCTAAAAATTTTCTTTTACAAATTATAAAAGAAAATCTGAATTTTTCTATATCATTTCAGGGATTAAGAATTGAAAATACAGATTATGAATTATTTGAATTAATGAAAAAAGCTGGAGGATATTATTATGAGTTTGGAATACAGCATATAGATTCGGTTTTATTAAATAATATAAGCAGACAGGTTAATGTTTCAGATATAAATAAAAAGCTTTTAATATCAAGCAAATTAGGTTTAATAAGCGAAGGTCATTTTATGTATAACTTGCCAGAAGAAACATATTCACAACACAAGGAAAATTTTAAGTTTGCAAAAAAACTTCCAATAGATTTTGCAACATTTTTTAAATTCACACCATTTCCAGGAACATCAATTGGAAACAAATATATAAATAATTTTAAAAAAATACCATCAAATTCATTTCATTTTTACAATACTGATAAAAGACTAAATATATCTAATATGACAAATAATGAATTAATCACTATAAATAAAAATGCATATAAAGATTATTATTACAGAACAAGCAAAATATTAAGCTTACTCAAAAAAATACCAAAAAATTCAATAACAATCAAAAGAATATTAAATACAATAATAAAATAGATAAATACAGTTAGCACAGCTAAAGATGCTAGTTAGTTAAAAAAACAAAAACAGATCCCGGCTCAGAACAGTACCGGGATGACAAAAATAAAAAAAGTTAGATAGTTTAAGGGGTTGAGGTTTAAAAACCATATTAAAACTCTTTAAAAATTTTCCTATCTCACCATTTCACCACTTCACCATTTCACCATCTCACCATTTCACTATTTCACCATTTCACCATTTCACCATTTCACGCTTCTGTACTGTTTTTATACTATTTTTTAAATGCGAAAAGGGCGCCGTTTCCGACACCCTTCTCATTAGAACTGGCAACAACCTACTCTCCCACACACTTAGATGCAGTACCA
>Ga0265293_10000188_pt1 | contig 153246 bp, 136 predicted proteins | sample Munlanlewell138R_FD_192505 | JGI IMG/M metagenome (GOLD analysis project Ga0265293, IMG submission 192505) | Leachate microbial communities from a municipal landfill in Southern Ontario, Canada - Leachate well 138R | ecosystem: Engineered > Solid waste > Landfill > Unclassified | place...
CGGTGCGAGCTGCATTCGACTGGAAGTCAGCCATGAATCAGTTTGCCATCATGTTCGGCGACCGCTTCACGCAGGCCAGAGGGTAAAGTTGTTCAACCGCCTCGCCCACAAAAACACGGATACTCCCGAAAGACCATCTGGACTACATTGAGCTAGATAACATCAAAGCTGCGGATGATGTAGCCGCTCGTGTGTTGGACCAAGTTCAGCAACTGGTCGAATTCCCTAAACTAGGTCGTGTCGGACGCAAGCTGGGCACGCGTGAACTGATCATCAGCAACACCTCTCTCATCGTGGTGTACCGGTTTCGTAACAAGCCGAATCACATAGAGATCATCCGGGTACTGCATTCGTCGCAGCAGTGGAAACCATAAAAACAAGAAATCTCACTTGTCGCGGACGAAACTACGGCTTGGACTTGGCCATTAGATTCATATCAAGAGCACGTACCACCACATCAAGAGCCTTCGCGACATAAGCGGCATCACCCGTTTCAAACGCATCGGCCATGAAGAACGCTATTTCATCGACATCGACCAGGGCGGCAGCAGGATCGTAGTTTGTCAGTTGCTCAGCCATCTATTATTCCGACGCACCAACTCTACGCAGCAATTCCTTTTCTGCGCACTGCCGCCTCTTTTTCGACTTCTTCATTGGAAACATACAAGCCCGCTTCAAGCTGTGCTCGCGCCGCCTCTACCTTGCGGCGGACATACTCATCATGTTCACGTGCAGCTTGTCTTGAAGCGATATATTCCCGCATGAGCTCGCGCACAACCTGAGACGCCGGACGATGATCAGCCGCCGCTTCCGCCATGAATTGCTCACGCAATTCCGACTCCAGCTTCATCGTGAAAACAGTCTTGGGCATGGCAAGACTCCTGTTTGCGTATAGAGCAAGGATATACGATTATCGAACTGAATACAGCTCCCAAGAATTCCCGCAAACGTATAATCCTCAAGACATTTCCAACTCGTGACACCACCCAATGCCCCACCCCACCCCCCAACTTCAACTCCACCTCCAGGCCCTGGACGCCAAACAGCCGGACCTTGCACGCAGCGAGCAGACCTGGGACCGGCGTGCGCAGGAAGTGAGCCGGTTTGAAGTGGCTGCGGATGATTTTGCCCTTGCCCTGATCGAGCGCCGGATGGCGCCGGCCGGCAAGCGGGTGCTCGATATCAGCTTTGGTGCAGGGCGTTACCTGGAAGCGTTTCTTCGCCGGGGTGCGCAGGTGGCCGGTGTGGAAATCTCCTCCGGCATGCTGACCCAGGCCTGCAAACGACTGGATGATGCCGGTTTGCCCTACGAGCCCGCACAGCTGGTGCAATCATCCTGGGAAGCGCTGGATCTGGAAGCGCACGCCTGGGTCGAGGCCTTCGATCTGGTCTTTCTCTACATGAGTCCGGCAATTTCCTCTGCCGCCATGCTGGACAAGGTATTGCGCGCGAGCCGCAAGGCGGTGTCCATCACCCTGTACGCCGATCGCAAGGACAGCCTGCTCACCCACCTGCAGGCGTATTTCGGCCTGGAATCACGCCGCCTCACGGCCGACAAAGGTGACGATCTCTACCATATCTTCAATGCCCTCTACCTGCAGGGCTTTTTTCCCGAGCTCCAGTTCGAACATCGCCGGCGCACGCAGCGCCACACCATCGACAATGTGTTCGAGCGCTATTTCAGCTGGCTGTTCAAGGGTGAGGCGGCAACGCAGGCCCGGCGCGACGAGCTGCGCGCCATACTGCAGGAACTGGCTGATCGCGATGGGCTGGTCACCGACAGCGAGGATACCGTCGGTCACCTCTATCTCGACAAGCAGCTGCACCGCTGACGACGGCACGCTCAGGCGGCTTCACGCCCCAGCACCCTGCCCGGACGCTCTCCGGTGGCGCGGCCATCCTGCCACACCATGCGTCCGTTCACCATGACGAATTCTATGCCGGCGCTGGCCTGCACCGAATCCTCGAAGCTGGTCACATCGGCCACGGTATCGGGGTCGAACAGCGTCAAATCGGCAAAATAGCCTTCGCGGATGAGGCCGCGTTCGGCCAGGCCGAAGTTCTGTGCGCTCAGGCCGGTCATTTTATGAACAGCGGTTTCCAGAGAGAACAGGCCCTGATCGCGGCTGTAGTGGCCCAGCACACGAGGGAAAGTGCCCCACAGACGCGGATGGGGCTTGACGTCGTGCGGCAGGCCGTCGGAGCCTATCATGGTGGGCTCGAAAGCCAGGATGGCCTCCACGTCGTCCTCGTCCATGCTGTGATAGATGGCACCGGCGGGCAGCAGCCGGCGGAAGGCCTCTTCCTGCGAACCGCCCAGCTCCCTGACCACTTCGGCAAAATCACGCCCGGCGTACTGAGGCAGGCCTTTTGACCAGGAGATGGTAGTGCGCCTTGCCGCCTCGACCATGTCCGGCGTGAGCACCGTTGAGGCGGCGGTATAGGGGTAGCAATCCAGGCAGATGCTCTGGTCCTGCATATGCTCGCGTATCAGGGCCAGCGTCTCTTTGGAGCGACCATGGTTGCGCTTGCCCATCAGCTTGTGATGCGAGATGACCACGGGCACATTCAGCGCCCGGCCAATGCGGAAGGTCTCGTGCAGGGCGTCGTCAATCGTGTCGCCTTCGTTGCGCATGTGTGTGCAGTACAGTCCCCGGTATTCGCTCAGCGGCGCGCAGACGGCAATCACCTCTTCCGTGGGCGCACTGAAGGCGTTCTCGTAGGCCAGACCGGTGGAAACACCGATGGCGCCGGCCTGCATCGCCTCTTCGACCAGACTGCGCATGGCCGCCACCTCACGCGTGGTGGCCGGGCGATCCAGGCTGTCCATGGTGGCTACACGCAGGCTGGTATGCCCGACCAGCATGGCGCAGTTGGTAGCCGGCGGCGTTTCGCGCACGGCATCCAGATAGTCACCGAAGCGGCTGAAACGGAACCAGCCCCCGGACTCGTCCAGAAGATCCAGCGGCGGCGTCACGGGGTCGGGAATGCGCCGCGGCATGGGTGCCAGCGAAATGCCGCAATTGCCGCCGACGATGGTGGTGACGCCCTGGCTGACCTTGGGCGACATATCACCGTGCGACAGCAACAGGCGGTCATCGTGCGTATGGGCGTCGATGAAACCGGGCGCCAGCACACGGCCTTCGGCATCCACTTCCTGCCGGGCCTGCGCGCTGCCAAGATCGCCGATGCGGGCGATGCGGTCATCGGCGATGGCCACGTCGCCCTGGCGGCGTTCGGCACCACTGCCGTCGATGATGGTGGCATTGCGAATGATGAGATTGAAAGTCTGGGCCATGATGTGTCTCGTGCGTGATGTGATGCAGTAGTGCTTCAGGATAGTGTATTGCAAAGCAGGCGCAGAGCACGCTCAGAGCAGGCGCACCACTGCGGCTGCCAGCATGCCTCCGCCAATGGCGAGCAAGGGGCGACGAAACACCAGCATCAGCACTGCTGTGCAGGCCAGCGCCGCCCGTGCACCCGCATCACCCTCCACGGCCAGCGGCGCAATCAGGGCCACTAGCACCGAGCCGGACATGGCCTGGATGAAACGACGCGTGCGCGCACCGATGGGGATGAAGCCCATGATGAAGACGCCGCCCCAGCGGGTGGCCACCGTCACCAGCGCCATCGCAATGACCAGCGCCAGGATGGCCAGTTCAGAAGCATCGGCACTCATGATTCCGGCCCTGCCCAGAAGACACCGATCACACCGCCCGCCACGGCACCCGCAATGACATGGCTGTTCTCGGGCAGATAGCGGTAGGCCAGCAGGGACACGGCTACGGCGACTGTCCAGATGATGAACATGCGCAGATTCCTCTCTCCCGACAGCACCATGGCAAACAGAAAGCAGGCCATGACCATATCCAGGCCGATGCTGGTCGGATTGCGAACGGCACCGCCGAAGTACACACCCAGCCAGGTACCCACCGCCCAGAACAGCCACAGGGCCGCGCCCCCGCCCACCAATATGCCAAGACCGTGGCGCTTGCGCTCGAACGCCTGCATGGCCATGGCCCAGTTGGCGTCGGAAAGCATGAGCAGGATGGCGTAGCGTCGCCCGGGCGGCAGCTGGCACAGCCAGGGATAGAGGGTGGCGCCCATGAGCAGGTTGCGCGCGTTGATGGCAAACACGGTCAACAGCAGGGCCGCCACGGGCAGCGTTGGCCCCCAGAGCTCCAGCGCCGCGAATTGCGAGGCGCCGGCAAACATGAGTACGCTCATGACGACCGACATGGTTCCGCTCACACCGGCCTGGTTCGCGGCCAGCCCGAAGGCGACACCAAAGACAATGACAAAGATGCAAAGCGGCAGCATCTGCATCACACCGGCCCGGACCAAAGGCCAATCGAGGTGATGCAAGGGACGTGAATCGGTCTTCATGACCGACAATCATACGGGATAACAGCGGGAAAAATGCGGGAAACTCAGCTCAGGCTCATGCTCTGACTGGGTCCGAGCACCTCCGCAAGCGGCTGCACCTGCCCCATACCGGAACAGTCATAGCCCTGAAGATCCTGTACGTATTTGCGATAGGGTTCGCCTTTCATCAGATCGAGCAGGCGCTGCAGGGGCGACGTGTCCATCAGATGCTTGTTGATGCCGAAGAAATACCGCTCCTTGGTCAGGCCGATGAACTCCAGCCCGAAGCGACCTGCTGCAGTTTCCACGCCAATGCCCACATCCGCCATGCCGCTGGCAATGTGCGCCGCCACGGCCATGTGCGTGAATTCCCCGGTGTCGTAACCCACGACATCCTGGGGATCCACCTGGCTGCGCTCCAGCATCAGGTCCACCAGAAAACGTGTACTCGAGCCGATCTGCCGGTTCACGAAACGCACATCGGGCCGTGCAATATCGGCGACACAGCAGATATTCTTGGGATTGCCGGGCAGGACGAAGAGCCCGGTATTGCGCACTGCAAGATGAATCAGCAACATACGATCCGAATCGAGCAGATGCCGGTAATGTTGCAGCGACGGAATTTCGTACTCGCCCAGGGGCAGCTGAAAACCTGCCAGATCGCACTGCTCGCGCTCCAGCGAAGCCAGGGCCTCGATACCGGTGCGGTAGCGCAGCTGCAACGGCGTAAACCCTTCTTCATGCGCTACTTTCATCAGGCTTTCCACTGCAAAGCCATGGCTGGCGTGCAGGCGCAGGCCGGTGATGTCTTCGGTATACCAGCTCTGCAATTCCGCCTGCAGCTCGGATGCCAGGCTGGCGAAGGTGGGCTCAAGACGAGCGGCGATGCGGCGATTGGCCCAGAGCAGGCGTTGCGCGAAACCGGTCAGTCGCGAACCCTTGCGTCGTGACGTCTCGATGAGCGGCAACTGAAACTCGGCTTCGGCCTTGCGAATGACGCCCCAGCCATGCCGGTAGGAAATGCCCAGCGCCTGACAGGCTCCCGAAATATGGCCGAGCTCATCGACTGCCGCCAGCAGACGCATGAGCTCGCCAATAGCCAGACTTTCTCCCGAGGGTTTTTCCAGGACCCATTCGGAACACAGCTTCGGCTTGAATTGATTGACTGACATTGCCCACCCCATTGAATCTGACAGGTTTCCGGGTCTTTTATGCAAATTAATTCATATAAATTAAAGACCCTTCTGCTTATATGTATTTTTTATCCTATTGAATCAAATGAAATTTTGATACAAGATTACCATATGCATGCACGTTTTTATATGCATCAATGTGCATATTGAACGGGAAATAAGAAAAGAAAATCCAGCTTTAAAACAATATGCAAAGTGCGCGCATGCACGCTGGTTTTCATCCTGATCGCACCGGAACCAGTCTGGTCCGGCCGGTCGGGAATCTGCAACCGCATCAAGGAGACGCATCATGCAACATTTCAAGATCAAACCGGGGGTTCCCCTGGCTGAGCAGGCCGAAATCGGACATAACCGCTGGCATCCGGACCTTCCCGAACTCACCAGTGTTCGTCCAGGCGATGAGATTATCCTGGAATGTCTGGATTTTCTGGACAGCCAGATCAAGGACACCGACAGCGCCGTGGATGTCCGTGACGTGGACCTGACCCGGGCCCACCCGCTGACGGGCCCCGTCCACGTCGAAGGTGCCGAACCCGGCGACCTGCTCGTCGTGGATCTGCTCGACATCCGCTGCGTGACGCCCGTTGGTTTCTCGGGCATCTTCGCGCGTGAAAATGGCGGCAGCTTCCTGGTCGACAGCTTCCCCGGGGCCAACAAGGCCATCTGGAACCTGAAAGGACGCTACGCAACTTCACGCCACATCCCCGGCGTACGCATCGGCGCCATGCTGCATCCCGGCCTGATCGGCACCCTGCCGTCCCAGGAATTGCTCGACGAGTGGAATCGCCGCGAAGCCGTACTGGTGAAAAAGGATCAGGCGCGGCCGCCGCATGCCGAGACCGCAGTCCTGCGCGGTGTCAGCGGTGCGCAGTACGACCGCATGGCGGCCGAGGCCGCGCGTACCGTACCGCCGCGCGAGCATGGCGGCAACCTGGACATCAAGAACCTGACGGTGGGATCGCGCATCTACTTCCCGGTCTACGTCAAGGGTGCAGGTCTGTCACTGGGCGATCTGCACTTCTCCCAGGGTGATGGTGAAATCACCTTCTGTGGCGCGATTGAAATGGATGGTGCGGCACACCTGGGCTTCGACCTGATCAAGGGCGGTATGGCGAAGTACAACGTCACTGCGCCCATCTATGTGCCGGGCATCCACGATGTGCAATATGACGAGTGGCTGAGCTTCACGGGCATCAGCGTGGAAGACGGGGTCAACTACTACCTGGATGCCACGGTTGCCTACCGTCGGGCCTGTCTCGCCGCCATTGACTATCTGGCAAGTGTCACGGCGCTGAGCAAGGAGCAGATCTATATGCTGCTGACGGCGGCGCCGGTGGAAGGCCGTTACGGTGGCGTGGTCGATCTGCCCAACGCCTCGGCCTCCATCTCCATCCCCACAGCCATCTTCGATGTCGACATCCTGCCCCAGGGCGCCATCGCCGGCGCCGCATCATACGGGCACCCGGGTGTGAAGATGACTCTGGATTGAGCGAGGTGCCGCCATGCCTTTATACGACTACGAGTGCACACAGTGCCACAGCACGATCAGCATGCTGCGTCCCATGGCCGAACGCCATGCGAAAGCTGACTGCACGGTCTGCAACACCGGCCAGCTGCACTTCAGGCTATCGGCACCCGGCACCATCATGAGCAAGGCCGGTGCGTTCCGTGCCGCGACACCCCAGCAGCAGCTGGCGGGGTCCGGCGTCTCGGGTCCCGGCACACGCCGGAAGACCAGGACATCGGTGCTGCACCAGTGCATAGGACCGAACTGCTCGGTCTGCGCATGAGTCCTTGATCATGCCCGCCGTGGGCCCGGGTCACACCGGGTCCACGGATGGCGGGATGCCGGACCCAACCACCAGGAGACTTCCCCATGCTGCAATTCTATCTGGTCTTCGTAGGGATTACCCTGTTTGTCAACGGCTTGCATATCTGTTCCGGCTGTCAGGTGGATGTTGCCAAACGCTCGGGCGCAAAGGATGTGGCCGTCGTCAACCTCTTCACCGGCCTGACGGGCATCATCCTGATCACGCTCATGGCCGCACGCACGGCGCGCACCGGAGAAAGCCTGGCGCCGGCCGCCTACATGGGCCTGTTTGTGCTCACCTATGTCTGGCTGGGCATCAACGCCTTCACCGGCGCTGATGGCAAGGCCTTTGGCTGGTTCTCGCTGCTGGTGCCTTTTGTGGGCATCCCGGTTGCGCTGCAGACCTTCGCCGCCGCGACGAGCGTATTCGACTACTGGATGGGCATGAGCTGGCTGGCCTGGTCGCTGCTGTGGTTTATGTTTTTCCTCTGGCTTTCCAGAGGGGTGGCCATTGCCCGCCCGACCGGCGTCATGACGGCGGCCCAGGGTGTGCTCACGGCCTTGTTGCCGGCTGTGTTGAACTTCTGGCGCATAATCTAGTATTGACATTCAATGATTCAGTGAAGACAGCCGGAGACAAACCATGAATACCAAATCCGCAATCAGGGACAGCGAGATTGCGGCCGATCCTGCGATCCAGACCATTGTGGACCGTCATGCCGGCGAGCCGGGGCCGCTGCTGCCCATCCTGCACGACATCCAGGCCCGCTTTGGCCATATACCCGATGCAGTTGTGCCGGTTGTGGCCCGGGCCATCCAGCGCTCGCGCGCTGAAATCCACGGTGTGCTGCGGTTCTACCCCGACTTTCGCAGCACACCGCCCAGGGCGGTCGAGCTGCGCGTCTGCGCGGCGGAATCCTGCCAGGCCTGTGACGGCAGGTCGCTGGAAGCGCATGCACAGGCCCTGGCGGAGCGCCATGGCCCGGAGCAGCTCGAGTTGCGGCCGGTCTATTGCCTGGGCCTGTGCAGCCAGTCACCGGCCGCCATGATCAATGGCCGGCTGCATGCCCGGCTCACCCCCGAGCGTCTGGAAGCATTGCTCGACGAAGCACTGGAGGCTGCACAATGACCATCCGTCTCTATATTCCGCTGGACTCTGCGGCACTGGCCACGGGTGCGCAGGCGGTGGTCACGGCTTTCGAGCAGGCGGCGGCACAACGCAGCCTGTCCCTGCACATCGTGCGCAATGGCTCCTGGGGCCTGCATTGGCTGGAACCCATGGTTGAAGCCGTGCTGCCGGAAGGTCGCATCGCCTTCGGGCCGGTAACACCGGCTGACGCCGCCGCCATCCTCGAGGCCATCGTCCAGGAGAACACCGCCGGACACCCCCTGTGCCACGGCCCCACGCAGGCCCTTCCCTGGATCAGGCAGCAGGAAAGGCTGTGCTTTGCGCGTGTCGGTCGCATTGACCCGCTGGACATCGCCGACTATGAGGCGCACGAGGGCTTTGCCGGGCTGCGCCGGGCTCTGGAAATGGCGCCGGCCGACATCGTGCGCTGCGTAACGGCATCCGGATTGCGCGGACGCGGCGGTGCCGCCTTCCCGACCGGCATCAAATGGCAGACGGCGCTGGAGACCGACGCACCGCAGAAATACATCGTCTGCAATGCCGACGAAGGCGATTCAGGCACGTTTTCCGATCGCATGCTGATGGAAGGCGACCCCTTCGCCCTGATCGAAGGCATGATCATCGCCGGCCTGGCCATAGGTGCAACCAGGGGCTATATCTATATCCGCTCGGAATATCCGCAGGCGGAAAACATACTCGAGCAGGCCATGCAGCGCCTGCGTGACGCCGGCTGGCTGGGTGAGGACATCCAGGGCTCGGGCGCGCGCTTCGACATCGCGCTGCGTCGCGGTGCCGGCGCCTACATCTGCGGCGAGGAAACCTCGCTTATGGAAAGCATTGAAGGGCGCACCGGCCTGGTGCGCGCCAAGCCGCCGCTGCCGGCCATCCAGGGTCTGTTCGGTCAGCCGACCGTCATCAACAACGTGATCACACTGGCCAGCCTGCCCTTCATCCTGACCCATGGTGACGAAGCCTATCGTGACTACGGCATGGGCCGCTCGCGCGGCACCCTGCCCTTTCAGCTCGCGGGCAACATCCGCCACGGCGGGCTGGTCGAAAAGGCCTTCGGCCTCACACTGCGCGAGCTGCTGTATGACTTCGGCGGCGGCAGCGCGTCAGGACGCCCCCTGCGCGCAGTTCAGGTCGGTGGTCCGCTGGGCGCCTGGCTGCCCGAATCCCAGTGGGATATCCCGCTGGATTACGAAGCTTTTCTGAACCACTCCGCCATGCTGGGTCATGGCGGCGTAGTGGCCTTCGACGACACCGTCGACATGGCGGCCATGGCCGAGTACGCCATGGCGTTCTGCGCCATCGAATCCTGTGGCAAGTGCACACCCTGTCGCATCGGTTCGGTGCGCGGCGCCGAGATCATCCGGAAGATCCGCGAAGAGGCTGGACGTAGCCGCGAAGCCGCACTGCTCGAAGACCTGTGCGAAACCATGATGGCCGGTTCCCTGTGTGCCCTGGGCGGCATGACGCCCTACCCCGTGTTGTCAGCCCTGCGCCATTTTCCCCAGGATTTTGGTCTGCCGGCCCATAGCGGCCAGGCCGGGGCATGAAGGAGACTCCTATGCTGGAAACCATCGCAAAGCGTGAAATCGATTTCGGAACCCCGGCCTCGCAAGCTGCTACACACGTCGAAGTGCACATCGATGGCCAGACGCTGCGCGTACCGGCCGGCACGTCGGTCATGCGCGCCGCAGCAGAAACGGGCATCATGATTCCCAAGCTCTGCGCCACAGACAGCCTGGATGCCTTCGGCTCCTGTCGCCTGTGCCTGGTCGAGATTGACGGGCGCAAGGGCTATCCGGCCTCCTGTACCACGCCGGTGGAAGACGGCATGGTCGTGCACACGGAAACGCCAAAGCTGCACCACCTGCGGCGCGGCGTGATGGAGCTCTACATCTCCGATCATCCGCTGGATTGTGTCACCTGCCCCGCCAATGGCGAATGCGAGCTTCAGGACATGGCCGGCGTCGTGGGTCTGCGCGAAGTGCGCTACGCCGATGATGGTGCCAATCACCTGGACGCCGAAGTCGACACCTCCAACCCCTATTTCACCTACGATCCGTCCACCTGTATCGTCTGCAACCGCTGCATTCGCGCCTGCGACGATATTCAGGGCACTTTCGCGCTGGCCCTGCAGGGGCGCGGTTTCGAAGCGCGTATCGTCGCCGGCCAGGATGACGGCTTTCTGGAAAGTGATTGCGTGTCCTGTGGCGCCTGCGTCCAGGCCTGCCCCACATCCGCCCTGATCGAGAACAGCATCATCGAACAGGGCCAGCCCACGCATACCGCCATCACCACCTGCGCCTACTGCGGCGTGGGCTGTGCCTTCAAGGCCGAGATGCAGGGCGACAAGCTGGTACGCATGACGCCCTGGAAGGACGGCAAGGCCAATCGCGGGCACTCCTGCGTCAAGGGCCGTTTTGCCTGGGGCTATGCCACCCACGCCGAGCGTATCCTCTCACCAATGATCCGCGACAGCATCAGCGAGCCCTGGCGTGAAGTGAGCTGGGACGAGGCCCTGGGCTTTGCCGCCGCCCGGCTGCGCGCCATCCAGGAGCAGCATGGCGTGGATTCCATCGGCGGCATCACCTCGTCGCGATGCACGAATGAAGAAACCTATCTTGTGCAGAAGCTGGTGCGAGCCGCGATGGGCAATAACAATGTAGATACATGCGGCCGGGTCTGCCACTCGCCCACCGGCTATGGGCTCAAGGTCACCATCGGTGAATCGGCCGGCACGCAGACTTTCGATTCCGTCATGCACGTCGATGTCGCCATCGTCCTAGGCGCCAACCCCAGCGATGCCCACCCGGTGTTCGCCTCACGCCTGAAGCAGCGCCTGCGCCAGGGGGCACGCCTGATCGTCATTGATCCACGCCGCATCGAACTGGTCGACGCGCCCAATGTGAAGGCAGACTACCATCTGCCGGTGCGCCCGGGAACCAACGTTGCCGTGCTCAACGCCATGGCCCATGTCATCGTCACCGAAGGTCTGATCGATCACGAGTTCGTGCGTGCGCGCTGCGAAGAGAAAGCCTTCTCCGACTGGCTTGACTTCATCCGCCTTGACGAGAACTCGCCCGAAACGACGGAAGCGGTCACCGGCGTATCGGCTGCCACGCTGCGCGGTGCCGCCCGCCTGTACGCCACCGGCGGCAACGGCGCTATCTACTACGGTCTGGGCGTCACCGAGCACAGCCAGGGCTCCACTGCGGTGATGTGCATCGCCAACCTCGCCATGCTCACCGGCAACATCGGGCGCGAGGGCGTGGGCATCAACCCGTTGCGCGGCCAGAACAACGTGCAGGGCTCCTGCGACATGGGGTCCTTCCCGCACGAATTCCCCGGCTATCGCCATGTTTCGGACAATGCGGTGCGTCATTCCTTCGAGCAGGACTGGGGCGTCAGCCTGCAATCCGAACCGGGCCTGCGCCTGCCCAATATGTTCGATGCCGCGCTCAGCGGCTCGTTCAAGGGCCTGTACTGCCAGGGAGAGGACATTGCGCAGTCCGACCCCAACACCCGGCACGTGGCTGCCGCGCTGCAGGCCATGGATTGCGTCATCGTCCAGGACCTGTTCCTGAACGAGACCGCCAAGTATGCCCACGTCTTCCTGCCCGGCTCCTCCTTTCTCGAGAAGGACGGTACTTTCACCAATGCCGAACGACGCATCTCGCGCGTGCGCAAGGTGATGGCGCCCAAGGCGGGCATGGCCGACTGGGAAGTCACCTGCGCGCTGTCGCAGGCCATGGGCTATCCCATGGAATACGACCATCCCGGCGAAATCCTGGACGAGATCGCACGCCTGACACCCACCTTCGCCGGCGTGTCCTTTGCACGCATCGACGCGCTCGGCGGCAGCGTGCAATGGCCGTGCAATGACGCGGCGCCCGATGGCACGCCCATCATGCACGTGGACGAGTTCGTGCGCGGCAAGGGCCGCTTCATGATCACGCGCTATGTGCCCACCGATGAGCGCAGCACACGGCGCTTCCCGCTGCTCATGACCACGGGACGCATACTGTCGCAATACAATGTGGGTGCGCAGACGCGGCGCACGGCCAACCTGGTCTGGCACGACGGCGATGTGCTCGAGATCCATCCCCAGGATGCACTCGATCGCGGCATTGCCCACGGCGATGCGGTGGCGGTACAGAGCCGTGCCGGCGAGACCGTGCTGCATGCGGATGTCACTGACCGCGTGCAACCGGGCGTGGTCTATACAACCTTCCACTTTCCGGGCTGCGGTTCGAACGTCCTGACGACGGACAACACCGACTGGGCAACCGACTGCCCGGAATACAAGGTAACGGCCGTGCAGGTGCGCAAGGCCTACGAGCCGGCCCAATGGCAGGTGGAGTGGCGTCAGAGACATGAGGAACAGACGGATCTTCTGGCCACCGCGCGGGTGGAAGCGGAAGCACCAGCGAGCACATCACCATGACCAACATCGAACATCTGATCCGGCTTGCGAACCGGATTGGCAGCTTCTTCGAAGCCATGCCGGATCGCGATGAAGCTCTGCACGACATCGTGAACCACATCCGCCATTTCTGGGAGCCCCGCATGCGCCGGGCCCTGCTCGGATTCCTGGCGGAACAGCCCGATGGCCGGCGCGGAGATACGCAGCTCAGTGACATCGTCCTGCTGGCGATTCGCAGCCACGGCAAAGCACTATTAGAATGAAAGGGAACCATCATGCTGACCTGCCATGTCCCTGCCCTTCTATACCATCGGCCATTCCACACGCAGCCTGGATACCTTCGGCGCGCTGCTGCGTCAGGCCGAAGTGCGTCTGCTGGTCGATATCCGTACCGTACGCCGCTCGCGGCACAACCCGCAATACAATGAAGACAGCCTGCCCGGGGCTCTGGGTGCCCTGGGTATCGCCTATCAGGCCCTGCCGGCCCTGGGCGGCCTGCGGGCGGCCTCGAAGACCGTTCCCGCCGATGTGAACGGCTACTGGCAGAACGCCAGCTTCCATCACTATGCCGACTACGCGCTGGGCACGGAGTTTGCAGAAGGCCTGCGTACACTCATCGCCATGGGTCACGAACAGCGCTGTGCCGTCATGTGCGCCGAGGCCGTATGGTGGCGCTGCCACCGGCGCATTGTGGCGGACTATCTGATCGCGTACGGGGAAACCGTCAACCATCTGATGGGCACAGACCGCATTGAAAAAGCCGGCCTCACACCCGGCGCCCTGATTCTGGACGGGCCGGTTGTACATTACCCGCAGGCGGCAAGCGCATCATGAATCAGGACAAGCGCATCCGGCGCGCGCAACTCAATGTCATACGCCAGGAATGCCGGCGGCTGGTGAGCCAGCGCTCGCTCATGTCGGCCGGTGCGGCCATCATTCCCGTGCCGGGACTGGATATGGGTGCCGACGTGGCCATCCTCATGCGTTTGCTGCCCATCATCAACGAGAAGTTCGGTCTGGACCCGCAGGCCTTGCAGGCCCTGAGTCCGCGGGAAGAGAAACTGCTGTTTTCGGCCCACGCCTATCGCCATATGGGCCTGATCGGCGGCGTGCTCACACCCGAGCGCATCCTGCGCGTGCTCGTCAGTCTGGGCGCCCAGCGCCTGGGTACACGGTCCGTGGCCAAATATATTCCACTGGTGGGCAGTGGCCTGTCGGCCGGTGTGAGCTATTATCTGCTGCGCCGCCTGGGCCATGCCCATATCGAAGAGTGTTATACACTGGCACTCCGGGCGCACGAGCAGGGGCTGGCGCTGGGTTATTCCAAACCTGTCATCACGGACACGCCGACCAGGACTAGTTGATCAGCATGCTGGGCATCCTGCGCCATCTGCGCATTTCGCACATCACGGCCGGCTTCATCGCCGTGCTGGTCGGCTACAGCAGTTCCGTAGCCATCATCTTCCAGGCAGCCAGCGCCGTGGGTGCCAGCGCAGCCGAACTCAATTCGTGGATGTGGGCCCTGGGCATCGGTATGGGCGTGACCTGCATCGCCCTGTCCTTCGCCTGGCGCCAGCCGGTACTGACGGCCTGGTCCACGCCGGGCGGCGCCCTGCTGGTAACCAGCCTGGCAGGCCTGAGCATGGGCGAGGCCGTAGGGGCATTTCTCTTCAGTGCCGTCCTCATCACGCTGTCCGGGCTCACCGGCTGGTTCCGGCGCATCATGGACTGGGTGCCGCCGTCGCTGGCGGCCGCCATGCTGGCCGGCATTCTCGCCGTCTTCGGCATGCGCATCTTCACATCGCTGGAGACCGACTGGGCCTTGACCGGGCTGATGTTTCTGGGTTTTTTCGTGCTGCGCCAGCTGGCACCCCGCTATGCCGTGCCGGCGACACTGGCACTGGGCATGCTGTGGTGTGCCCTGCATGGCATGCTGGCGTTTGAAATGCTGGACTGGACGCCGGCGCGGCCGGTGTTCATGGCACCCGAGTTCTCGCTGACGGCCATGATAGGCGTGGGCCTGCCCCTGTTCATCGTCACCATGACCTCGCAGAACATTCCCGGCCTGGCCGTGCTGCGCGCCAACGGCTATCCCGTGCCCGCCTCACCGCTGATCAGCTGGACCGGGGTCACCAGCCTGATACTGGCGCCGTTCGGGGGCTTTGCCTTCAATCTGGCGGCCATCACGGCGGCCATCTGCATGAGTGACGATGCCGGTCATGATCGCCACTGGCGCTGGCTCGCCTCGGTGTGGGCGGGGATCTTCTATCTGCTTACCGGCATCTTCGGCGCCACGGTCGTCAGCCTGTTCCTGGCCTTTCCCGCCGAGCTCGTCGCCACCATCGCCGGTCTGGCACTGCTGGGCACTATCGCCCAGGGGCTCTCGGCAGCGCTGGAGCACCCTGCGGAAAGGGACGCGGCGCTGGTCACCTTTCTGACCACGGCGTCCGGCATGAGTCTGCTGGGCATCGGCAGCGCCTTCTGGGGTCTGCTTCTGGGCATGCTCGTCTGGCAGCTGGGCCACGCCCGTCGCCATCGGCAGCCCGCCTGAGCGTCAGCCGTTACGCAATGCCACGTACAGCGCCGTTCCGGCGGCAATGCTGAGCAGCGTCTGGCGCGTGCGCCACTGCAGCAGCACCACCAGAACGATGGCGAGCAGCTCCTGCCACAGCCCGGCGGCATTGCCACGGGCGTGGCCCATCGCAGAATCCACCGTCAGCAACACCATGATGGACAGGGGCAGGGTCTCACCCAGCTTGTGCACCAGCGCGTGGCGGCGCAGCCAGTGCGAAGCCATGAAAGGCAGGGCCCGCAGGCCCAGGGTCACCGCTGCCATCAGCACGATGGCGGCCCAGACATAGCCTGTCGTACTCATGCCTGCTTCCTACCCGCCGCCGGACGCAGGGCTGCAGCCATGGAACACAGCGCGATGGCAACGGCCAGTGCCTGCGACGCCATCAGGGCCAGACTGGCCACATAGGCAAGCAGGGCAATGCCTATCGGCATCAGGTCACGGCGCCTGCGCCACTGCTCCACGGCCAGCACGGCAAACAGCGCGGTCAGCACGAAATCAAGCCCGCCCAGGCTCAGCGATGCATGGGCGCCCAGCAGGACGCCCAGCGCGGTACCCAGAACCCACCAGCCCTGATTCAGTGCACTCAGCAGCACCATATGGCGCATGCGCTGCGCCACCGGCAGCGCCGTGAGCACCGAATAGGTCTCATCAGTCAGGGCGAAGATGCAATACCAGCGTTGCCAGCGGCGCGCGGGCATATGCCCCAGCAACGAAAGGCCGTAGAACACATGGCGCAGGTTGATGACGAGCGTGGCCAGCGCGATGGTCCCCAGAGGCAGGCCTGCGACGAGCATGGGAATCATCATGTACTGCGCCGCGCCTGCATAGATCAGCAGGCTGGCGAGCAGCGCCAGCCACCCCGGCCCGTCCGCCTGAACGAACAGGAAGCCGAACACGGCGCCCAGGGGCACATAGCCCATGGCCACCGGCAGCGTCAGGCTGGGGACACTGGTGCTAGACAGGGGCGACGGCGATGCCTTCATCTTCGAAGACGGCCCGCAGGGCCTGCGCAAACTGCAGGGCCCCGGGCTGATCGCCGTGCAGGCAAAGGGTATCGGCCTTGACCGGGATGACCTTGCCCGACACCGTGGTGACCGTGCCGTCCTGAATCATCTGCAGCGCCTGATCAATGGCCATGTCGATATCGGTGATCATGGCATTGGCGCGGTCACGCGACGTGAGCGTGCCATCATCCTGATACGTCCTGTCGGCAAACACCTCGCTGGCCACCGTCAGACCTGCAAGCTGGGCCATCTCGGCCAGCTTGCTGCCGGCCATGGCGTACATGATGAGCGAAGGCCCGGTATCGACCACCGCAGCGATGATTGCCTGGGCGATATCCTCATCCTGCGACATATGGTAGAGCGCGCCATGCGCCTTGATGTGGTGCAGGCGGGCGTTCTGACTGGCCGCCACTGCAGCCAGGGCACCCATCTGGTAGACGACCATGTCATAGACCTCGGTGGGGCTGGCCGCCATCTTCCGGCGCCCGAAACCCTCGCGATCGGGCAGACCCGGGTGCGCGCCCAGGGCCACTCTGTTTGCCAGTGCGAAAGCCACCGTGCTGCGCATGGTGCCGGGGTCGCCCGCGTGAAAGCCACAGGCAATGTTGGCCGAACTGACGAAAGGCATGATCTCCTGATCGTTGCCCATCTTCCAGTGGCCGAAGCTTTCACCCATGTCGCAGTTCAGATCGATGCTCAGACTCATGTCATTGTCCCTCCAGGAAGCTCTTGAGTTTGTCCGCACGGCTGGGGTGGCGCAACTTGCGCAAGGCCTTGGCCTCGATCTGACGGATGCGCTCGCGCGTCACGTCAAACTGCTTGCCCACCTCTTCCAGTGTCTGGTCGGTGCTCATCTCGATGCCAAACCGCATGCGCAGCACCTTGGCCTCGCGCGGGGTCAGTGAATCCAGCACCTCCTTGACCACATCGCGCATGGAACCGTGCAACGCCGAATCGGAAGGTGACACCGTGGAGAGGTCCTCGATGAAATCGCCCAGATGGGAATCATCATCATCCCCGATCGGTGTTTCCATGGAGATGGGCTCCTTGGCGATCTTCAGGATCTTGCGCACCTTGTCTTCCGGCATGTCCATCTTCAGGGCCAGCGTGGCCGGATCGGGCTCCACGCCCGTCTCCTGCAGGATCTGGCGGTTGATGCGATTCATCTTGTTGATGGTCTCTATCATGTGCACCGGAATGCGGATGGTGCGCGCCTGGTCGGCAATGGAACGCGTGATCGCCTGGCGTATCCACCATGTGGCATAGGTGGAGAACTTGTAGCCCCGGCGATACTCGAACTTGTCGACCGCCTTCATCAGGCCGATGTTGCCTTCCTGGATCAGGTCGAGGAACTGCAGGCCGCGATTGGTGTACTTCTTGGCGATCGAGATGACCAGACGCAGGTTGGCTTCGGTCATTTCGCGCTTGGCCTTGCGTGCACGCGCCTCGCCCGTGGCCATGCGCTTGTTGACGGCCTTCAGATCCTTGAGCGGCAGCACGACACGGCGCTGCAGCTCGATGAACTGCTGCTGGATTTCCTGGATATCGGGCAGGTGGCGCTCCAGCGTCTCGGAGTAGGCATGGCCGGCCGCGATCTCGGCGGGCGCCCAGTCAAGATTCGTCTCGTTGCCGGGGAAAGCCTTGATGAAGTGGCTGCGCGGCATGCCGGCGCGATCCACACAGATGTGCAGCGCAGCGCGCTCTAGCTTGCGTACCTCGGCCACCTGCTCGCGCATGCTGTCGGCCAGGCGCTCGACCATACGCGCCGTGAAGCGGATGCCGATCAGCTCGTCCAGGATTTCCTGCTTGGCACGAATGTAATCCGGCGCCTTGTAGCCTTCCGACTCGAAGGCCTCGCGCATGTTCTGGAAGGAGACGGCTATGCGGTCGAATTTCTTGAGCGACTTCGTGCGCAGATGCTGGATCTGGCGACTCGTCATGCCGCCGGCGGGGCCGTCCTCTTCCTCGTCATCGAGCGCCACGCCGGCCCCGGCGTACTCCTCGCCTTCGTCGTCCACCAGACCATCGACGATCTCGTTGATCTCGGCATCACCCGCACGCACACGATCGACGTGCTGGAGGATTTCATTCACCGTGGTCGGGCAGGCGGCAATCGCCATCACCATGTGCTTGAGCCCCTCCTCGATGCGCTTGGCGATCTCGATCTCGCCCTCGCGCGTCAGCAGCTCGACCGTACCCATTTCGCGCATATACATGCGTACGGGGTCTGTCGTGCGGCCGAAGTCGGAATCGACCGTGGTCAGCGCGGCATCGGCCTCGTCATCCACGTCATCATCGCTGCTGGCCATGGGCGCCGAATCGCTCATGAGCAGGGTTTCGGCATCGGGCGCCTGGTCATAGACCGAAATGCCCATGTCGCTGAACGTGCTGATGATGCCGTCGATGGCTTCGGCATCAACCAGGTCATCGGAAAGATGGTCGTTGATCTCGCCGTAGGTGAGGTAGCCGCGCTCCTTGCCCATGCGGATGAGCACCTTGAGGCGGTTGCGCCGGGCTTCCTGCTCTTCCGGCGTCATCTGCTTGCGCGAGCTGGGCTCCTTGTCGTTCTTGCCCCGGCGCGCACCCCGGCGCGGCAGCGGCTTGAGTTCGGGGATGACCTCATCGGACTCATCATCATCCACGAAAAGGTGGTCGGCATTCTTGGCGGGACGTCCGGGGCGCCGGCCGGTAGACTTGGCGGCCGCCTTGCGGGCCGTCTTCTTTGCCGCGGTCTTCTTTGCCGCCGTCTTCTTGGCAGCCTTTTTTGCCGCCTTCTTGGCCGCAGTCTTCTTCACCGCCGCTTTCTTGGCAGCGGGCGTGCCGGCCGCTGCAGCCTCGGCCGCCGGCGTCGCTGCAACATCCGCCGCGGCAGCAGCCTTCGCCGCAGTCTTGGTAGCGGCCTTTTTCGCCGCTACGGTCTTGGTCGCAGTCTTGGTGGCAGCCTTCTTCGCTGCAGTTTTGGCGGCAGTTGTCTTTGTCGCAGCGGTCTTTGCTGCGGCCGTCTTTGCCGCTGTCTTGCCGGCGGCCTTCTTCGCCGCGGTCTTGGCGGCAGCCACCTTCACCCCGGCAGTTCCGGCCGCAGCTGCGGCTACGGGCTTTTCCTGTACCCCATCGGCACTGCTCCGGGCGGCGCTGGCCTTCCTGGCGGTCTTTCGCGCCGGCTGAGTTGTCTTGTCAGTTTTTTGGGTCATAGTCGCTTCCGTGGTCGCCCGGGCACTGCATCCGGATGAAAACCGTTAATTTTACTGTAGATAGGCTGAATCCGCACTACTCAGAAGAGCCAGTTGACGCGTCAATTCCTGATAGCGTCGCCGTGCGGCCTCATCCTGCAGGCCATCCTGTATCAATGCCGATTGCTCGGCCTTCATCGCCTCAAGTTCGATACGCCGCAGCGCATCATTCCATTCCGCCTGCGGGTTTGGCAATTCCTCGGCCTGCAGCAACTCTGCGCCCAGGGATGCCAGCACACCGGCAAGCTCCGATTCGGGGTCTGCCGCCTCGAGCAGGGCCCCCACATGACGTGCGCCACAGGCATTGGCCAGGGTGATGAGCTCACGCACAAGTACCAGATGAGGCCGGTTTGCCAGAATTTCAAGCTGCTGCTCTCCCATGTCATCAATGAGAGCCGGGTGTGCCAGCAGCAGATGCAGCAAACGTCGCACCAGCGGCGTCACACGTCGCTGCGCCCTGCCGCTACGCGAAACCGGCCCCTGGCGAACGCGCCTGCGCCCGGCGTGGCTGCCATCCCCGTGCCGCTGCACACCACCCGTCATCCCCGCCCGTATATCTGCAGACTGTGAGCCGCGTCCACCGGTATCGCCATCCGCCAGCAGGGGAGACAGTTCTTCCGGTGTCAGCCGCACCTGGCGCGCCAGCGCCTGCTCGATCTGCATTCGCATGGCCGGGGCCGGAATGCCGGCCATCAAAGGCGCCGCCTCATGGATGCAGGCCGCCCGCCCCTCCGCTTCCTCGAGGTCATGGCGTGCGGCCAGCTCGGCAAGCAGAAAGCCCGACAACGCCTGGGCATCCCGCAGGGCCTCGCGAAACGCCGCTGCGCCCAGCTCACGGACGAAGGAATCCGGATCATGCCCTGAGGGCAGAAACAGGAACCGTATGGCGACATCATCACGCAGCAGGGGCAGGCAGACGGTCAGTGCGCGCCAGGCAGCACGCCGGCCGGCATCATCACCGTCGAAACAGAAAATGATGCGCGTACTCGCACGAATCAGCCGGCGTATATGGTCTTCAGTAGTGGCCGTGCCCAGGGTGGCAACGGCATTGCCCAGACCCTGCTGCGCCAGCATGATGACGTCCATGTAGCCTTCAACCACCAGCACACCGGCTTCGCGCCGGATGGCCTCGCGCGCTTCCCACAGGCCATAGAGCTCACGGCCCTTGGAAAACAGGGGCGTTTCCGGACTGTTGAGATATTTGGGTTCGCCCGCCCGGATGAGCCGCCCGCCAAAGCCGATCAGCTGCCCGCGCACATTGCGTATGGGGAACATGATGCGATCGCGAAAACGATCGTACCGGCGCCCGTCCTCGCCTTCGATCACCAGTCCGGTTTCCACGAGTGCGGGATGCTCATAATCGGGCATGACATCGGCCAGCGCACGACGCCCGCCGCCCGACCAGCCCAGGCCATAGTGCGCTGCCACACGCCCTTCCACGCCCCGTTGCTGCAGATAGTCGATCGCCGGCCGGCTCTCGCGCAACTGCTGCTGGTAATGCACCTGTGCCCGCTGCAGAAGCTGCTCGTGCTGCATGGCCTCGGCCTTGCGCTGGCGCGCCGCTTCACGCTCGCGCGGACTCTGGCGCTCCTGCGGCACCTGCATGCCCGTCTCGGCGGCAAGGCTCTGCACCGCTTCGGGAAAGCTGGCACCCAGATGACGCATCAGAAAGCCGACGGCATTGCCATTGGCACCACAGCCAAAACAGTGAAAGAACTGCTTGGCGGGGCTGACGGTGAAGGACGGAGTTTTTTCGTTGTGGAAAGGGCAAAGGCCAAGCAGGTTGGCTCCGCCCTTTCTCAGCTGCACATGGCGCCCGATGACGTCTTCTATGGAAACGCGGGCGAGCAGCTCCTGAACAAAGGATTCAGGAATCAATCAGTACATGCGCGGCGGCAGTTGTTGGCTGCGAATGCGCTTGTAGTGGCGCTTGACCGCAGCAGCATGCTTGCGCTTGCGCTCGGCCGTGGGCTTTTCATAGTACTCACGCGAACGCAGTTCGGTCAGAAGGCCGGTTTTTTCGACGGTACGCTTGAAGCGGCGCAGGGCGGCCTCAAACGGTTCATTCTCTTTCAGACGCACGATAGGCATGTAATTGGTAAGCCTTAATTTGAGTTGAATTTGGTTGAATCGGGATTTGTTTGAATCCGGAACAGACTGGAATCTGTAAACGCAATGCTGCGAGCCCTACATTCTACCATGACGGGCCGTATTGGCAAGGTACGACACTTCAAGTACCGGCAATCAACCTGCCGGCGTGGGTGTTCCCTTGCGCACCCAGGCCTCGAGCTGATGGGGCCGGATGCTGTCATAATCCTCGAAAGGCTGGTGAATCCAGGGGTTGGTGGGCAGCTTGTCCACGTAGTAATCCGGAATCGCCTGGGAGTGCCCCTTCCACCACAGTACTGCGGTGCGCAATTCGGTGATTGCCGGAAACTCCGACGCCAGATGCTCGCGCACCCGGTTGAATGTCAGACCGGTATCCACCATATCGTCCACCATGAGCACCGGACCTTCGAGCGTGCCACGCGTGATGGTGATGAACTGGGCAATATCGAGCTGGCCCTGCTGGGTGCCCGCCGCCTCCCGGTAGCTGCTGGTGGCCAGTATGCCCAGAGGCACATCGTAGATGCGCGAAATAATGTCGCCCACGCGCATGCCGCCCCGCGCAAGGCAGACGATCTTGTCGAACTTCCAGCCCGACTCATGAATCCTCAGTGCCAGACGCTCGACCAGTCGGTTGTATTCGTCCCAGCTGACCCAGAGATCTCTGTCGGTGCTGGGGGGCAGGCTGCTCATGGATCACACTTCCTTGACGGCTTGAGGACGGTTTCAGACCAGACGGTGCTGGAGCACAATGGTTTCCATGCGATCCGGTCCGGTGGATACCATATCAATGGGAATTTCGCAGATCTCGGCAATGCGCTCGAGGTAGCGACGCGCATTGACCGGCAGCTGATCGTACTCGGTAACACCCACCGTAGACTCCGCCCAGCCGGGCATCTCCTCGAGTACGGGCTCGGCTTCGGTCGCCACATGAGCGCCGGCAGGCAACACATCCAGAAACTCGCCCCGATAGCGATAGCCCACACCCAGGCGCACGGTTTCCAGACCGTCGAGCACGTCCAGCTTGGTGATGCACAGTCCGGACACCCCGTTGATGCGAATCGAGCGCTTCAGCGCCGCCGCGTCGAACCAGCCACAGCGGCGCGCGCGCCCCGTGACGGAACCGAATTCCTTGCCGACACGCGCAAGATGGGCGCCGATCTCGTCCTCCAGCTCGGTCGGGAACGGACCGGAACCCACGCGGGTCGTATAGGCCTTGGCAATGCCCAGCACATATTCCAGTACCTGCGGGCCGACCCCGGCGCCGGCCGATGCAGCACCCGCAATGCAATTGCTGCTGGTCACGAAAGGATAGGTGCCGTGGTCGATATCGAGCAGTGCGCCCTGCGCACCTTCGAACAGCAGCCGCTGGCCCTCCTTCTGCGCGACATGCAGCCGCGAAGATACATCGGCCACCATGCTTTCGAGCGACTCGGCCCATTGTGCAGCCTGCGCCAGAATGGGGCCGGCCTCGACGGCTTCGGCACCCAGATACTGCGTGAGCATGAAGTTGTGATAATCGAGCGCAGCTTCGAGCTTTTCCCGGAACTGCTCCGGATCGAACAGATCCTGGATGCGCAGGGCGCGCCGGCCGACCTTGTCCTCGTAGGCCGGGCCGATGCCGCGTCCGGTAGTGCCGATCTTGCCCCCGCCCATACGCGCCTCGCGCGCCTGGTCCACCGCGACATGGTAGGGCAGGATGAGCGGGCAGGCAGCGGAAATCACCAGACGTGAACGCACATCCAGCCCGACGGTCTCGAGCTCGGCGATCTCGCCCAGCAAGGCTTCCGGAGAAAGGACGACGCCGTTGCCGATATAACAGGTGACATGCGCGTGCATGATGCCTGAAGGGATCAACCGCAGAATGGTCTTGTTGCCGTTGATCCACAGGGTATGCCCGGCGTTATGGCCGCCCTGGAAGCGCACCACGCCCTGGGCCGACTCTGCAAGCCAGTCGACGATCTTGCCTTTGCCTTCGTCACCCCACTGGGTGCCGATCACCACGATGTTCTTGCTCATGTTCATCAACGAAAAAGGTCCGGCCGCATGCTGCCTCGACGATGCCGAAAAACGATTGAATGATACGACAGATCGGCCCTGGCGCGTGCGCCTAGCCCACCTCCCTGACTTCCCAGCATCCCTGTTCGCGTACCAGTTCGCGGTCGAGAATGAACTCGTCCAGCCGGCCGGACTGCCCCGGCAGCATCTGCACGACCACTTCCCCGGATTCGCGCAGGCGGCGCAGGGCATCACCGAGCCCGGCATCGTGACCCCAGGGTGCGCGGATGGCACGCGTACGCTGTGCCGGCGCCAGGCCGGATGACAGCTTGCGCAAATCGAGACTGAATCCCGTCGCCGGGCGGGCACGCCCGAAAGCCTTGCCCATGCCATCATAACGCCCGCCCTTCACCAGGGCATCATGCCAATCCTGGGCATAGACGGAAAACACGACGCCCGAATGATAGCCGTAACCGCTGCCCATGTCTCCCAGATCGATGCCGAAGCTGTGATGGGGCAAGGCCTCTATGAGCGCCTGCAGCGCATCCAGTGCCTGCACGAGTGCCGGCAGTGCCGGCAGGGTATCGCGTGCACGCTGCAACACCTGTGCATCGCCATACAGATGCGCAAGGGCGAGCACGGCGTCCAGACTTCCGGTGCGCAGTTCGGCAAGTTCATCGCCGAGCGCCTCGAGTGCAGGCACATCCTTGGCAGCCAGCAGATCGGAAATCAGCTCAGCCCGGGAAGCCAGCACCGGATCGGTATCAATGATGGCACGAAACACTCCGGGATGATTCAGATCGAACCGCGCCTGCCGCACACCGGCCTGCCGCACGCTTTCAAAGGCGAGCCCGATGATTTCGATATCCGCCTCGATACCGGAATGGCCGAACAACTCGGCGCCGATCTGCAGCAGCTCGCGATCGGACAGCAGGCCTGCGGGCCTGGCATGCAGTACGGGACCGCAATAGCACAGGCGCGTCACACCCTCCCGGTTCAGCAGATGGGCGTCGATGCGTGCCACCTGCGGCGTCATGTCGGCGCGCACCCCCAGACTGCGTCCGGAGAGCTGGTCAACCAGCTTGCTCGTGCGCAGGTTGAGCGCCTGCCCGTTACCCGTCAGCAGCGAGTCCAGATATTCGACCAGCGGCGGCGCAACCAGCTCATAGCCGTAGGTACGGTAGGCATCGAGCAGCTTGCGCCGCAGCTCCTCGATACGGCGCGCTTCGGCCGGCAGGATATCGGCCAGACTGTCGGGCAGCAACCATTTCGACATGACGGCAGCACTCACTGCACGGTCACCGCACTGGCACCACCTTCAGGATCGGACCAGAAACGGAAGAAATCCGATTGCGGGCTCAGGACCAGCGTGTCCTCGCTGCCCAGTGCGTCGCGATAGGCTTCCAGGCTCTTGTAGAACGCATAGAAGCCGGGATTCTTGCCAAAGGCTTCCGCATAGATGGCCGTCGCACGACCATCGCCTTCACCCTTGATGCTTTCCGCCTTCGCATAGGCGTCGGCCAGCATTTCGGCGCGCTGGCGATCGGCCTGGGCGCGAATACGCTCGGCATCGGCAAAGCCGCTGGCCCGCAGGCGGTTGGCCTCCTGCTTGCGCTCGGCTTCCATGCGCCGGAACACCGATTCGGAAATCTCGGGCACAAAATCGATGCGGCGCAGACGCACGTCAATCACCTCTACGCCCAGCGGACGCGCCCTCGCCTCCACCGTGGAGAGAATCTCCTTCATGATGGTGTCACGCTCGTTGGATACCACGGCCTTGACGGTACGCACGTTGACCGACGCGTTCAGCGCATCGCGAATCTGCGCCTGCAGTCGCTCGATGGCGGCCCTGTCACTCACGCCAAAGGTGACGTAGAACTGACGCGGGTCCGCAATACGCCACTTGACGAAGGAGTCGATGAGAAGGTTCTTCTTCTCGGCGGTCTGGATGCGCTCGGGGTCCTTGGTCTCGATGGTCTGCAGGCGCTTGTCCAGCCGTACCACCGTCTCGAATGGTGGCGGGAACTTCAGGTACAGGCCGGGCTCGACAATGGTCGTGCGCACTTCACCGAGCGTGAACACCAGCGCTGCATCGCGTTCACGCACGATGAAGACACAGGAAGAGGCAATTGCCAGCAGGATAATCAGGCCGACCAGGGCGGGAAACATTCTTTGCATGGCGGCCTCCTAGCGGGAATACGGACTGAAGGAGAGGGAATCCTGCGCCCTGCCCGCAGCACTGCCCGTATCGGACGCGCTGCCGGCCGGCGAGCTCGCAGGTGTACGCGACGCAGCAGCCCCGGCACCGGCTACACGCTCGGGCGCGTTGGCGGCGCTACCGGCAGCCTGCTGCATGAGCTTGTCGAGCGGCAGATAGAACATATTGCTGGCAGCCGATGAATCTATCATCACCTTGCTGGCGCTGGACAGGATCTGCTGCATGGTGCTCAGGTACATGCGCTGGCGCGTGATATCGGGTGCAAGCGCGAACTCACGCTCGATGCTGACGAATCGTGCGGTGTCACCCTGGGCGTCCCCGATGACCGTGGCCTTGTAGCCCTCGGCCTGCTCGAGCATGCGTGCCACCTGACCTTCGGCTTCGGGCAGGATCTTGCTCGAATAGGCCGTACCTTCGTTGATCTGGCGCTCGCGATCCTGACCGGCCTTCACGGCATCGTCGAAAGCAGCCTGCACCTGCTCGGGCGGCTGCACGTTCTGGATGGCCACTGTACTGATCTGGATACCGGTGTGATAGCGGTCAAGAATGCTCTGCGCCAGGGTCTGCACCTCGACCGCCACTTCGGTACGGCCGGAATACAGCACGAAATCCATGGGTTTGCGGCCGACGATCTCGCGCATGGCGGTTTCCGCCGCCTGGCGCACCGACTCATCGGGCTGACTGGTGCGGAACAGATAATCCGGCGCCCCCGTCGGCTGCAGGCGGTATTGCACCACGAACTGCATGTCGACGATATTCTCGTCGGTGGTCAGCATCAGGGATTCCGGCAGCACCTTGTTGCGCGAAGTGCCGCGAAAGCCCACCTCGAAGGTACGCAGCTGCGCGATGTTCACGATCTCGTGCGCCTCGATCGGCGATGGCTGACGCCATTGCAGACCGGGCGGCAGGGTCTTCTTGTACTTGCCAAAATGCGTGACCACCGCCACCTGCCCTTCCTGAACAATCAGGAAGCCGCTGGCAAGCCACAGCAACACACCGGCCAGGATGGCAAAGAAGAACAGGCGTGGCGAGCCCTTGGGCATACTGACACCCGGTCCGCCGGGACCACCGGCCCCAGGGGGCTGCATGCGTCCGCCGCCGCGCTGTGGACGACGCCCGAACAGACCTGCAAGCCGATTGTTGAAATCGCGCCAGACTTCGTCCAGATCAGGCGGACCATCGCCGCGCTGGGGGCGTCGCGGTGGTTCCTGCTCCTGTTTGTCGCCACCCCGGCCCCAGCCGGGATCATTCAGATTCAAGATATTAGACATTAAGCGTTCGGGTTCCCGCGATTTCACCTGATTCAACAATGGCCTGGCGCAAACCGTCCAGACCGAGACCCTGTTGTGCGCTGACAAGGACTCGCGCAATGGTACCATGATCGTCTCTCTCGATCCGGGGCTCGTGGCCGCTCAGATCGATTTTGTTGTAGACGAGAATATGCGGTATTTCATCTGCTCCGATATCGGCCAGCACCTTGTTTACCTCCTGAATGTGCTCGTCGCGCTGCGGGCTGGAGGCATCGATCACATGCAGGAGCAGATCGGCCTGCACGGTTTCCTCCAGTGTGGCACGAAACGCCGCCACCAGGGTAGGCGGCAGATCCCGGATGAAACCCACTGTATCGGAAATCACGACATCGCCCGCCCCTTCCAGCCATATCCTGCGGCTGGTGGTATCCAGGGTGGCAAACAGCTGGTCGGCTGCGTAACTGCCGGCACGCGTCAGCGCATTGAACAGGGTTGACTTGCCGGCGTTGGTATAACCCACCAGAGAAACGGACATGACGCCGCTGCGCACACGGCGGCGGCGCTGCGTGCTGCGCTGGCGCCGCACCTTGTCCAGACGGGCGCGCAACACCTTGACGCGCGCACCTATCATACGCCGGTCGAGCTCCAGCTGCGACTCACCCGGCCCCCTGATTCCGATACCCCCCTGCTGTCGCTCGAGGTGGGTCCACATCCCGGTCAGACGCGTGGACAGGTGCTGGAGCTGCGCCAGCTCCACCTGCAGCTTGCCCTCGTGGCTTTGCGCCCTGAGCGCGAAGATATCAAGAATGAGCGCCACCCTGTCGACGACTCGACGGCCAAAGGCCCGCTCCAGATTGCGCTGCTGCGCCGGTCCCAGTGCCTGGTCGAACAGGATGATGTCGGGACGGCAGCTTTCGACCAGGTCGGCGATTTCCTGCACCTTGCCCGACCCGATGAAAGTGGCGGGATCGGGACGATCCCGGCGTGCGACCACCTGCTCCAGCACCGTGGCACCCGCACTGGCGGCCAGCAGCAGGAATTCCTCGGCATGCGCAGCGTGATCGGGTTCGCCGAGATCGACACTGATGACAATGGCCTTCATCTGCATGCCGGGCACCGGAATGAAAATACCCGCCGGTGCGCGGGCACGGCGGGCTGGCGGATAGCGATCACATCCGGCATGCGGGGACTATTCTGCCGTCCCATCCAGCTGAAGCGTGACGGGTCTGCCCGGAACAACTGTCGAGATAGCATGCTTGTAGACCATCTGCGTGACCGTATTGCGCAACAGCACGACATACTGGTCGAAGGAATCGATCACACCCTGCAATTTGATGCCATTGACCAGATAGATGGAAACAGGAACGTGTTCCTTGCGCAGGGCGTTCAGGAATGGGTCTTGTAGTACTTGCCCTTTAGTGCTCATCAGTTCGGCTCCAAGAGTGTTGTTTTTTGAGGATGACACACGATCGACGATCGCATGTCAATATAAAGTAATCGAATAAAGGTGAACTGTACAGGGTTTTCCCTGAATGCGCACGCCGGCCTCTTCAGCCCTGCGATGGAAGCATTTCGGCGAGCGCATCACACAGCATCGCACACTGCTGCGGCAAACCAACCGTGATACGCAGGAACTGCGTGATGCGCGCCTGGCTGAAGTGCCGCACCAGTATCCCGCGCCGGCGCAGCGCTGCTGCCAAATCGGCGGCGTCATGATCGGGGTGGCGCACGAAAAGAAAATTGGTCTGTGAAGGCAGCACCTGAAAACCCATGGATCGCAGGCGCTGCGCCAGGGCTTCGCGCTCGCGGATGACATCGGCACAGGCGCGATCAAACCAGGCCTGATCACGCATTGCTGCAGTTGCGCCCGCCTGGGCGAGACGATCCAGCGGATAGGAATTGAAGCTGTTCTTGACACGATTCAGGCCGGTCACGATATCGGTGCTCGCCAGTGCATAGCCCACGCGCAGGCCAGCAAGCGCGCGTGACTTGGACAGGGTGTGCACAATCACCAGATTGTCATGCTGCGCCAGCAGCGATGCACAATGATGGCTGGAAAAATCGACATAGGCCTCGTCGATGACCACCGGCACATCGGGATTGGCAGCCAGGATGCGGGCAATCTGGGCCGGTTCGAGTGCAATGCCCGTGGGCGCATTGGGATTGGCAATGATGATGCCGGCCACCGGCGTATCATGCGGACCAAGATAGTCTTCAACGCAAATGGTGAAATCGTCCGCCAGCGCCACGAGCCGCACCTGCACACCGAACAGGGCGGCATAGGTGCGATAGAAGCTGTAGGTGATGTCCGCCAGCAACAGCTCCCCTTCCCGCTGGAACAGGCCGCGGAAGATGTGTGCCAGTACCTCGTCGGAACCATTGCCCACGAAGACCTGATCGGCATGAACGCCCTGGCTGTCGGCAATGGCCTCGCACAGCCCGCGCGCCGTCGGGTCGGGATACAGGCGCAGATCATCACCGGTTGCGGCGCGGATGGCGGCGATCGCCTTTGGCGACGGGCCATGGGAATGCTCGTTGGTATTGAGCTTGAGTGTGATGACTTCGCGGGGCTGCTCACCCGGCACGTAGGGAAGCAGGGCTTCCATGTCCTTGCTGAAAAATCGACTCACCGTGTTCTCTCGACATAGGGATTGCGGGAAGACCTGAATTCCACGCGCAGCGGCGTGCCTTCGAGCGAAAAAGCCGTGCGAAACGTGGATTCCAGATAGCGCCGGTAGGATTCGGGCACACCCTCGAGTGCGCTGCCATGGACGATGATGCGCGGCGGGTTCTGCCCGCCCTGATGGGCGTAGCGCATCTTGGGCCGTATGGGTCCCTGGCGTGGCGGCTGCTGAGCCTCGACTGCGGCGTGCAGCACGCGCGTCAACCGCGGCGTGGGCAGGCGCGCAAAGGCCGCGGCATGTGCCCGACGCACCGAACGCATCAGGCCGGGGACACCCTGGCCGCTCAGCGCCGAGATGGTATGCATGCGCGCAAAGGAAAGAAACCGCAGCTTGAGGCGAAACTCGCGCATCACCTGCTCACGCTGATATTCATCCAGGGCATCCCACTTGTTGATGGCCACCACCAGCGCACGACCACTTTCCAGGATGAAGCCCGCGATGTGCGCATCCTGCTCGCCCACGCCTTCGCTGCCGTCCAGCATGAGCACGACGACATTGCTCGCCTCGATGGCCTGCAGGGTCTTGATGACCGAGAATTTCTCCACCGTCTCGAAAACCCGGCCCTTGCGACGCAGTCCTGCGGTGTCGATGAGCACGTACGACTGGCCCGCGTGCTCGAAATCGACTTCGATGGCGTCACGCGTCGTGCCCGGCTGATCGAAGGCGATCATGCGCTCTTCGCCCAGCAAGGTGTTGATCAGGGTGGACTTGCCGGCATTGGGTCGCCCGGCGATGGCCAGGCGCACGCGATGCCCTTCGCCCGCTTCCGGCTCGGGTGTTTCGGCAGGCACTGCAGGCAAGGCCTCGAGCACATGCTCGATCAAGGTCCCTACACCGTCGCCATGCGATGCAGATACCGGAAGGGGCTCGCCCAGACCCAGCTCGTGAAACTCCGCGACCGCCGGCCCATGCGTCATGCCCTCGGCCTTGTTGACGACCAGCACGCTCTTGCGACCCGAGCGGCGCAGCAGTGCGGCAATCTCGTGATCATGCGCATTCAGGCCGCTTCTGGCATCGACGAGAAAGAGAACGATATCGGACTCGGCAATGGCCTGTTCCGTCTGGCGTGCCATTTCACGCAACAGCCCGCCCCTGGCGTCGGGCTCGAAGCCGCCGGTATCGACAATGATACACGGTCGCCCGCCCAGGCGCGCCTCGCCATAGTGGCGGTCGCGCGTGAGTCCGGGAATATTGGCCACGAGTGCCGCCCGCGAGCGCGTCAACCGGTTGAACAGCGTGGACTTGCCCACATTGGCACGCCCGATGAGGGTGACAACCGGCAGGGTATGTGCGGTATTCAATTGAGTCCGACCAGTACGAGATCACCCTTGCCCGTCTGCACCACCACGCCGCGCGGGCTGGCCGTCAGGGGCGACAGGATGGGGCCGCCACCCAGGTGCAGGCGACCCTGCAGGCTGCCGTCGTGACGATTGAGGAAATGGACATAACCCTCGAGATCTCCGGCTGCCACCGTATTGCGCAGGACCGCCGGTGCCGCCAGACGCCGATTGCGCAAGGCGTCCTGCGACCAGCGCGGATCTCCGTCCTCGAGCGAAAAAGCGTGCATCACGCTGCGCTGATCGGCGGCATAGGCCTGGGTCTCATCGGTCGTCATGCCGGTGGGGCTGGAAAAGCTGGTGCTCCAATGCATGACACCGCCCCGACTGATGTCAAAGCAGGCCATGCGCCCCTGATAGGCCACGGCACACAGCAGGGGGCCCTGCAGCTGCGGAGCACCCACGACATCGCTGATGCGGTCCAGATCGGTAACCCCCTGAGAGACGGCGACCGTGCCTTCCCACAGCACATCGCCGCTGGCCAGATCGATCGCCATCAGCTTGCCATTGGGCAGACCGGTGATCAGCATGCCGTCAACAATGCGCATCTGCATGGTGGTCTTCAATGCCAGTGCCGGCCCCGGGCGCTGCACGCTCCAGCGCAGCTCACCGGTTGCGGCTTCAAAGGCCTGCACACGGTAGTCGCCACTGCGCACCGCCACGACACCATCGCCCACAACCGGCGGGATCAGCACTTCGCTGCTCGCCTGGGCGGTCCAGAGCTCCTGCCCGCCGTCATCGAAGGCGATGACAGCACCATCGGGCGCGGCCACGGCGGTGATGCGCCCGTCCGAACCCGCGCCGGCGGAAAGCGTGCGATCAACGGAGGCACGCCAGGCCACAGCGCCGCTGGCCAGGTTCACCTTGACGACCGTTCCGCGAGGCGCCGCTGCGTAGACGGCCTCATCCACCACGGCCGGTGCAAAACCGACACCGCTGCCGGCGCCGACGGGCACCTGCCAGATCACACGCGCCGACACTGCCGGCGCATACTCGGTGAGTTTGGCAGGTTCGTGGCGAAGATCGCTGCTCGAAAACATGGAACATCCGGCCAACAGGGCGAACGCGAGCACGCACAGGCCACGTAATGAACGATATTGCATGGCATTACACTCCGCCAAGTGCATCCAGCTTGAGCTGCACGATGGATGACAGTGGATCATCGCCCAGGCCTTCGAGGGCCTGGCGCCATTGCGCGCCGGCCTCCTCGACCTTCCCCTGGGCAAGCAGGATATCGCCGCGCCGGTCGGCATACAGGGCGGCAAATTCGGGCGGCGCGGCATCAAGCAGTCGCAGGCCCTCATCCGGGCGCCCCAGATCCAGCATCAGGCCGGCCAGACGCAGGCGGGCGACATAGGTGAGCGCCTTGTCCGGACTGCTGTCGGCCACCCAGCGCAACAGATCGGCTGCAGCGTCATGCTCACCGCGTGCCTGCAAGGCCTGGGCGGCGACGAGGAGCCCGCGCGAGGTATAGCCCGACTTGGGAAAATCCTCTCGCAGCGTGGCGCTGGCCGCCTTCACGCGCGCAAGGCCTTCATCATCCATGTGCGTCGCGGCATTTTCAAGGGCCTCGTAATAACTCATGGCCTGATTGGCCTGATGTGCCTGATACCACTGCCAGCCCCGCCACCCCGCCACCGAGAGCGCTGCGGCAACGGCAATCGAGACGACCAGCGTGCCATAGCGGGCCCACCAGTCCCGCAGGGCGTCCAGTTTCTCCTGTTCTTCCAAATCGTAGGCCATGCCTTGTCAATCCTTTGTCATGAGTCTTGCCAGCAGGCCATCCTGGCCCAGGCGTTCCTGCTGGTCTGTGCCAGCCTCCTGCTCGCGCAGCCATTTGATCCCGGCCTCGCCCGCCGCCACTTCATCCGGCCCCAGTATGACCGCCGCCCGTGCCCCGCTGGCATCAGCCCGCCGGAACTGGGCCTTGAAACCGCCCGGCCCGGCATGCACCAGCGTACGCAGGCCGGCATCACGGAACCGCTCGGCCAGTTGCATGCCGACGCGCTGGGCGGCATCGCCCTGATGCACGATGTATACCTCGCACTCGGCAGGCGCCGGCGGCGCGGCATCCTGAAGCCAGAGGTCAAGCAGGCGCTCCAGGCCGATGGCGAAGCCCGCCGCCGGTGCCGCCCGGCCACCCAGCAGTGCAAACAGGTCGTCATAGCGACCGCCTCCGCACACCGTGCCCTGGGCACCCAGGCGATCGGTCACCCATTCGAACACCGTCAGATTGTAATAGTCCAGCCCGCGTACCAGGCGCGGATTGAGCCGGTATTCAATGCCGGCGTCTTCGAGCCGCGCACACACGCCCTGAAAATGCCCGCGTGAGGCATCGCCGAGGAAGTCGGACAGTCGCGGCGCGTTATCGGCCATCGCCTGCAGTGCCGGATTCTTGGTATCGAGCACGCGCAGCGGATTCGTGTACATACGCCGTAGGGCGTCCTCGTCGAGGATGTCACGATGCGCCTCGAGATGCGCCACCAGCGCCGCACGATGGGCCTGACGCTCGGCCGCCTGACCCAGGCAATTGAGCTCCAGACGCACGTCGCGCAGCCCCAGCATGCGCCACAGACGCGCCAGCATGACGATGTGTTCGGCATCGATATCGGGCCCGGCCATACCGAGCGCCTCGATGCTGATCTGGTGGAACTGCCGATAACGGCCGCGCTGCGGACGCTCGTGACGGAACACCGGCCCCAGTGTATACAGGCGCTGAGGCCGGTCGTAGATGAGGCTGTGCTCTATGGCCGCGCGGACCACACCGGCCGTGAACTCGGGACGCAGGGTGAGCTGATCGCCGTTCAGTGCATCGACGAAGGAATACATTTCCTTCTCGACGATGTCCGTCACCTCGCCAATGCCGCGCGCAAACAGCCGCGTGTGTTCGAGCACGGGCGTGCGCAACTGGCGATAACCGTAGGCATCCGCCCATTCGCGCAAATGCGCCTCAAGGGCCAGCCACTGGTAACTGGCATCGGGCAAGACGTCTTTCATGCCGGTAATGGCATGAACTTTCTGAAAGGCTTTTGTCATGGACTCGGGCATCCTGGTCGGATTCAGCCAGGCAACTCGGAAGCATCCGCCGCAGGCCTGGTGCCGTAATGCGTGCGGACATATTCATCGACAATGCGCTTGAATTCCTCGGCGATGCCGTCACCCTTCAGCGTCACCGTGCGCTTGCCATCCACAAACACCGGCGCGGCGGGCACCTCTCCCGTGCCCGGCAGGCTGATGCCGATATCGGCATGGCGACTTTCACCGGGCCCGTTGACCACGCAGCCCATCACGGCCACATTCATGGTCTCGACGCCCGGATAACGGTGCTTCCACTCCGGCATCTGCTCGCGCAGGTAGGTCTGTACGCTGTCGGCAAGCTCCTGGAAGACAGTGCTGCTGGTACGCCCGCATCCCGGGCAGGCCACCACCATGGGGGTGAATGCACGCAGGCCCATGGTCTGCAGGATCTCCTGGGCCACCACAACCTCGCGCGTGCGATCGCCGCCCGGCTCGGGCGTCAGTGAAATACGTATGGTGTCGCCAATGCCCTGCTGCAAGAGTACGGCCAGCGCTGCAGTGGATGCCACAATGCCCTTGCTGCCCATGCCGGCCTCGGTCAGGCCCAGGTGCAGCGGATAATCACAGCGCGACGCCAGATCCTGATAGACCGTGATCAGATCCTGCACATGGCTGACCTTGCACGAGAGGACGATGGCATTGCCGGGCAAGCCCAGGGTTTCTGCACGCTGCGCATTGCTGATTGCCGATACCACCAGGGCATCGCGCATTACCGCCTGCGCATCCCAGGGCCGGGGCCGGCTTGCGTTCTCATCCATCATGCGCGCCAGCAGCTCCTGATCGAGGCTGCCCCAGTTCACGCCGATGCGTACGGGTTTGTTGTGGCGGCAGGCCACTTCTATCATCTGCGCGAAATTGTCATCGCGGCGCCGCCCGCCACCCATGTTCCCCGGATTGATGCGATATTTGGACAAGGCCTGGGCGCAGCCGGGAAACTCGGTGAGCAGCCGGTGACCATTGTAATGAAAGTCACCCACCAGCGGCACCGCAACACCCATGCGGTCCAGCGCCTCGCGGATTGCGGGCACGGCACGCGCGGCCTCCGGGGTGTTGACGGTGATGCGCACGAGCTCGGAACCCGCACGGGCCAGTTCGCCCACCTGCAAGGCTGTTGCCTGGACATCCGCCGTATCGGTATTGGTCATCGACTGCACCACAACCGGTGCATCGGCCCCCATGTCCACATGCTGCCCGCCCCAGCTGACTGTCAGGCGACGCGTGGGATGGCGCCCGGCGGTACCAACCGAACGGGGGCGTACACGCGGCTGTCGGGATTGCTGCGGTTGTCTTGCTGCACTCATTTTTTCAGGGATTTCAGCCAATCGAATACCAGCCATGAATCCGGCACCCAGCCACGCTGAATGGCGTAGAACACCGCCACGAGCACCAGTGCCAGAATGACGAGCGACCAGCCCCAGTGCCCGCGCGGCGCCTCTTCATCGAGCGGCACCGAGCCGGGATCGCGGCTGCTCAGCGTCCGGTCGCCGGCACCCGGTGGCGGCGCCGTGCCCACCTGCTCGTCAAGCAGCTGCAGCATGGCCTGCGCATCACCGTCAAGGTAGCGTACATAATTGCGCACCAGGCCCCGCAGGGACATCCCGCCCGGCAACAACTCCCAGCGTTCCTCCTCCAGGGCGGCCAGCTGGCGCTGCGAGTATTTGAGCCGCATGCTCACCTCGACCAGGCTTACATTCTGCCGGGTTCTGAGCTCGCGCAGTTGCGCGCCCACGCCCAAGGCCTCGGCAACCAGCGGAAGCGATACATCCCGCCCCGTATCGATACCCGCCCCGGGCGGCGTGGCCGGCGCGGTGGACGGGATAGTGTGCCTTTCGTCTGTCATGGCCGCAATTCTTTTATGGGAGAAATGATGGCACGGTGCGGCAGGCGCTTGTCGATACGTGTCCTGTCCCTGACTTCGCCCGCCAGCTGGCCGCAGGCCGCGGCGATGTCATCACCCCGTGTCTTGCGTACTGTCGTGACGATGCCGGCATCCATGAGCCGCTGTGCGAACGACCGGATGCGCTCCGGAGGCGAACAGCGCAGGCCCGATTGCGGAAACGGATTGAAGGGGATGAGATTGAACTTGCAGCGCACTTCACGCGCGATGGCTACCAGCGCCCGTGCCTGCTCGTCCGCATCGTTGATGCCGTCGAGCATGATGTACTCGAAAGTGATGAAGTCGCGCGGCGCCTTTTCAAGATAGCGATTGCAGGCCGCCAGCAGCTCCGCCAGCGGATACTTGCGATTCAGCGGCACGAGCCGGTCGCGCAGGGCATCGGTGGGCGCATGCAGCGACACCGCCAGCGCCACCGGGCAATCATTGCGCAGGCGGTCGATCATGGGTACAACGCCCGATGTCGACACCGTCACACGCCGGCGGGAAAGTCCATAGGCGTTGTCATCGAGCATGAGGCGCAGGGCCGGCACAAGCTGGTCATAGTTGAGCAGCGGCTCGCCCATGCCCATCATGACTACATTGCTGATGCTGCGCTCGCCGGGTTGCAGACCGGCCCCGCCGGTGCGTGCCATGCCGGGCCGGGCATCCAGCACGCGCAATGCATGCCAGAGCTGACCGATGATTTCAGCGCTGGTGAGATTGCGATTGAAACCCTGGTAGCCGGTGGAGCAGAACGGGCAGGCCACCGTGCAGCCCGCCTGGCTGGAAATACACAGGGTGCCGCGATCATCCTCGGGGATGAAGACCGCCTCGACGGCATTGCCCGCGCCCACATCGAACAGCCACTTGCAGGTGCCGTCGGCCGAAGCCTGCTCGGTCGTCACTGCCGGCGCCTCGATAACGCAGCGCCCGGCGAGTTGCGCGCGGAAACTGCGCGCCAGATCCGTCATCGCCTCGAACGAGGCCTCACCCCGCTGGTGCACCCAGCGCATCAGCTGGCGGGCACGGAAAGGCTTGCCGCCCAGCTCGCCCACAAAGGCCAGCAGTGCGGCATCATCCATGCCCAGCAGATTGATGGGCGCAGGCGTTTCGGAGGCGGGACTCGTCATGACGGAGGGCGACTGCAGCCGTATCAGCGGCTGCAGATCTGGCTTTCGGAAAAGAAGAAGGCGACTTCGACGGCCGCCGTCTCGGGCGAGTCGGAGCCATGCACGGCGTTGGCGTCGATGCTTTCTGCAAAATCGGCGCGGATGGTGCCGGCGGCAGCCTCCCTGGGATTGGTGGCACCCATGAGCTCGCGATTGCGGGCGATGGCATTTTCCCCTTCGAGCACCTGCACGAATACCGGACCGGAAACCATGAAGTCAACCAGATCCCTGTAGAATGGGCGCTCCTTGTGCACGGCGTAGAAACGCTCGGCCTCGGTGCGCGACAATTGCTGCAGACGGGCGGCAACAACCACCAGGCCGGCCTGCTCGAAGCGCGAGATGATCTGGCCGATGACATTCTTGCCGACGGCATCGGGCTTGATGATGGAAAGGGTACGTTCAATGGCCATAGGGACAGACTTCCGAAAATGTTATCTTGATGGGCGGCAGAAAACGTTTTGCCGGATATGGGTGAAAGCCCTTGATTTTACCACGCGATTCGACGCCGCCCGCCTGCAGCCGCAGGGTCGTAAAATGGGTCTTCATCCAGATTTTCCCGATTCCCTCCCGACTCCCTGATAACCGCCCATGATGCCACACGCTGACGAATTGCCGAAAAGCTTTGAACCCGAAGAAATCGAAAAACGCTGGTATGCGCACTGGGAGGCCCAGAATCTGTTCCGCGGCGGCCGCCATGTGGTGACTGCCGGAAGCGACAGCGAGTCGCCTGCCGGCACGCCACCCTCTTCACCATTTGTCATCCAGTTCCCGCCGCCCAATGTGACCGGCACGCTGCACATGGGGCACGCCTTCAACCAGACCATCATGGATGGCCTCATCCGCTATCACCGCATGCGCGGTGCCGACACCGTCTTCGTGCCGGGCACAGACCATGCAGGCATTGCCACGCAGATTGTGGTCGAGCGCCAGCTCGACGCCGAAGGCGTGTCGCGCCACGACCTGGGCCGGGAAAAGTTCGTCGAGCGCGTCTGGCAATGGAAGGAGACTTCAGGCAGCGCCATCACGCAACAATTCCGGCGCCTGGGCGCTTCGGCGGACTGGGACCGTGAATATTTCACCATGGACGAGCGGCTTTCGGCCGGCGTGCGCGAGACCTTTGTGCGCCTGTATGACCAGGGCCTCATCTATCGTGGCAAACGTCTTGTGAACTGGGACCCGGTACTCGGCACGGCCGTCTCCGATCTGGAAGTCGTCAGCGCCGAAGAGGAAGGCCATCTCTGGGAGATCCGCTACCCCCTGGAGCAGCCCGTCGGTGATATTGAATACCTGGTCGTGGCCACCACGCGCCCGGAAACCATGCTGGGCGACGTGGCCGTCATGGTGCATCCCGAAGACGAGCGCTACCGCCATCTGGTCGGACGGCACGTGATCCTGCCGCTGGTCGGGCGCCGCCTTCCGGTGATCGCCGACGATTATGTCGATCCAGAATTCGGCACCGGCGTCGTCAAGGTGACGCCGGCGCATGACTTCAACGACCATGCCGTCGGACAGCGCCACGGCCTGGAACAGATCAGCATCCTCACGCTGGATGCGCGCATTGCCGATACCGCGCCCGAAGCCTACCGGGGTATGGATCGCTTCGAGGCCAGGGAGCGTATCATTGCCGATCTGAAGGCACAGAACGTGCTGCAGGCCGCGAAGCCGCACCGCATGATGGTACCCAGGGGGGATCGCAGCAACGCCGTCATCGAACCCATGCTGACCGACCAGTGGTTTGTCGCCATGAGCAAGCCGGCACCCGCCGACAGCCTGCATCCGGGCAAGAGCATCACCCAGGTGGCACTCGAGGTCGTGGCTGACGGCCGCGTCCGTTTCTTTCCGGAAAACTGGGCCAACACCTACAACCAGTGGCTGGAGAACATCCAGGACTGGTGCATTTCGCGCCAACTGTGGTGGGGGCACCAGATTCCCGCCTGGTATGCAGCAGACGGGCAGATCTTCGTCGGCCGGGACGAAGCCGAGGCGCAGGCGCGCGCGCGCGCCGCCGGTGTCACCGGTACGCTGCGTCGTGACGAAGATGTACTCGACACCTGGTTTTCCTCCGCTCTCGTACCCTTCACCACCATGGGCTGGCCCGAGCAGACCCCGGATCTCGAGCGCTATCTGCCATCGAGCGTTCTCGTCACAGGCTTCGACATCATCTTCTTCTGGGTGGCCAGGATGGTGATGATGAGCATGCACTTTACCGGCAAAGTGCCTTTTCGCCATGTCTATGTGCACGGGCTCGTCTGCGACATGAATGGCAAGAAGATGAGCAAATCGCGCGGCAACACCATAGACCCGGTCGATCTCATCGACGGTATCGGTCTGGACGCCCTGCTCGAGAAGCGCAGCACCGGACTGATGAATCCCCGCCAGGCCGAGCAGATCCGCAAGCGCACGCGCAAGGACTATCCCCTGGGATTCCCGGCCTACGGCACCGATGCGCTGCGCTTCACCATGGCGGCCTATGCCAGTCTGGGACGCAACATCAACTTCGATCTGAAACGCTGCGAGGGCTATCGCAACTTCTGCAACAAGCTCTGGAATGCGACCCGCTTCGTGCTCATGAACACCCGGGCGCATGCAGCCGGCGACCTTGCGGCCACCATCGATGCGAGCGCCCTGTCGCAGGCCGATCGCTGGATCATGAGCCGCCTGCAGACGCTCGAAGAGACGGTGGCCCGCGGCTTTGCGGAATACCGCTTCGACAACATCGCCAACGCCATCTATCACTACGTCTGGGATGAATACTGCGACTGGTATCTGGAGATGGCGAAAGTGCAGCTGCAACAGGGCACGCCCGAGGCCGCCCTGGCAACACGGCGCACACTGATCCGCGTGCTCGAGGCCGTGCTGCGCCTGGCACACCCCCTCATCCCCTTCATCACGGAAGAGCTCTGGCAGAAAGTGTCGGTCGTGGCCGGCAAGCGCGAGGCCGGCGAAACGGCCAGCATCTCGGTACAGCCCTATCCCCGGGCCGATGCCGCCAATCGTGATCCCGACGCCGAGGAAGCCATCGACACGCTGCGCCGGCAGGTGGATGCGATTCGTGCCTTGCGCGGTGAGATGAAGCTCTCGCCCGGGCAGAAAGTGGCCCTGATCGCCCGGGGCGACGCCGCGGAACTGACGCGCAACCAGGCGTATCTGATGGCACTGGCACGCCTGGAGAAGGTGGAGATCGTGGATCAGCTGCCCGATGCCGGTGCCCCGGTGCAGGTGGTGGGCACGACACATCTCATGCTGGATGTACCCATCGACATTGCCGCCGAGCGCGAGCGGCTGGAGCGCGAACTGGCCCGTTTGCAGGCCGAGATCGACAAGGCCGGCGCCAAGCTGGACAATGCCGGCTTTGTGGCCAAGGCACCGGCTGCGGTCGTGGAGCAGGAGCGCAAACGACTGGCGGACTTCGGTGAAACCCACAGCAAGGTGAGCGCGCAGCTGGCCCGGCTGGGTTGAGCAGCCGGGTTGAGTGGAGCGACGCCCCCGGACCCTCAGGCCGGCGGCATGGTGGACAGCACAGCCTCATCCTCGGGGGTGAGCAGGCCGGCGGCGCGTGCCTGCTCTATGAGGCCGGGGCGCCGCGCCAGCGTGAGGCGCAGGCTCTGGTCGCGGCGCCAGCGCTCGATGCGGGCGTGATCGCCGGAGCGCAGGACCTCGGGCACGATCCGGCCTTCATAGTTCTCCGGGCGTGTGTAATGCGGACTGTCGAGCAGGCCGCTCAGACCGGGCTGGAATGAATCCTGGGCTGCCGATTCGGCGTGTCCCAGCACGCCGGGCAGCAGGCGCACCGTCGCATCCATCACGGCAAGCGCGGCGATCTCTCCACCCGACAGCACGAAATCACCCAGGGACAGCTCGGATGTGACGCAGCGTTCTATGAAACGCTGATCCACGCCTTCATAGCGGCCACAGACCAGAATGCAACCGGAGCCCCGGGAAAATGCGAGTGCCTGTTCCTGGGAAAACGGCCGCCCTGCCGGGCTGAGCAGGACGACGGGCACCGGGGCATCTCCGCGTTGTGCCTTGGCGGCGAATACCGCGCGCTCCAGCGGTGCGGGCTGCATGACCATGCCGGGCCCGCCGCCATAGGGCCGGTCATCGACGCGCCGATGAATGTCCTCACTGAAATCGCGCGGATTCCAGGTGTGCAGGGACCACAGTCCCTGGGCATGTGCGCGGCCGCTGACCCCCTGATCACGCAGCAGGGAAAACATTTCTGGAAAAAGGGAAATAACGTCAAAGCGAATGTCAAAACCCATGGCCCTGCCCCGGGTCCGGCTAGTCGTCGACGGGCCAGTTGCTGAACAGCCTGCGCCCGGGAAGATCGACGGTGTGCACATGCGCCGCCACATAGGGGACCAGAACCTCCTTCAGGCGCCCTTTCGCATCCATACAGGGTTCGAGTGTGCCGTCCGGGTTCTCGCGCATGCGATCGACCTGCAATATCCCATGGGCACCATTGTCCATCACCGCACGCACCGTACCGATGAGCACGGCATGCGCCTCGGGATCGCCGGCATCGGATTCGCCGTACACCCGGCAGCCGATCAGGTCCACCCAATAGGTCTCGTTTTCCTCGAGCGGCGGAAAATCTTCACGCGCGACGCTGATCGTCCAGCCCTTGAGCTCGAGCGCCTGGTCACGATCGTCCAGCCCTTTCAGCCGGGCGATAAGGCTATCGCCATGCGGACGCACGCGCTCGGGCTCCGCCTGGCGCACCAACGCAAGATCGCCCGCAGCCGTGGCGGGCGATCTGAGCATCCAGCGGGATGTGGCAAGCAGGGTGGGCGCACCTTCGGAATACGGCCGGATCCGGATCCAGCCCCGCACGCCGTGGGCGCCGGAAATCCGCCCCAGCTCGACCAGGGCATCACCCACCGGAGCATCACCAGAAGGCAGACCCGGCGAGCCGGCCAATCAGGCCTCTGCGGTTTGTGCCCCGGTGTATTCCTTGATCAGGCGGGCAACCGTGGGCGAAACCTGGGCGCCGTTGTCCTTCCAGTACTGGACCCGGTCCATTGCCAGACGGATACCTTCCTGACCATCACCGGCCAGCGGATTATAGAAACCCAGGCGCTCGATGAAACGGCCATCGCGACGATTGCGCGAATCAGCCGCAACCACATTGTAGAACGGGCGCTTCTTCGAGCCTCCGCGGGTCAAGCGAACCACAACCATGGAAAGTCCTTATGAGTTTGTTTTGCAAAGCCATGCATTGTAGCATTGCGCTGGATTGGGTGACAAGGAGCGTTGACAGCGCCCGCACCTGTCAGATGGACACCGCCTGCACAGGCCGCAACGGCGTGAAATGCTCGCGCGTCGCGATGTATTCCGGGCGTGGTGCCAGGCCATGTCTTGGCGCTGCGAGTGTATTTTCCACACTGTTGTATACCATGAAGACATTGGCCCGGGGCCAGGGCGAAATGTTGCCTGCCGAGCCATGCATGGTATTGCAATCGAAGAAGATGACGGAACCCGCGCGGGCGAGTACCGGCTCGATACCGCCCTGCTCCACCAGCAGGCTCAAGCTCAAGGGATCGGGTACACCGTATTCCTGCTTGCGCAGGGATTGGCGATAATGCTCGTCCGGTGTTTCACCGATGCAGGATATGAAGTGCAGGTGCGAGCCCGGCACCAGCATCAGCGGGCCGTTGCAGGCATTGTTGTCGGTCAGCAGGACGGAGCAGCTCAGGGCGCGCATGGCGGGCATGCCATCTTCCACATGCCAGGTCTCGAAATCCGAGTGCCAGTAGAATTCCTTGCCGTTGAAGCCCGGCTTGTAGTTCACCCGGGACTGGTGGATATAGACCTCGGAGCCCAGGATCTGGCGTGCAACATCGAGCAGGCGCGGGTCGCGTGCAAGGGCGGCGATGCGCTCGCTGAGCGCATGCACCCGGAACACCGAACGCACTTCATTGCTGCCGGGCTCCGCCACGGCTTCGGGCAGGCGTGCGATGGCATCATCGCCGCGCAGATGATCCATTTCCCGTACCAGACCGGCAATCTCGCCGGCGTCGAAGACATCGTGCATGACCAGAAAGCCATTGTCTTCGTAGCGGCCCAGCCGTTCGCGATCCAGTGCCCGGGCATATTCACCGGCGCCATAGACGACGGGATCCTGGCGCGCGATGATGGCTGCGCCCCGGTCCGTGCGTGACGGATAATTCTCGCTCATGATGGATCTCCTGATGAGATGGTTCACAGTAGGTATCATTCCTCGTCCGTGACCAGCGGATACACTCCGCCGGCGTCGTGCACTTCCTTGCCGGTCAGCGGCGGATTGAAGACGCAGATCACACGCAAGGGCTCGCGCCCGCCGCGCAGCCAGTGCTCATCATGCTCGTCGAGCGCATAGACGACACCGGGGCCCAGGGCGTACTTGCGCCCGTCGGCCACGGTCTCGATCTCGCCGTCACCCTCGATGCACCAGACAGCCTCCAGGTGATTGCGGTAATGGATGTGCGTTTCCGTCCCCGGAAAGATGATGGTCTCGTGAAAGGAGAACCCCATGCCGTCCTTCTTCAGCAGCACGCGGCGGCTGACCCAGTTCTCGGTGCGCACCTCGTCTTCGGTGCCGATCACATCCCTGATGTTCCTGACGATCATGATCAGGCCCCCTTCAGCTTCAGGATGCGGCTGTTCACACCCTGTTCGTGCAGCACTTCGGCCACGCTGCGTTCGATGATGGCCAGGCCGAGATCGAGCAGTTCCTCATCCATGGTGAGAGACGGCAGCAGCTTGAGTACTTCGTCACGGGCACCCGAGGTTTCGATCACAAGCCCATGTGCGAAGGCTCTTGCGGCAAACAGGCCGGCAAGCTCGGGGCGATCTTCGCAGACCAGCCCCTGAAGCAAGCCGCGCCCGCGTACCGTCAGGCCGGCATGCGGATGGCGCCGGGCAAGCGTACGCAGCCGCTCTTCCACGCGCCGCCCCTTGTGCAGCGTCTGCTGTGCAAACGCATCGTCCGCCCAGTAGGCATCGAGCGCCGCCGTGGCGGTCACGAAGGCCATGTTGTTGCCGCGAAAGGTGCCACTGTGCGCGCCGGGCTGCCAGATGTCCAGCTCGGGTCGCAGCAGCACGAGCGACATCGGCAATCCATAGCCCGACAGTGACTTGGACAGCGTGATGATGTCGGGTGAAATACCGGCCGCCTCGAAGCTGAAGAATTCTCCCGTACGCCCGCAGCCGGCCTGGATATCATCGACGATGAGCAGGATATCGTGGCTGCGACACAATTTTTCGAGCTTCCTGAGCCAGGCGAAAGATGCCACATTCACACCGCCCTCGCCCTGCACCGTTTCGACGATGACTGCGGCGGGCATATCCATGCCGCTGCTGTCATCCTCGAGCATGCGCGCAAGCCACTTCGTCGTGTCCACACCCGCGCCGAAATAGCCGTCATAGGGCACGAAGCTGGTGTTTGCCAGCGCCACACCGGCCGCCCGGCGAAACTTGGCATTTGCCGTGACCGCCAGCGAACCGCCACTCACACCGTGGAATCCATGGGTGAAGGAAACGACGTTCTGGCGACCCGTCACCTGGCGCGCAATCTTGAGCGCCGCCTCGACCGCGTTGGTGCCCGTCGGGCCGGTGAACTGCAGGCGATAGTCCATGTTGCGCGGCTTCAGGACGCGCCGCTCGAAGGTATCCAGGAACTGCTTCTTGGCACTGGTAGCCATGTCGAGTCCGTGTACGACACCGTCCTCGGCCAGATAGTCCAGCAGCCTGCGCTTGAAATGCGGATTGTTGTGACCGTAGTTCAGCGTGCCGGCGCCACTGAAGAAGTCGATATAGTCGCGACCCTGCTCATCGGTCAGCAAGGCGCCGCGCGCCTGCCGGAACACGACGGGAAACGAGCGTACATAGCCGCGCACTTCCGACTCCAGACGTTCGAAGATTTCCAGGTCCGGTTTCACGGGATCGGCATTCTGGTCGACATTCATTGGGTACTTACCTCCAGGGGTTGAAAATTCAGGGGGCCAATGCGCAGCAGGCGCTCATCCTCATGGGCCTGTGGGCCAAACAAATGGGGCTCGAAGAGTGCGCTCTCGCGGATATCGGCGTGGGCAGCCTGTGCGATACGGGCAAACATGCGCCGGGACGCCCGGTTCTCGGGCCCCACGGTAGTTTCGATGGTGCGCACACCCTCCAGACCAGGGCGCTGCAGCAGATGGCGCAGCATGCTCAGCCCCAGACCCATGCCGCGGGCGCTCGCATGGACCGCCACCTGCCAGATGAACAGCACTGTTTCCCTGTCCGGATGACGATAGGCCGACACGAAGCCGACGACTTCATCCTGACGGCGGGCAACGACGCAGGTCCGGGTGAAGTGTTCGCTCAGCAGCAGGTAGGTGTAGATGGCGTTCACATCCAGCGGCGGGCATTGTTGAACCAGGGCATGAATGGCCTGGCCGTCCTCGCGCACCGGCTGCTCCAGCAGGATTTCTGCTTGTTTTATAGGCATAATCATTTCGACTGAAATAATACGCCTATAAACAATTACTGTCAAATCAGTCTGACAGGCAGCACATTCGCGCGATCTCAAGGCCATGAGCAAGAAAAAAGCCTGAACCGGAGATCGATTCAGGCTTTTCATCAATTTGCAAGCAGATGCAAGCCGTCGCGGGCTTGCATGGGCCGGAGGGGTTCAGCGGCGTTGTATGAAGTGGAAGATACCGGATGTGTCGTCGGCCGGATTCTGCCCCAGCAGGACATTGCCGGTCTGTGCACAGAAGGCCTGGAAATCACTGCGTGCGTGCGGATCAGTTGTCAGCACCCGCAGTACCCGGCCGCTTTCCATGGCGGCCAATGCCTTCTTGGCACGCAATATGGGCAGCGGACATTTCAGGCCGGATGCATCCACGATGACATCCGGCGTGTCCTCAACGAGATCGAAAGCGCTCATGATTCAGGCCTCCAGCCGCTCGAGCACCCAGTCATGGGCGCTGGCCAGCGCCGCCGGCAGCCCGGCCACCGCGCTGCCCCCGCCCATCGCCATATCGGGTCGCCCGCCGCCCTTGCCGCCCACCTGTGCAGCCACCATGGCCACCAGATCGCCGGCACGGATACGTTCGACCACACCCGGTGTCACACCCGCCACCAGACTGATACGGCCTTCGGCCACACTGGCCAGCAGCACGACCGCCGACTTGAGCTTGTCCTTTGCCTGATCGGCAAGCGCACGCAGGCCGCGCGCATCGACGTTATCCACCGACGCGACAAGCAGGCGCACGCCGCCGCTGAGCTCCCTGGCCTGATCGATCAGCGCGCCACCGGATGCCGATGCCAGGCGATCCTTGAGCTGATCGCGTTCGCGCTCCACAGCGCGCAGCTGCTGCTGCAAGGCTTCGATACGCGTCCCCAGCGCCTCGGGCTGGGTCCGTAGTGCACCGGCCGCCGCATGCAGGGTCTGGTCCATGTCATGCACCCAGCGCAAGGCCGGCAGCCCGGTTACGGCCTCGACCCGGCGCACGCCCGCAGCCACGCCGCCCTCGGACACTATCTTGAACAGGCCGATATCACCCGTGCGCTCCACATGCGTGCCACCGCAAAGTTCGCGCGAGGAACCGATATCGAGCACACGTACGGTGTCTTCGTACTTTTCACCGAACAGGGCCATGGCACCACCCGCCACGGCTTCGTCATAGGCCATATGGCGCACGCCGACCGCTGCATTGGCCAGCACCTCGGCATTGACCCTGTCTTCCACGGCCCGGATCTGGGCCGGCGTCATGGGTGCATCGTGCGAGAAGTCAAAGCGCGTGCGCTGGGGATCGACCAGCGAACCACGCTGCTGGACATGCTTGCCGAGCACGTCGCGCAAGGCCTTGTGCATCAGGTGGGTGGCGGAATGATTGCGCACGATGTCGGCGCGCCGTGCGGCATCCACATCGGCCTGCAGGACATCGCCCACCTTCAGACTGCCCTCCAGAAGACGTCCGTGATGACCGAAGACCTGCTGCTGTATCTTGCGCGTGTCGTCAACCTCGAAACGCAGCCCCTCCGCACTGAGCAGGCCGGCATCACCGACCTGACCGCCGGATTCCGCATAGAACGGCGTTTCATCGAGCACAACCACGGCCTGCTGTCCGGCGGACACGGCTTCAACTTGCGTTCCTTCAACATACAGTGCGGTGACGCGCCCCCGCGTGCGCAGGTGCGCATAACCTTCGAAGCGCGTGGGCTCGCCGTGGTAGTCCAGCACCGCATCGTCCTGGAACTTGCCGGCCGCACGCGCCTGCTCGCGCTGCCGGGACATGGCCTCATCGAAGCCTTCGAGATCCACACCGACCTCACGCTCGCGACAGATATCGGCCGTCAGGTCAACGGGAAAACCGTAGGTGTCATACAGGGTGAACAGCGTCAGGCCGTCGAGCACGCCCCCCTTGGGTACCTGGGTCAGTGCCGTCTCCAGAATCTTCAGGCCGTGCTCCAGCGTGACGCTGAAGCGCTCCTCCTCCTGCTGCAGGACCTGCGCAATGCGGGTCTGCTGCTCGGCCAGTTCGGGATAGGCTTCACCCATCTCGCGCACCAGGTCGGGCACCAGGCGATGGAAGAACAGCCCGGTCTGCCCGAGCTTGTGCCCATGGCGCAGGGCGCGCCGGATAATGCGGCGCAGCACATAACCCCGCCCCTCATTGCCCGGTATGACACCGTCGACGATGAGGAAGCTGCATGCGCGAATATGGTCCGCAATGACCTTCAGTGAGACGTCTTCGGGGTCACGGGCGCCCGTTTCACGCGCGGCGGCCTGCATCAGCGCCTGGAAAAGATCGATCTGGTAATTGGAATTGACATGCTGGAGCACGGCGGCCATGCGCTCCAGACCCATGCCGGTATCCACACAGGGCCGGGGCAGGGGATGCATCACCCCCTGGGCATCGCGATTGAACTGCATGAACACAAGGTTCCAAATCTCGATATAGCGATCGCCATCTTCCTCGGGCGATCCGGGCGGCCCACCCCAGACTTCAGGGCCGTGGTCAAAGAAGATCTCGGAACACGGACCACAGGGGCCGGTGTCGGCCATCTGCCAGAAGTTGTCGGACACGTAGCGCTGGCCGTCCTGATCACCAATGCGTACGATGCGCTCCGCCGGTACGCCGATCTCGTTGGCCCAGATGTCCCAGGCCTCGTCATCCTCGTGATAGACGGTGATCCACAGGCGCTCGGCCGGCAGCTTGTAGACCTGCGTCAGCAGCTCCCAGGCGTAGGCGATGGCCTCGCGTTTGAAGTAGTCGCCGAAGCTGAAATTGCCCAGCATCTCGAAAAAGGTGTGGTGGCGGGCCGTGTAGCCGACATTTTCGAGGTCATTGTGCTTGCCCCCCGCACGCACGCAACGTTGTGACGATGCCGCGCGCAGGTAGGGCCGCGTTTCCTTGCCCGTAAAAACGTCTTTGAACTGCACCATGCCGGCATTGGTGAACAGCAGGGTCGGGTCATTGTGCGGCACAAGCGAGGACGATGGCACGATCTGGTGCCCACGGGCCTCGAAGAAAGAAAGAAAAGCACGACGTATTTCAGAAGTCTTCATTGGGCGGATGCGAGAAGAAGGAGCCAACGTTTGATTATAGAGGCTGCAAGGGCTTTGTGCGCCTGCGACATTCAGGCCATGGACACGCCATCCTGCGCAAGCCGGCCCGGCAATTCGGCAGCAATCGCGGCCGCGATGGAGGCGATGGACGCCCCGGCACGCTGCAGCCATCGGCTCGTGGCGGCCCTGAAACTCAATAGACGCACAGGTAGGAGCGCGTCAGGCCACGCCATGAGGTATCGTCGCCCCCTTCGGCAAGCGGTACCGCTGATGCGCCCGCAGGGCAGTTGCAACGGCCTGTGGCCGGATTGGCGGAGCTGCGCCCCTCGGGTGTAAAGCAGCCGTGGATGGTATTGAACGAATATCCGCCGGATGACCGGGCCGCCGGTACCCAGTAACCCTGATGGCAGGACAACAGACCGCCACGCACATCGCGCGTGACGGCGCCTTCATCGGGGCACAATGTCCACCAGGTCTTCTCCTGCCCGAGAACCAGCTGGTCTGCCGCGTGCAGGGACCCGCCGGCGTGCACATCACCGGCAATGCTGGCGCCCGACTGGAATCGGGGATCACGGGTATCACCCACACGCAGAAAGTCCACGGCATCACCCGCCAGCCCGAGGACCACCGTACCCGGCGGCAGCAGGGAATCGCCTGCAGACAAAGGATTGGGGTAACGGCTGATCGCACCCTGGACATGTCCCGGATCGACGGGCTGGACCGCCGCTCCCAGGCCACGCGTGGCCAGCAGCCATTCCGCCAGCATGGCGGTATCGACGGCGCCATGCGCCGTGCGAAAAGGCTGACTGGCATGGACCACGGGCAGCAGGCGGCATGGCGAGGACGGGCAATCGCCTTCGCGCAGGATACGGATGACGGCCGAGCCAACCGGCCGTATCGTATCCGGGAACCCGGCCGGCAAATGACCATTGGCTCTGAGGGCGGCAATGCCCGGCCTGCGCCAATCGGCATAGCCGTCGCCCTGCAGGGCATTCGCGGGCGCACCGTCGCGCATCAGCAGCGCGTGCCGGCCCACATAATCCTGCGCCCCCTGATGCAGCACGCCCATCCATGCCGCCACCGCCTGCGCCTGTGCATCATGCATGCGATTCACCATGGCGTGGCCGGCCCACAGCGCCAGAAGACCGGCCAACAGTCCCGCCACTGCCAGCTCGAGCATGATCAGGCCGTGCTGCCGCACCATGATCCTGTGCTCAGCTTGCAGTAAAGACGAAAGTGTTGCTGTCGCCCTTGATACACGCTGCCTCGGCAGTGAGCGCGCTGTAGTCCAGCGTATCGCTCTTGACCGGCGTGGCGCTACCGCTTCCCCCGCTGATGCTGATGGTGTGCACAACCCGCTGCATGACCGAGGCCAGCGCCGGGCAGGCGGCATGATTGACATTGTCGAGCGTGAGCGAGAAGCTCGCTCCCTGATCGGCCGTCGACACGACCACCTTGCCGTCGACACCCAGACCATGCAGCACTTCCAGGCTCTGCCCTGAACCGGAAACGCTGAACAGGCCGGAATCCAGGACGGTATTGGCAAAATGCGCCGTGCTGATGGCGTCATACGGCTTGTTCGTGCCCGGTTGTGCATTGATCTGCGACTGGAGCACAAAGCGTGCCAGCTCCTCCCCCACCTTGGGCACCTTGTTCTCGATCACATAGGCACCGACCGCAGGGATGGCAATGATGGCGAGCAGGAGCAGGATGGCGGTAACGATGGACACTTCGATCAGGGAAAACCCGCGTTGGCGACGGGCACCAATAGCAGTGGTGGAAACGGATGCAATAGCGTTCATGGCAGACTCCGGAGAATTGACAAGTCAAGGAAAAGGGAAACCCGCCTGGGGGCGGCCTCCCGAAGCGGTTGCGAAATACAGTGACATTGCACGGCGCAGCTCGTCGATGACCGCGTAATGCCACAGGACCAGTGCAAGAATCACCGCGAGACCGGAAAGCAGCATCAGCCAGCGCAGCACGCCGGCCTGGCGGGTGATGCGGCCCAGAAGCTGGTCGCGGATGCGGTCCCGCACCAGAATCAGCCCGGGACGCAGGCCGCGTGCGCTCACCATGTCGCTGAGAAACCAGTAGTGCTCGTGCGCAAGCAGACCGGTTTCCAGTATGTCGGTGCCCGAACGGCCGCTTTCCAGGCGAGCGAGCATGCGATCGATATGATGGGAAAGCCAGGGGTTCGCACCCGTTCGCTGGCGATGCAGGGCATTGCGCAGCCGGATACGCTCTTCGTCTTCAGTACCCAGGGCGATGAGGAGCAGGGACAGGAAGCGCACGGCCTGCACCTTGCGATAGACGTCCCACCACAGCACATGATCGACATAGCTGCGCCAGCGACCGCGCCAATGCGCGAAAGACCAGATCACGAGCGTGAACAGGCTTGTCAGCATGATGAGTACCAGTGGCGCGTGTGCATCCACCGCCTCGGCAAAGGCCAGCAGGCTGCGGGTGCGCCGTCCGTAATACTCGGACGGGACCAGGGCGAACGGCTCGAAAAGGCGTGGCACAGTGAATGCCGGCACCGCGAGGACGACAAGCACCACGAGCAGCGCCGAGAGCACAGCCGGCCAGAGGAGCTGGATGAGGATCTGGTTGGCTCGCTGCACCAGAACCAGCATGCGGGCCAGATCGGCCAGCGTATGGATGAGACGCTCATTGCCCATGGTCTGGGCGGCACGCAGCAGATTCAGTTCACCCGCCGGCAGATAACCCTGCCAGGTGGCGTGCAGATCGCCTCCGGATTGCTCCAGGCGCTGCCGCCAGCGCCGGGCCAGGCGTCCGCGCAGGCGGTCGGCGCCGTGACGCAGAGCATCCCGGCGAAAGATCTGGCCAAGCGTGCGCGCCCCCTGACTGCCTTCGAGCAGTGCCGCCAGATAGTCGTAATAGTCGATACGCAGTGCACGAAACCGCAAGCGATCGATCCACTCCATCAGATGAATCAGGGGTTGCCTGCCGTGACGGACAGTGCCAAAGCGTCTCATCATGACACCCCGCTGCCGTCCAGGGATGAGTGACAGCGCTGCCGGTGAGCCACCTGCCGGCGACGCGTTTCGAAAGCGTGGAAACGCACTTCGATGTCACGCGGATCCACTTCGCCATGCAAGGCCTTGAGCAGCGCGCTGTCCATGGCCGTGCGCCAGACATCTTCGGCCTGCACACCCCGGCGCGCGAGACGGGCCGCGTGCACGGCCAGCCACTGTGCCGTACGCTGCCGACGAACGGCCTGAAGAAAATCCGGCGACAGTGCCGGCTCGATCAGCTCCGCCGCAACGGTCCGGCCCCGATAGCCCTGAAGAGGCGCGACGCCTCCCCGCCTGCATTGCGCACAACCCTCGGGGTTGCGCACACGCAAGGGCTGCGGATCGACACGAAAACAAGTGGCGATATGATCCAGCCAGCGTGCCCAGTAGCCCCCTTCGCAATGGCGACCGTCGGCGCGCCGGGCGCCATCGAGCAGTGCCGATGCCGGAAGACTGCACTGTGGACACAACCGCGGCAACAAGGCCTGATGCACGATGAGCCGCAGGCTTCCCGGTGCCAGCAGGAGATCGCGTGACACGCCGATGAACTCGGAGGCGAGCCTGTCCGGCACGCTCGCGGCCGAGGCGGCATGCACCGTCGTGTAGACGTTCACGCCGGAACTGGCCAGGTCCATGAACGCAAGGCCGCTCTCGGCATCGCGGATCTCGCCCAGCAGCACATCGGTCATGGCGGAGCGCTTCAGGATGCGCAGCTTCGCTGCATAGGCCAGGGGCTGATCTGCATCCAGACTGCGCACCAGAGAGTTTTGAATCGCCTTGGGGATACGGTATTCCACCGGATCCTCGAGCGTGATCAGCTTGCGGTGTGCCGGCAGACCTGCCGCCAGACAGGCCAGCGTCGTAGACTTGCCCGAGCCCACCACTCCCGAAAACACGATGGCACCCCCTTCGCTGAGCATGACGCGCTCTATGCAGGCCACCTGATCGGGCAGGTAACCCAGCTCGGACAGACCGGGCCAGGCACGCCCGGGATCGTTCACGAGAAAGCGCAGGCAGACGCTGGGCCCTTCATCGGCCGCCATCGATGCCCAGCGCAGGCTGACCTCGCGGCCATCCACCGAATAGGACAGGCTGCCCTGCTGCTCCGTCGTGGGATCGAAGAGCGCGCCGTTGCCACCCCGTATATCCATCCACACCACGGCAAGCATGTCGGTCAGCAAGCCTGTGGGCATCTGCCGAAAACGCTCGGGCGCCAGATAACGCCCGCCAATGGTGTACTTCACCTCGGAGTGGGCCCGGGCGGGATAGAGATTCAGATGCAGATCGCTGGCCTCATGGCGCACTCCCCACTCGACCAGCTCCTGGAAGGCGGCTGCCAGGGCACTGCGGGAATGCACGGGGGCCATGCCCGCACCGGCCGCACCCAGCTCATTGCGGGCCAGGGCAAGCAGCAGGGGCGCATCGAGGACATAGCGGGCGGGTTGCGCCAGCGCATACCCCTTCATCTGCACCCGCCGCAACAGCTCATCGGCCTGCTCGCTGGCGATATGTTCCTGCAGCGCAAAAACCGCTACCCGGCCATCTCCGAGCAAGGCCGGACACAGGCGGGAAGCGATGCTCTCGACCTGGAACGCGCGACTCAGGCTGGCGCACACGGGAGACAGCAGACGTTCAAGCGCCTCGCGACCCTGGATTACCGCCACCTCGTCATCCAGACATTCGGAACAGGCATCGGTGCGCGGCAAGACGACCGCCGGCGTTCCGGAAGCGTGTCGGCGCGGCCAGATCATCGGGAAGCCCCCAGGGACGGCGTCAGACACAGACGCTCGGAGCCGTGTTCTGCAGCCAGCTCGAGGCAGCCGGCATCGATTCCGACCAGCAGCGGCAGCCCGGCACGCGACTGGGGCCCTGAAGCCTGCGGCTGACCGGCATGATAGCGGAAGCGCCGGGACCGAAAGATCACATCGGCCCGCAGGCTGGCACCCACACCATGGATGGACAGCAGTACGGGCAGTGTCGACGCCACGGCCGCCCCGGAGACCGGTTCTGCAGACGCGGGGCCAATACCCTGCGGATGGCGGCCTGCGAGTGCCTGATCAAGGGCCTGGGCGGTTTCCAGACGCATGAGCTCCAGCACGCTGGCCTGGTCCATGTCCGCCGACGGATCCGGTTGCGGGCGCATGTCCAGGGCCCAGGCGGAGGACAGGCAGAGCACGCCGGCGCACAAGGCAAGGGTCCGCTCAGGATTCCTGCGTGCGCGCATCGTTACCCCCGGACGATGAGGAAAATGATCTTTCATACAGACTGCCTTCAAGTGTCAGGATGAAACGGCTGTCCCGCAGGCCGGTTCCGGCCGCCTCCGACAGGGACAGGACGACGCTTCGCCAGCCGAACCCGCGACAATGCGGCAACAGCAGGCTGAGCGAACGCAAGGGTGCGCGCAGGCTGGCGGCGCGCGTATGGAAGCGCGGCAGATCGGCGGGCATGGGCAATGGCGCGCCTGTCTTGTCCAGCGGCGCCGGCACGGCAAGCGCACGTGGTGGTGCAAAACGCACCAGGCCGAGCGCCGGCCGTATGGCCTGGAGATGGCTGAACAGTTCGCGCTCGCTTGCGCGCCCATCGGCGAGCTCAGCCTGTGTGGCCTCATCGCCCGCGGCGTCCAGACGCCACCGGACCTGTGCCTGTTCGAGCGGCACGAAACTCACCTGCCAGCCGGCCGGCGCACGACCGAGCAGGCCCGCATTGCTGGCACCCAGCGCAGTACGCGCATAATCCGCCACGCAATCCCAATGGCCGCGCCGCGCATGACACTCGGCACGCGTGAGTTGCCACCCCGCCAGTGTGACCGGCAATGCATGCAGGCTGTCAACCAGCCCGCGCGTGCCTTCCGGGCCGTGGATCCAATGCGCCGCCAGTGTCTGCTGCAGCTGCTCGTGCCACGCCGTCTGCGCAGTCTGAGCCTTTGCGGGATCAGCCCCTCGCGTTTCGGATGATGCAAACACCCCCAGCAGCAGACCGCCTGCCAGACAGGCCACGCCCAGTCCGGCCACCTGGGCGGAACCAGGCTGCCAGCGTCGCCATGGCGCCAATCGCACCAGGCGGGCGGGGCCGGGATCGGCCTGGACGAGCTCATGCAGCGAAGGGCATTGCCCCGCATCGAGCAGCGCCAGGGCGGGATAGGCCTGGCGCAATCCCTGGACGGCCTGACGCGTCTGTTCCGGGCTGGTGAAAAGCCGGTCGGTGCGTGCCATGACTGCACCTTCGTGAACGCCAACCAGCCAGTATTGCCCGGTGGACAGCGCGAAGACCAGGGCCCGGCTTCCTTCGGGAAAACGTTGCGCGAGCAGATGGGCCGCGGAATATAGTGGCGCATTGCCACAGCCTTCGCCACGCAGGTGCGCCAGTCCGACCGTTGCCATGAGCTCTCCACACACGACAAAGTGACTGGCGCGATGGAGCGTGGCCAGCCGCAGTGCCTCACGACGCAAGTCGTCGGCCAGCACCACATGCCAGTCCAGCCCGAAAGCCAGCGCAAGACCGGAAATACGCTCGATATGAACCCCGGGCAAGACCATGTTCAGACTTCCTCTTCGACGCGGGCAGTGACAATGATCACCGTCATCAGCTGTTCGGAAACCGCCTTGTCGCTGCCGCCCAGAACGAGGGGCGCATCGGGATTGAGGCGACGCGTCAGGCTCTCGTCCTGGCGTCGCTCGAAGCCGGAAATGAGCATGGGTTCACCCGCCTGCAGCAGGACTTGCTGCACAGTGCCGTTGCCGTCCACGGTAAGCTGCTGGAGCTGCAGGGGATGATCCCGATCACCAAAACGTATGGTCCTGAGCGGCTGGGCAACGGTGTTGTCATAGGCGATGGACAAGAGGATACGCCCGTCGTCCTGAGCATCCGGCACCAGGGTCAGCAATGAACCCACTGTCTCCTCCTTCTGGCTCACCGAGACCGACGGCAGGGCCAGTCCCTGGCCATCCGAGAACGGTGTCGTATCCACCCTGTCGATGTAGGAGAATGTTGTCCTTACCGCATGGGTGACCGGCCGGCGATTGAGCGTGAGCACAGGCACGCTGCTGCGGCGCACAATACGGCCGGACTGACCCAGGGCGGCAAGAATGAGCTCGCTGCCCCTGAAAGGTCCGTGGCCCACACCGGCTGCAAGGCGGCCGGCCTCGACATCGCCCGTCTCGCCCAGTTCGGCACGTACGGCCGCACGCGCACTGGCGAAGACCAGATTCCAGTCCAGCGCCAGCTGCCCGGCATCACGACTGGCCAGCGTCACCTCCTCGAATACCAGACGCACGCGGCGCGTCAGTACACGGTTTTCACGCTCCAGATAGCGGGCGATACGATCCAGGGCATCCGGCGTATCGGTGACCACCACGGAAGCGCTGGCACCCGCCTGGGCGACAATGATGCCCGCACGCGACATGAACGGTTCCATGCGGGCCTTGACGACGGCCAGCACATCGACATCGTTGCCTGTGCTCAGCGTGGTCCGCGAGCTGCTGGCAAAACCACCCTCGCCCGTCGGATCGGAAACGGACCCCAGGGTGGCGTCAGTGCGCGCCTCGAGCGTGAGTGCACGGACATCGAATACGCGGGTCTCGGTGCGATAGAACTCGATGCGCTCCTGCGCATAGGTCCAGCGCACACCCAGGGCTGCGGACAGGCGGTCGAGAATTCGTGCCAGCGGCTCGGACTCACCGGAGAAACGGGCACGCGACAAACCGGCCGCCGGTGCGTTTGCATCAGCCAGCGCGCCTTCGAGCCGGGGCATGAAGGCTGCGACCGGCAGCAGGGCCTCGGGACGCACATGTACCGGGATGCCGGTAACGGCAGTGATGCTGTGCGCAATCTCCGGGAGGTCCAGCCAATCGTCGGCGAACAGCAGTGTGACCGGCACCTGTGCCCGCAAGGCCGGCGGCAGGCGCAATTCGCGCGCCAGCGCCTGCGGCCGGCCCGCCACCCAGGGACGATCAACCCGTTGAGCCGCCGGACGTGCCGCCGCATCATGAATGACGGCCTGAAAACCCTGGTGATGGGCAGATACGTCATGACCCGCCTCCTCCGAGCGCTGAAAAATGGCGTTCATCTGCTCATGCAGGGCGCAGCCCCCGAGCAGGGTCAGAAGCAGCACCGCCCCGCAATTGCGCGCCACGCTCATGACACCACCACGGTACGGGCACGGTCGCAGCTTTGCGTGCGTGCCACGACACGCAGGACGCGATTGCTGTAGAAACAGGCCTGCAAGGGCCATTCGCCCAATGCGCTGGCCGAAAGCAGGCTTTCCACTGCATCTTCAAAACCGTCGCCAAACCGGGACTCGCCCGAGACGGGGATATCCACTTCAACGGCCCAGTGCTCGGGCGCGAATGTCCAGCCGGCCTGCTGCGCCCAGCGCACCAGCGCCTGACGCAGGGTCAGATCATCGAGGCGCAGATAGTATTCCTGGCGTGAACGCGGGTTTACAGGTGGCGTAATGCCCTGAACCCGGATACGCTCAAGACCCGGCACAGGATGAGCCACAGGGAGGGCCGCCGGCCCGGTTTCAGCCACGACCAGCTCGGGCCGGATCGCGGTATCGGGCTCCGGCACCACTGCAGACACCGGTTCAGGGCCAGGCTTGAGCACAGACCCGGCCGTATCCGCCCGGCGCGCCATTGCCTGCAGGCGTCCACCGCGGAACTGCAGCGTTGTCCAGACACCATCAAGGCGTACAAACGCCCCTTCGCGGCGCCCGTGACGCAGCCTGGTACCGTGCTCATCGAGCGAGAAGATGGCCGGGGCGCGCTGGTCGGCATCGAACTGCAGCCAGGTATTGCGCCCGTCATCGAAAACCTGCAGGGGCGCAACAGCCGTATCGCCCGAGAGCTGCCAGTTGAAATCATAGTGGCGCCCGGACGCCGTGGCCGATACCGGTGCATCCGGCAAGGATAGCGCCCAGCCGTCGGCCAACGGCGCACATCCCGCCAGTGCGCCGGCACACAGCACGGCAGGGAGCAAAACAGGGAGCAGCCTGGGCATGACAAGCCTCCAACAGGGACGGATGTGAAGTCAATCACGATGCCGTCATGCTGGCGGAAAGCGACGCCCGGCGGCAGGCGCAAAACTACGCAGGCAAGGAAATCATCAGAAAATAAAACATGGAAAATTCATATAATTCGTATAGTTATGATGAATTTTGATTCTTTAGCATAACAAGATTAACCGAGATGAAAATGTCCTGCCCGCACCTACTTCTACTTCTGGCCGGCCATGCGCGAGCCTTCGGCGGCGGCTGCCTTGAGCGTGGTCACCGCCGTGCCTTTGCCGCTGAGCGCGCCGTCCAGGCTGCGCGTGAACATGGCCCGGATCTCGGGATAATTGCGGATCTGGAAACCCTGGGCGGTCGCAACAGGCTTCTTGCCATAGGGCGCAGCCATCGCATGCCATTGCTTCATCAGGGCGCCTGAGGCTCTGGCCGCTTCAAACCCCTGGCGGCTCACGGGCAGGAAGCCGGTCTGCTCAAACCATGTGGCAGCCTGCTCTGCCTGTGCCAGCCAGCCCAGGAACTCCATGACTGAAACATCTTCCAGCTTGGCATGACCCCTGGTGGCCCACAGGGCCGACCCGCCGACGAAAGCCAGGCCGGGGGTGCGCGTGACTTCGGGATAATAAGGCAGGCCGTCGATGCCGACGTTCAGCGAACGCTGGGCGGCAAACCAGCCCAGGCGGCTGGATTGCGACATGAGCACAGCGCATTCGCCCTTGGCAAAACGCTCCGCCGCGACGGCATTGAACTCGGGTTTGACCATGAGTTCGGAGCGCACCCAGCTGATCATGAGCGAAAGATGCCGGATGTACATGACATCAAAGTCAAAGGCCGGAGCAGCACCTTTCCTGGCCGGCTTGGCATAGGGCTGGTTGTTGACGGCGGCCAGGTTCTCGAGATTGACCGACACGGACTGGTCGGATGTGAGCGGACAACGGCGCGAGCCATTATTGGCGGCAGTGACCAGCTGCGCCTGCAGACCGGACCAGGAGCGCTCCGGCACGGGCGGCTGCAGGCCGGCCTTGCGAAATGCATCCTGGTTGTAATACATGACCGGAATGTCGAGCATATAGGGGAAGGCCAGCAGACGGCCCTTGGCATCGCGCACCGCCCTGTTCTCTGCCGGAAGAAACCATTCGAAGCCGCGCAAGGGATGCTTGCCCATGAGCACATGCAGCGGCTGGATATAGCTGCGCCGCGCCAGCACATCGGGATCATAATGCTCGGGCAGCTGGACCAGATGGGGTCTGTCCTTGTCCTGGCTGATGCGCGCCAGCGCCGCATCCACACCGGCTTGATCCTTGTATGCCGACAGGCGCACCTGCGTCGTCTTGCTCTGGCGGTTGAACTGCTTGACCAGGGTTTCGAACACCTGGCGATTGTGGGCATCGAGCGAGTGCCAAAGCTGGATATCGGTACTGGCGGCCAGTGCCGGTCCGGAAGACAGCGCCGCCAGCACGAGCACCAGCCCGGAAGTCAAGACAGCCGGACGCCGGCCGGCGCGCAGACGCGGGAAGGAGGAAAACATCATAGCTTGCCAATAAGAAAAAGGCTCCGCCATGCCTGATGGCCCGGAGCCGGGCAACGGGGCTGCCGCCATTCAGGCAGCCGGATCTAGGCAACCAGATCCGCCTCGCTGGTGAACGCATCGGCAAAAAAGGCCTCGCGCGCAAGCTTATTGTAATGGATGAAATCATGCCGGGCACTTTCCACCATGATGGGTGTACCGCAGGCGTAGACCTGATGCCCGGACAGATCGGGGCAGTCCTCCATCACGGCACGGTGGACGAATCCGGTCCGCCCGGTCCAGCCATCCTCGGGCAGGGCTTCGGATACCACAGGCACATAGCTGAAACCGGGCCAGTCGGACACCCATTGCTCAGCCAGTGCGTGCAGATAGAGGTCACGCGGACGCCGCCCGCCCCAGTACAGCGTGGCAGGCCGGCGGCTGCCGGCGGCAATCATGCTTTCGATGATGGCCTTGACCGGTGCAAAGCCGGTACCGCTGGCAAGAAAGATGACGGGGGCATCATCCTCCTCGCGCAGGAAGAAGGAACCCAGCGGTCCTTCCACACGCAGGATCTCGCGCAGACGGAGCGCGGTGTCGCCGGCGCCGAATACATGATCGGTGAATGCCCCCCCCGGCATGTGGCGGATGTGCAGCTCAATCTGGTTCTGCGCATCGGGCGGATTGGCGATGGAGTAGGAACGCCGGCGTCCGTCACGCATGATGAAATCCAGAAACTGCCCCGGGCGGTACAGAAAGGGCTCGCTCGCAGGCAGTTGCAGGCGCACCAGGCGTACGTCGTGAGCAAGATCCTCGATGGCGATGACACGCGAAGGCATCTTGCGGACATGGATTTCGCCGGCCACGCGCAGCACCTCCGCCTCGATCACCAGGTCGGAGCCCGGGCGCGCCTGGCACAACAGCGTCACCCCGCGTGACAAGTCCCCGGATTCGAGAATGCGCCCGGGGGCGTCGCCCGCATCCCAGGTGCCCGAGACGATGCGGCCGGCGCAGGTGGAGCAGGTGCCGTTGCGGCAACTATAGGGCAGAAATATGCCCGCCTCCAGGGCGGCGTCGAGCACGGTCTGTCCGGCCTCGACCGTGAACTCCTGATTGCCCGGAAGAACTTTAACCTTGAAACTCATTGCGAATCACATGAAAGATAGACTGCGCCATTCTACGCGCCGGACAGCTGCGGATCACGAATACGACTATTGAGCATACGTCCTTTGCGTGCCCTGGGGCCTGTCCAGGGTGCCAATGCATCCAGATCCAGCACATCGGTCGTCGGCCTGCGCCGGTAGATGCCGTCCACGCGCAGACCGGCCGGACCGATGCAGACCCACTGGCTGAGCACATCGCCCGCATCCAGTGCCATCAGCCGTGTACCGCGACCGCCGGCGGCCAGTACGCGCAACTCCTGCAGGGCAACAACCAGCATGCGCCCCTGCCTGCTGAACAACACCAGATGCGAATCGGATTCGCCCACCTGCAGGGGATGCAGCAAGACATCGTCGGCCTCAACGGTCATGAACTGCTTGCCTGCCCGCTGGCGCGAGACCATGGCCTCCATGGTCGTGAGAAAACCGACGCCCGCCTGTGTGCCCAGAATCTGGCGCCGCTGCGGCGGCCCCGCCATCATATGCACGATGTGTGTGCCCGATTCGACATCGGCCAGCGCCGTAATGGGCTGGCCATCGCCACGACCCGAAGGCAGATCGGCCACGGCAACGGTATGAACCCGCCCGGCATCGGACAAGGCGATCAGCATGTCCGTACTCTGACACTCCAGTGCGGCATAAAGCGCATCTCCCGCCTTGAAGCTGAACGCGGCGGCGTCATGATCATGCCCCTGGCGCAGGCGCAGCCAGCCCTTGCGCGACGCGATGACCGTGACGGGCTCGCGCACGATACGCTGCTCGATGACCGCCTTGCTGGCCGTCTCGATCAGCGTGCGACGCTCATCGCCATAAGTACGGACATCCGCCTCGATCTCGCTCACCATCAATCGCCTGAGGCGACGCGGGCTTGCCAGCAGCGCCGACAGCTTCTGTTCTTCCTTGCGCTGGCGCTCCAACTCCTGTTCGATGCGGATGCCTTCCAGACGCGCGAGCTGGCGCAGGCGCATGTCGAGAATATCGTCCGCCTGACGCCCGGTAAGGGAAAATGCCGCCATCAGATCGGCGCGCGGATCCTCGGCCTCGCGAATTGTGCGGATGACTTCATCCACATTCAGGTAGACCACCATGCGGCCCTCGAGCACATGGATGCGATCGACCACGCGATCCAGGCGATGGCGGGTACGCCGCGTCACCGTGGCCGTACGGAACTCCAGCCACTGCAACAGGATCTCGCGCAGCGAGCGCTGTGCGGGACGCCCGTCAAGGCCCAGGCAGACCAGGTTGATGCTGACATTGCCCTCCAGGCTGGTCTGCGCCAGCAGACTGTTCATGAACGCGTCGCGGTCGATGCGGCTGCTGCGCGGCTCCAGCACCAGGCGCACGGCGTCCTGCTTGCCCGATTCATCGCGCACGCCATCGAGCAGGCCCAGCATGAGCGTGCGCGTCTGTTGCTGCTGGGGCGTCAATCCCTTGCGGTTGGCGCGCACACGCGGGTTGGTGGCCTCGTCGATTTCCTCGAGCACGCGCTGGGCCGAAGTACCCGGCGGCAGTTCCGTGATCACACACTGCCACTGGCCGCGCGCGCGATCCTCGAAGTGCCAGCGCGCCCTTACCTTGATGCTCCCGCGCCCCGAAGCGTATACCTGGGCAATGTCTTCGGCGGGAGAGATGATCTGCGCCCCCCCGGCAAAATCCGGCCCGGGAACCAGATCGAACAGCGCGGCATCATCCAGGTCGGGGTTCTCCAGCAGCGCCATGCAGGCGCTTGCCACTTCACCCAGATGATGCGACGGAATGTCCGTGGCCATGCCGACGGCGATGCCGGAAGCGCCGTTGAGCAGCATCACGGGCAGGCGGGCAGGCAGGGCTGCCGGCTCCATCTGGCTGCCATCGTAATTGGCCGTGAACGTCACCGTGCCTTCACCCAGCTCGTCGAGCAGCAGGCGCGAAAATGCCGTCAGGCGTGCCTCGGTATAGCGCATGGCGGCGGCATTGTCGCCATCGCGCGAGCCGAAGTTGCCCTGGCCATCGATGAGCGGGTAGCGCAGCGTGAAATCCTGGGCCATGCGCACCAGGGCGTCATAGGCCGCCTGGTCGCCATGGGGATGGTACTTGCCGAGCACATCGCCCACCACACGTGCCGACTTGACCGGGCGCGCGCCCGGCCCCAGGCCCATGGCGTGCATGGCGTACAGGATACGGCGCTGCACCGGTTTCTGCCCGTCGCCAAGGTCGGGCAGCGCACGTCCGCGCACCACCGACACCGCATAATCCAGATAGGCCTGCTCGGCATAATCTGCAAGCGTGATGCGCTCGTCACCGTCAGCACCGCCAAAATCCGGGAACAACTCCGTCTGCATGTCATCCATCGCTATACGTCCACCACTGCCAGATTGCCTTTTTCCTCGATCCAGCCACGCCGCCGCGCAGACTCGCCCCGGGCCATGAGCATATCGAAACGCTCGCGGGTCGCCCGCTGGCCGGGCTCTCCGTAGACCACCGGCAACAGCCGCCGCGTATCCGGGTTGAGCGTGGTATCCCACAACTGCTCGGCGCTCATCTCGCCCAGACCCTTGAAGCGGCTGATGCGCCAGCTGTCCTCACGCACGCCTTCGCTGCGCACACGCTCCAGCGCCGCATCCAGCTCCTCCTGATCCAGGCAGTAGAGCTTGCGCGCAGGGCGCTTTCCCGCTGCCGGCACATCCAGCCTGAACAGCGGCGGACGCGCGACATGGACATGGCCCGCCTCGACAAGCCGCGGAAAATGACGCAGGAACAGCGTGAGCAGCAGCACCTGGATATGCGCCCCGTCGACATCGGCATCCGACAGGATGCAGATACGGCCGTAGCGCAAGCCGGAAAGGTCAACCTCGTCCTGTGCGCCATGCGGATCAACGCCGATGGCTACCGCGATGTCATGGATCTCGTTGTTGGCGAACAGGCGATCACGCTCCACCTCCCAGGAATTGAGCACCTTGCCACGCAGGGGCAGAATGGCCTGGAAGTGCTTGTCGCGTCCCATCTTGGCCGAGCCGCCTGCCGAGTCCCCTTCCACCAGAAAAAGCTCGGTGCGCGCCGGATCGCTGGATTCACAATCCGTGAGCTTGCCCGGCAGCACGGCAACCCCCGTGCTCTTGCGCCGCTGCACGCGCTGGCTGGCCCGTGTACGCGCCTGGGCGTGACGGATGGCCAGATCGGCCAGCGCGCGACCATGCTCGACGTTGGCGTTCAGCCACAACTCCAGGGCGTTGCGCACGATGCCGCTGACCAGACGTACGGCATCCCGACTGTTCAGGCGCTCCTTGATCTGCCCCTGAAACTGGGGGTCGAGGATACGTGCCGAGAGCACGAAGCTGGCGCGCGCAAAGACATCTTCGGACATCAGGCGCACGCCCTTGGGCAGCAGGCCGTGCAGCTCGGCAAAGCCGCGAAGCGCCTGGAACAGGCCATCGCGCAGACCCGCCTCGTGCGTCCCCCCGGCCGGGGTGGCGATGAGGTTGACGTAGGACTCTCGCAGCACGCCGCCTTCCGTGGTCCAGGCAACCACCCAATGGGCTCCCTCGCCTTCAGCGTAGGTCTCGTCATCGGCCGGCATGGTGTGCCGGCCCTCGAATACCGGCAACAGGATTTCCTGGCCTTCGAGCGCCTGCTCGAGATAGGAGCGCAGGCCGTCTTCGTAACACCACCGGCGCTCTTCGCCCGTCTTCTCGATGCGCAGGAGGACGCGTATGCCGTCCATGAGCACCGCCTTGCTGCGCAGGACATGCGCCAGGGCCCCGGTGTCGATGGCCGGCGAATCGAAATACGCAGGATCGGGCCAGACACGGATGCGCGTGCCGCTGCGCCGCCGTCGCGCATTGCCCACACGGGTCAGCGGCTGGTCCACCCGGCCGTCGCGAAAACTGATATGGTGCTCGGCACCGTCACGCCACACCGTCACATCGAGGCGGCGCGCCAGCGCATTGGTCACCGCCACGCCCACGCCATGCAGCCCGCCCGCAAAGGCATAGGCAGCCTCTCCGGTCTTGCTGAACTTGCCGCCGGCATGCAGGCGGGTGAACACCAGCTCCACCACCGGCAAGGCCTCCTCGGGATGCGGGCCCACCGGGATGCCGCGCCCGTCATCCTGCACGCTGACGCTGCCGTCTTCATGCAGGGTGACGGCGATCTCGCCGGCGTGACCGGCAAGGGCCTCGTCGGCGGCATTGTCCAGCACTTCCTGGATGACATGCAGCGGATCATCGGTGCGGGTATACATGCCGGGGCGCTGGCGTACCGGCTCCAGCCCCTTCAGGACCTGGATGGAAGATTCATCGTAGCGCGGCGAGGACAAAATGACTCCGGAAGACAAAAAAGACCTATTTTAAGGAATGCATCAAACTGCGGTCGATGTTATGCTTTCCCATAATGACACATGCCCAAACCCTATCTCTGCTTTTGACGATATTCCTATGAGCGACTCCATCAAGACCATTACTGACGCTTCGTTCCAGGCCGACGTGCTCGAGTCCGCACAGCCTGTGCTGGTCGACTACTGGGCCGAATGGTGCGGCCCGTGCAAGATGATTGCACCGATTCTCGAACAGGCTGCCGGCGATTACCAGGGTCGCGTCACCATTGCCAAGCTCAATGTCGATGACAACCCCGATACCGCTGCCAAGTTCGGCGTACGCGGCATCCCGACGCTGATGCTGTTCAAGGACGGCAAGGCCGTAGCGACCAAGGTTGGTGCACTTTCCAAGGCCCAGCTGTCTGCTTTTCTGGATGAATCCCTGTAAACTTCCTGTTCCACTGAAACACCAGTGACAGCCGCGCGAGCCGTCTCCGGCTCGCCAATTCCCTTGCCCAAATCCTTTCCTTTCCACACATGCACCTGAATGAATTAAAAGCGTTGCACGTCTCGCAACTGCTGGAAATGGCCGCTGCCCTCGATATCGACAATGGCGGGCGCCTGCGCAAGCAGGAACTCATGTTTGCCATTCTCAAGAAAAAAGCAAAACAGGGCGAGCAGATCTTCGGCGACGGCGTACTCGAAGTACTGCCCGACGGCTTCGGCTTCCTGCGCTCGCCCGAGACTTCGTATCTGGCCAGCACCGACGACATCTACATCTCGCCCTCGCAGATCCGGCGCTTCAATCTGCACACCGGCGACTCCATCGAAGGTGAGGTGCGCACGCCCAAGGACGGCGAGCGCTATTTTGCCCTGGTGAAGGTGGACAAGGTCAACGGCATGCAGCCCGAGGCCATCAAGCACCGCATCATGTTCGAGAACCTGACGCCGCTGCACCCGGACTCGGTAATGACGCTGGAACGCGACATCAAGAGCGAGGAAAACCTCACCGGTCGCATTCTGGACATCTTTGCACCTATCGGCAAGGGCCAGCGTGCACTCATCGTGGCCAGCCCGAAATCCGGCAAGACGGTGATGATGCAGCACATGGCCCATGCCATCACCAGCAATTATCCGGACGCCACCATGATCGTCCTGCTGGTGGACGAGCGCCCCGAGGAAGTCACCGAAATGCAGCGCACCGTGCGCGGCGAAGTGGTGGCCTCCACCTTCGACGAGCCGGCCACGCGCCACGTTCAGGTGGCCGAGATGGTGATCGAGAAAGCCAAGCGTCTGGTCGAACTGAAGAAGGATGTGGTCATCCTGCTCGATTCCATCACCCGGCTGGCGCGCGCCTACAACACCGTGGTGCCGGCCTCGGGCAAGGTGCTCACCGGCGGGGTGGATGCCAATGCACTGCAGCGTCCCAAGCGATTCTTCGGTGCCGCACGCAATATCGAGGAAGGCGGCTCGCTCACCATCATCGGCACCGCCCTGATCGAAACCGGCAGCCGCATGGATGAAGTCATCTATGAGGAATTCAAGGGCACGGGCAACTCCGAAATCCATCTGGAGCGCCGTCTCGCGGAAAAGCGCGTCTACCCCGCCATCAACCTGAACAAATCGGGCACCCGCCGCGAGGAATTGCTGCTCAAGCCCGAGCTGATGCAGAAGATCTGGGTACTGCGCCGCTTCATCCACGACATGGACGAGGTCGAGGCCATGGAATTCATCCTGGACAAGATCCGCGCCACCAAGACGAATGCCGAATTCTTCGACATGATGAAGAAATAGGCACGAGAAAGACCCCTGGTTTCAACGCCCCGGCGGGGTGTCGTCGTCAGGGGCAAGACGTTCCACCGGCCGGATATCGGGGTTCTCCCAGTCGCCCTGAATACGATAGCGGGCCGTCATGGCGGAGGCCAGCGGCGTCTTGAGCAGCCATTGTCCGAGAAAAGCGCCCAAGCCGACGACCGGATTGATGGCCACACCGGCAGCCAGTGCCGCTCCGCTGACATCCAGATTGGGCACGACCACTGCGTCCAGATCAAGCTCGCCGGTATTCAGGGAAATCAGCCCTTCCAGAACAATGGTGCCCGCAGGTCCGATAATGCGGTAGTCCCGTGTGCGCACCTCACCCGCCTCGAACAGCAGCGCACCGCGCAGTACATCATAGGGAAAGCCTTCGCGCCCCACTCCCGCCGGATTGAGATCCAGGCGCGCCAGCCGCTGGAGTGACTGCAGTGACAACAGCTCGAGCAGGCGCGCCGTACGTGAATTTACGGTATTCAGACGACCCTTGGCCAGGTTGAACTCCAGATTGCCGCTGAGCTGATCGACGCGTGCGCTCCAGGGGAAATCACGCCACTGGAGCAGGCCGCTGATCTGGCCCTCCCCGCCCTGCAACAATTCCGGATAGCCGATCGTCGACACATACGCCCCCAGATCGGATACATCCAGGCTGGCATCCAGGGTCAGGCCGCGCAGGGGTCCGCGCAGGCGCCAGGCCCCGGCACCTTCAAGATGGAGGGAAGGGCTGGACAATACGATGCGATCCAGCTGCCAGACACTGGCGCCCGCCTCGCGCGCACCACTGCCCGCCACGATCAGCTGGCCCAGATTATGACCTCGAAAACCGAGCCGGTCGATCTTGAGATTGATTGCAGGAATGTCGGGCCCCTCGTCCGCCGGGGTGCTTTCGGGTAGGCCCGCCCAGCGCGCCGGTGACACGCCGCTGCCCTCCTCCATGTCGAGCCGCTCGAACACGGCCTGCAGGGGCCCGTCGACGGCTGTGCCGCGCTGCTTCCAGTCCACTGCACCGGTGGCCTGACGCGCACGGATGTCGGCGCGCCAGCGATCCTGACCTTGCCGGCTGAGCGTAAGCTGCAGATCATTGAATGGCAGACCCACCATATGCGCCTGTTCCGCTTCCAGACTGAGCACCGACATTGCGGGAAACACGCCGGCATCCTCACCGGATGACGGCGGCGTGAACTCGCGCACAATGGCATCCCAGGCGTCGGCATCGAACAATGGCTGGCGTATGGCGACCCGGAGGCCGGCGGGCGGCATGCCCGGCTGACGATCCACGCCCAGGAAGCCCCGCTGGAAATACGGTCGGGCGCCTGGCCCGGGCTGATGCTCCAGACGGGCCTGTATGGTCTCACCCAGATGGATGTCCAGCGTGCGTGCACCCGATGGCTGCCCGTGCGCCCAGCGTACACGCAAAGGCAAGGTCGCATCGGCCGGCTTGTCCAGCGGCGGCGGCAGATTCAGGGCGACGCCCTTGAGATCGGACTTCACTTCCAGTGCCAGTGGCGGCGTTCCCTTGCCGAAATCAAGCCCCGTCAGGTGTGCGCTATATCGGGCCTGACCCGACAATCGCGCCATACCGGGCACGCCGACCCGGGCGGACAGTGCCTGTGTCGACAGGCTTCCCTGCAGCCGGATGCCAGCGGTGCCACGGCCCACACCGCCCGAGAGCTGCGCGGGCGCCCCCAGGAAGCGCAGGCCGGCCTCGCGGACCTCCAGGGCGTGCTCATCAAATGCCAGTACCGCATCGACGGCTTCGAGGGGCGGCACATCGGGCGCAAACTGCAGCCGGGAGTTTGCCAGCGAAAGCACGCCCTGGATCCGCACGTCATCAGGCTTTGCCAGGGGCAGGCCCAGCCCGAGATCCAGGGTCCAGTCACCTTTTGCCTGCGTGGCCGCCAGGGCATGGCCCAGCAGACCGCCCACGGGCGAGTGATGAATGAACGCCATGAAGTCAGGGCCTTTCCCGGAGACATGACCGTTTACCTGCAGCTGCGCCTTGCCCTGCAGGTCGGGAATCAGGGCATCCACGCCGCTCAGCGCCAGGCTGGCGCCGTCAGCCGGGCGCATGCGTGCAGAATCCACCCGCACGCCAAGGCGGGCACCGTCAATACGCAGCACGCCCCGCATGGCCTGCAGTGCGGGCCAGGGCGGCTGATCGTCATCATCGGGCACATAGTCCAGCACCGCATCGGAAAACGGCGCCCGCAAGCGCAAGATGCCGTTATCCCGGCCGGACGCAAAGGGAAAGCCGGCCAGGGGTCCGCGCACCTCGAGCACGCCATCGTTCACCACGCCGGCCTGCAGCGCCCCCCTGAGCCAGTCGCGCACTTCTTCGTCCGCCCCAAGCGGCATATAGGCGTGCACCGCCGACAGCTTGGCCCGATGCAGCTTCAGCTGCGCATCGATGTGATCAGTACTGCCGCCGCGCCAGTGCAGGCGGCCGCCGAACGCGAAGTCATCGTTGGCGGCCTCGAGCGCGTCCATCTGCAGCGCCAGCCCCCCGGCCTTGCGGTGCAGGCTGCCCCGGCCCGCCAGCGTCGTGAGCGATAGCGGTTGCGCATAATATTCGGGAGTGGCAAGGCCGACCGCCTGTGCCGCAACCCGGAAGCGCGCCCGGGTCTCGCCCGCCTCCGGCAGGGCACCGAGCAGGCGACCAGGCGCACGCCAATGCTGCCACAGGGGCTCCCAGGGCGTGCTGACCGTCAGCTGCAGGTCCTGTGCCGCCACGTGAAGACCATCGGAGGCCCGCCATCCTGCGTCCCGTGTTTCGAACACCGCCGTCAGCTGCGCATTTTCCGGCGCATCATACGCCAGCCACAGTCGTGCGCTCACGGATGTCGCTTGCAGCTCCTGCGGCCAGGCAATCCAGGTGTCCCAGTCTTCGGGGCGCAGATCGTCCATCTGCAGGTAGAGCGTGCCGGTGTGCGCGTCCATGCGCTCGGGCATGCCGCGCCAGGCGGCATGACTGAAGCGGCCGCGCGCCTCGAGGTGCTGGCCGGACGCATGCGCCGGTCGCGCCGCCAGGGAGAACCAGTGATCATCGCCTTCATTGACAATATCGATGCCGACGCCATCCAGAATCAGCGGCGCCGCCGAGCGCGATTCATCCAGCCAGCGAAAGCGGGCATCGTGCACCCGCACCTGGGGCTGTGCCGCCAGCCATTGAAGGGCCAGGCGCCCGGTGTCGTTCGGCGCCGATACCCGGGGCATGTCATCATCATGTACATGCGCGATCAGGGGTTGCCCAAGGAGCCAGAGCTGGCCGACGCGATCGCGCCTGAGCAGAAGGTCCGGCCCGTGGGCCTGCAGCAACGTAAAATACGGCACGGTCGAGAACAGGCCACGCCAGGACAGCACGGCCTCGACCCTGGGGATGTTGAGCATGGACCAGCCTCGCTCGTCGCGCCACTGCACCTCGTGCAGTTCCACGCGCAACCGGCGCGCCCACTGTGCCTGGATTCGGCCTATGGTGACACGGGCACCCACCTGTCGCGACAGCAGGGTTTCAATTTGCGGCCGGTAGTGATCTATATTGGGAAGAATCAGGGTACGCAGGCCAATGACCAGCATCGCGGCAACAAAATACACGACCACGACCAGCCCCAGCAGCCAGCGAAGGCCCGTCCTTATGATCTTGAACACGTAACGTCCGCTCATGCCCTTGCCAGACGACATTATATTCACCCCTGCCCTGTCATGGTCGGGCGCATTGCGCCGTGCACTGACCGCCAGGCCGGCGCTGGCCCCCTGGCTGGCACAGGCCGCGGGCGGGCAGCGCGTGACACGCAGCGTCATCATCGAGTGGTTCGATGCGTTACGCGAGGAACACCTTCCCGGATCCGCAGATGCTGCGATCCCGGAAGCGACGCTCAGGCGCATCCTGCGCCGGCTGCGCGAGCGCTGCTTCCTGTGCCTGATGCTGCGCGACATCAACGGGCAGGCCGGCATCCTGGAAGTGGTCACGGCCATGACGGCACTGGCGGAGCTGAGCATCGACCAGGCCTACCGCAGCCTGGCGCAAGCGCTGGCCCGACAGCATGGCCCGCCAATCGACCCGGCCAGCGGACTGCCCATGGAAATGCTCATCGTCGGCATGGGCAAGCTCGGCGGACAGGAGCTCAATGTCTCGTCCGATATCGACCTTGTCATGCTGTACGCCGACCAGGGCCATACGGCGGGGCCGCAGCCCATACGCCACGAGGCATTCTTCCAGCGCCTCACGCGCAGGCTGGTGAGCGTGCTGTCCGACCTGGATGAGGATGGCCAGGTCTTTCGCTGCGACCTGCGGCTGCGCCCGGATGGCAATGCAGGCCCCCTCGCCTGGAGCTTGCCGGCCCTGGAAAATTACCTTGTCCGCCAGGGGCGCGAATGGGAGCGCTACGCCTGGCTGAAGGCACGCATCCTGCCCTGCAAGGCCTTTGCCGGGAGTGATGCCAGGCTGCACATCCAGCGCTTCGAAGCCTTGCGCCAGCCCTTCGTCTATCGCAAATACCTTGATTACGACAGCCTGGGCGCCCTGCGCAATCTGCGTGAACGCATACGTCAGGATTGGGAACGGCGGGCACTGGCGCGGGCCAACGTGGATGCACAGCACAATATCAAGCTGGGCCATGGCGGCATTCGCGAAATCGAGTTCATCATCCAGCTCAACCAGCTGATCCGTGGCGGGCGGCAACCCTCATTGCAACGACGCAGCCTGCATGCCGCCCTGCTGCGCCAGAAAAAGGCCGGCATCCTGCCGCCCGATCTTGCACAAGGTTTGATCGACGCCTATTTCTTCCTGCGCCGTGTGGAGCATATGCTGCAATACCGTGAAGACGAGCAGACGCATCTGCTGCCGCGCACACCCGCGCAGCGTGAAGCCCTGGCCCGGGCCATGGGCATGGCGGCGCCGGCGTTTGAACACAGCCTGCAGGCCCACAGGGAATTTGTCAGCCGGCATTTTCAGGATGCCTTCCGCATCGCCGGTATGGCTGCGGATGCAGCTGATGGACACGCCCGGGTAGCGGCGCAGCCACTGGCTGCATCCCAGCTCGTCTCGGGCTTTGACGAGAACGCACCGGCGATACAGGCACGCATCGACAGGCTGCTGGATCACGCCCGCAGCCGCCGCCTGCCCAGGGCCAGCCGCGCGCGTCTGGAGCGCCTGCTGCCGGCTGCACGGCAGGCGGCGCTGGAACAGCCCCGGGCCGGCCATGCCTTCCTGCAGCTGCTCGACCTGCTGGAGCATATCGCGGGACGCAGTGCCTATCTGGCGCTGCTGGAAGCCTGGCCGGAAACATTGTTGCGCGTGGCGCGCCTGATGTCGGCCAGCCCGTGGGCGGCGCATTATCTGCAGCAATACCCCCTGCTGCTGGACAGCCTGATCGAATGGAAGGCATTGCTTGAGCCGCCCGACTTCGGGCAGCTGGCCGACGCCCTGCGTGCCGAGCTCGACGCCTGTGTGCTGCCGGATGGCAAGCCCGATATCGAGCAGCAGATGAACCTCATGCGGGACCTGCAGCACCAGGTCAGCTTCCGCCTGCTTGCCCAGGATCTGGAAGGCCGGCTCACCGTCGAAACCCTGGCCGATCATCTGTCGGCGCTCGCTGATCTGATGCTGGAAGAGACCATCCACCGCGTCTGGCCGCTGGTGCTGGGTGATGCACCGCCGAGCCCGCCGCATTTTGCCGTTATCGCCTATGGCAAGCTGGGCGGCAAGGAACTGGGCTATGCCTCGGATCTGGATCTGGTCTTCCTGTATGACGACCCTGAAGAAGGCGCCGGTGCACGCTATGCCCGCCTGGGCCGGCGCATGAGCTCCTGGCTGTCGACCCTGACATCGTCAGGGCGGCTCTATGAAGTCGACCTGCGCCTGCGCCCCGACGGCGATGCCGGCCTGCTGGCCGTGAGCATTGTAGCGTTCGAGCAATACCAGATTGAACATGCCTGGCCGTGGGAGCACCAGGCGATCACGCGCGCACGCTTTGCCGCCGGCGACGCCGCCATTGGCAAACGCTTCGAAGCCATGCGCGAGCGCATCTTGCTGATGCCACGCGATCCCGCGAAACTGCGTGCCGACGTGTGCGAGATGCGCGAACGCATCCGTGCAGCCCACCCCAACCGGTCAACCGCATTCGACATCAAGCACGACAGGGGCGGCATGGTCGATGTCGAGTTCATCACCCAGTATCTGGTGCTGGCGCATGCACGCAAGCATCCCGTACTGCTGGGCAACCTGGGGAACATTACCCTGCTGCGCCTGGCGGCCGATGCCGGACTGATTCCCGCTGCACTGACCGGCCAGGTCACGGATGCCTACCGCAGCTACCGGCACCACCAGCACCGGCTGCGCCTGCAGGGCGCCGAGCGTGCACGACTGCCGCATGACGCCCTGCAGAAGGAGCGCAACGCCGTTCTTGCGCTCTGGCACCGGGTACTGGCTGAGCCGGCTCCCCCTATTGCAGGGTGCGGGTGAAGCGGAACTCGCCGTCGACCCAGTCCACGGGCACCACATCCCTGGGACCGAAGTGGCCTTCGATGATGAGACGGGCCACCGGGTTCTCGATGTTCTGCTGGATGGCCCGCTTGAGCGGCCTTGCACCGAACACCGGATCAAAGCCGGCGCGCGCCAGCTGGGCCACGGCCGCATCGGTCACCACCAGTCCGATCTCATGTTCGGCCAGGCGCGCTTCCAGACGTTGCAGCTGGATGCGCGCAATGGCGGCGATGTTGGCCTCATCCAGCGCATGGAAGACGACAACCTCGTCGATGCGGTTCAGGAACTCGGGCCGGAAGTGCGACTTCACTTCCTCCCAGACCACCTCCTTGACCGCCTCGTAGGCCTGGCCCGCCATGTTCTGGATATGTTGCGAACCGAGGTTGGACGTCATGATGATGACGGTGTTGCGAAAGTCCACCGTGCGCCCCTGGCCATCCGTCAGCCGGCCATCGTCAAGCACCTGCAGCAGCACATTGAAGACATCGGGATGCGCCTTCTCGACTTCGTCGAGCAGGATGACGCTGTAGGGCTTGCGCCGCACGGCCTCGGTCAGATAACCGCCTTCCTCATAGCCGACGTAGCCGGGAGGCGCCCCGATCAGCCGCGCCACCGAGTGCTTCTCCATGAACTCGCTCATGTCGATGCGGATCAGATGATCTTCGGAATCGAAGAGAAAGGCCGCCAACGCCTTGGTCAGCTCGGTCTTGCCCACGCCGGTGGGTCCCAGGAACAGGAAGGAGCCATCGGGACGGGCGGGATCGGCCAGCCCGGAGCGCGCGCGCCGGATGGCATCGGCCACCAGGGTGACGGCCTCGTCCTGGCCCACCACGCGCTGCTCCAGCGCCGCTTCCATCTCCAGCAGCTTGGTGCGCTCGCCCTGCATCATCTTGGACACCGGAATGCCGGTTGCCCGCGATACCACTTCGGCAATTTCCTCGGCCCCGACCTCGGTACGCAGCAACCGGGGCTGGTCGGCATCATGCCCGCCCTTGCCCGCTTCGGCCGCCGCCAGGCGCCCTTCCAGCTCGGGCAGGGTGCCGTACTGCAGTTCGGCCAGCTTGTCGAACTGCCCCTTGCGCTGCAGCTCGGCCATGGTGGCGCGCGTGCGCTCGATTTCTTCCTTGATGGACTGTGCACCCTGGACGGCGGCTTTTTCCGCTTTCCAGATCTCTTCGTAATCGTTGTATTCCCGCTGCAGATCGACCAGTTCCTGATCGATGGCCTGCAGGCGGCGCAGCGAGGCCTCGTCCGTATCCTTCTTCACCGCCTCGCGCTCGATCTTCAGCTGGATGATGCGCCGGTCCAGACGATCCATGACCTCGGGCTTGGAGTCGATCTCCATGCGGATGCGCGCCCCCGCTTCGTCGATCAGGTCAATCGCCTTGTCGGGCAGGAAGCGGTCCGTGATGTAGCGATGCGAAAGTTCGGCTGCGGCCACGATGGCCGGGTCGGTGATGGCCACGCCGTGATGCAGCTCGTAGCGTTCCTGCAGGCCGCGCAATATGGCGATGGTGGACTCGACATTCGGCTCGTCGATCTGCACTTTCTGGAAGCGGCGCTCGAGCGCGGCATCCTTCTCGATGTACTTGCGATACTCATCCAGCGTGGTGGCGCCGATGCAGTGCAGCTCGCCGCGGGCAAGCGCCGGCTTGAGCATGTTGCCGGCATCCATGGCGCCTTCGGCCTTGCCCGCACCGACCATGGTGTGCAGTTCGTCGATGAAGACGATGTTGCGCCCGTCATCCTGGGACAACTCCTTGAGCACGCTCTTGAGGCGCTCCTCGAACTCGCCGCGATACTTGGCCCCCGCGAGCAGCGCCGCCAGATCCAGCGCGAGCAAACGCTTGCCCTTCAGCGTCTCGGGCACTTCATTGTTGATGATGCGCTGGGCCAGACCCTCGACAATGGCGGTCTTGCCCACGCCGGGCTCGCCAATGAGCACGGGGTTGTTCTTGGTACGCCGCTGCAGGATCTGCACCGAGCGGCGGATCTCGTCATCGCGCCCGATCACGGGATCGAGCTTGCCCTGACGTGCCAGCTCCGTCATGTCGATGGTGTACTTGGCCAGGGCTTCGCGCCGGGTCTCGCTGTCGGCATCGGTAACCGGCTCGCCGCCGCGCACAGCCTCGATGGCCGCCTCGAGCGGCTTGCGCTGCAGACCGGCCTCGCGCAGGATGCGCCCGGCCTCACCCTTGTCATCGACCATGGCGAGCAGAAACAGCTCGCCGGCAATATAGTCGTCACCGCGCTGCGACGCTTCCTTGTCGGTGCGCGCCAGCGCCGCCTGCAGCTCGCGGCTGGCCTGGATCTGCCCGCCCCCGTCCTTGACCTGGGGCAGGCCGTCGATCAGGCGCTTGAGCGCGGGCGCCAGGCGATTGACCGCCACGCCCGCATGCGCCAGAAGACTGCCGGCACCGCTGTCCTGATCGGCCAGCAGGGCCGCCAGCACATGCGCGGGTTCGAGATAGGGGTTGTCATTGCGCACCGCCATGCTTTGGGCATCGGCCAGCGCGTGCTGAAACTTGGTTGTGAGTTTGTCGTATCGCATGATCCGTCCAGAAATTGGCAAAGAAGGGGATGTCCCTGCAATGGTATTGACATAGGGGCAAACGCGTGGATTTCAAGCGACAAGCAAGCGGCAAGCACGCGACAAGCACGCAGAAAACGGGCGCAAGACGGCGCCGGCACAGGCAGCGATGGTCGCGACACTCCGACCAGAAGCTGGCATAATGCTGGCTATATCCGTTGGTTGGACAACCCGCCTTCAGGAAACTTACATGCGTGGCATCATCAAGAAATGGGGCAACAGCGCGGCAGTACGGCTTCCCGCCCCCTTGCTGAAATCGCTCGATCTGGGCCTGGAAGATCAGGTTCTCATCCGGGTTGAAGACGGCAATATCGTGCTTGAGCCCGTGCGTCAGGCGGCACCGGGCCTGCACAGCCTGCTGCAGGACGTACAGCCGCAGAATCTGCACGCCGAAATCGATTTTGGCACGCCGGGCGGCTAGCCGGGGCGCACCATGGCCAGACAGCGATTCATCCCCGACACCGGGCATATCATTGATTTTCACTTCGAGGTGCCTGCCGGCTCCCCGATTCCTGCGACCCGGCCGGCGCTGGTGCTCAGCCCCGCCGCCTACAACCGGCGTACCGGTCTGGTGATCGTCTGCGCCATCACACGAAAGATCAAGGGCTATCCCTTTGAAGTGCCACTGGCCGGCACGGACACCGCCATCCTGGCGGACCAGATCAAAAGCCTTGACTGGAAACACACACGCATCAGCCTTGAAGGCCGGGCCGATGCCGCCGCCCTCGCCCAGGTCAGGCAACGACTGCAGGTGCTATTGCTCATCCCCTGAGCCCATCAACGTTCATGGCTTAAAATAGAACGTGAGCCGTTTTCCTGAATATGGCTTATGCGACGACCTTCGCGTATATTTGATATAAATCAACTGTGATGGAAGGTCCTCTTGACAGGAAGTCCGATTGACGCGCCTGACGGCATGATGTCGCGTGCCGCAGGCCTCTGGCAGCAATAATGAAACGTTTTCCGATCGCTCCCGATGCAACCCGCTGCTCCACCTGCATCCTCAGCGAACTATGCCTTCCCGTGGGCATGTCGCCGCAGGATGTGGTGCTGCTTGACGAATTCGTCAAGGAACGGGTGCGCCTGCCCAAGGGGGCGGCCCTGTTCAAGCTGGGTGACAAGGCGGAAGCCATCTACAGCCTGCGCTCCGGAGCACTCAAGACCCAGCTCGAGGATGTGGGGGGGCAGGTGCAGATCACCGGCTTCGTCCTGCCCGGCGAGATTATCGGTATGGACGCCATGGTCAACAACACCCATGTATCCAACGCCATCGCTCTGGAAGACAGTGAAGTCTGCCTGATCCGCATCGAGGATATCGACCGCATTTCGCCGCATGTACCTCAGCTGCAGCAGCAGTTCCGGCGCATCATGGGCATGGAGATCAACCGCGCACATCAGCTGGTGATGACGCTGGGCACCCTGCGCTCCGAGCAGCGCGTGGCGGCTTTTCTGCTCAACCTGTCGCAACGCCTGATCACGCTGGGCTATTCGGGGCGTGATTTCATCCTGCGCATGAGTCGCGAGGAGATCGGGAACTATCTGGGCTTGACACTGGAGACGGTCAGCCGCCTGTTTTCGCGCTTCGGCCGCGAGAAGCTCATCCGCATCAAACAGCGCGAGGTGACCATCCTCGACATGGATGGCCTGCGTGGCCTGGCGGGTATCGATTGCGGCTGAAGGCCGCGTCCGGCCATCGCCATTCGCGCTGACTCAGCGCAGGGGCTCTCCAAACTCGTCCAGCTCGGGATGGCGTGGCGCCATCAGGATGCTCAGTGTGCTGGACACCGTCGCCATGAACCAGAAAAGAAAGAAACCGAGCGCATAGGCCCCGTTGCGGCTGGGATGGAAACGATCCAGTATGAACAGATCCTGTGGATCAATGAGTGCGAACACGATCGCACTGGTCAGGCCGGCGGCAAGAAACGATGGCCATAATATCCACATCAGGGCGCGCAACTTCATCAGACATGTCTCCTTTGTTTTTTCCTCAAGGCTGATCCGGCGGAGTATCCGGCGCCTGGCGGCTGACCACCAGACCCTGTTTCACACCGCCATCCTCGATTGCTTCGTCAGAAAAATTCTGAACAGCCAGGATGATGGTGATCACGCAGCCGATGACAGCCAGTGCGGGACCCGCCATCAGCAACCATGGCCAGGGCTCGCGCCACCATGGTCCTGAAGCTTCAGCGGAAACCCCGCCCTGCACGGCACCCACGCCGGATTGATGTGTCATGTCCTGCTCCGCTTCCTTGCTTTATTGAGGCACGAAGTAGCCGGTAGCCTCGGAGATGCTGTGTTCGCGACCGCTTGCACCGATACCCCTACTCTCAATATGGATATCATACAGCCCTGGATCAACCCCTGCAGGCACACGCACCACTACAGGCACAAGGCGATTGGAAGCGGCTTCGACATCAACAACATCCGTGCCATCCGTCGTGGTGATGCTCAGGCCTTCGAGCGGCCCTTTCACACCCAGCGAGATGCGCAGGGGCTCTTCGGTCACATTGATGAATTGCAGGCGGTACACATTCTCGATCAGCCCGCCCGCGACTTCCCGACCCAGCGCCCCGCGATCACGGATGATATCCATGCGCAGGGTGGAACGTGTGGCCAGCGAGACGACAAAGGCAATGGCAATGGCAAGCAGCAGGAGGCTGTAGGCAATCACGCGGGGCCGCAGTACCCGTCGACGCGCCTCCGGCTGCGACAGCCCGTCGACAATGGCGCGTCCCGAGGTATAGCGGATGAGACCGCGTTCGTAACCCATCTTGTCCATCACCTGGTCGCAGACATCGACGCAGGCACCGCAGCCGATGCACATGTATTGCAGACCATCGCGGATATCGATGCCCGTCGGGCAGACCTGAACGCACAGGGTGCAGTCTATGCAATCCCCCATGCCGGCGTCCTTGTGGTCGATCTTGCGCGAACGTCCGCCGCGCGGCTCACCGCGCTTGTAATCATAGGTGACAACGAAGGTGTCATCATCCACCATCACGCTCTGGAAGCGGGCATAGGGGCACATATACTTGCACACGGCCTCACGCATGAAACCGGCATTGCCCCAGGTGGCGAAAGAGTAGAAAACCATCCAGAACCACTGCCAGGGGCCCAGATCCAGATGCAGCAACCCCGTCCCAAGCTCGCGGATGGGCGCAAAATAGCCAATGAAGGTGGAACCGGTCCACCAGGCGATGGCAATCCAGATGATGTGCTTGGTCGCCTTGATACGCAGTTTGCGCCAGGTCCAGGGTGACTCGTCCAGGCGGATGCGCGCCACACGGTCACCCTCGATGCGCCGCTCGACCCACATGAAGATCTCGGTGTATACCGTCTGCGGGCAGGCGTAGCCACAGAACAGCCGGCCGGCGATGGCAGTGAACAGGAAGAGCGAGAACGCCGACAGCACCAGCAGCACCGCCAGATAGATCACGTCCTGGGGCCACAGCACCATGCCGAAGATATAGAACTTGCGCGCGGCCAGATCGAACAGGACGGCCTGGCGGCCGTTCCACTGCAGCCAGGGAAGACCGTAGAAGATCACCTGGGTCAGCACCACCATGATGATGCGCCAGTTCGCATACAGGCCCGTGACCGAGCGCGGATGAATCTTGCTGCGCACATCGGCCAGGGCCTTCTCGACCTGAGGCGAAGTGCCCCCGTGGCCCGGCCGTACACGGGGGGGTCGCCAGGCCGGAACCGCTTCCCTGTCCGGTTTGCCGCCGGACTCCTCGGGGGGTGTACTGCTCATGATGATCCTCTAGTGTGCTGCCCCTGTACCCTGCCTCGACAGGCCCCATACCCAGGCCGTCAGCAGACGGATCTGGTCTTCACTGAGCACATCCTTCTGGGCCGGCATCTGGTTGTCACGCCCGTTCAGGATGGTCTGGACAATGGTGGCCTCGGAGCTGCCATACAGCCAGACGTTGGCGGTCAGGTCAGGCGCGCCCACGGCGATATTGCCCTTGCCATCCGCCCCGTGACAGGCCACACAGGTCGCCTCGAAACCCCGCTTGCCACGTACGGCGCGCAGAGGATCGGCTGCCAGCCCCGAAAGCGAGCGTACATACTGTGCGATGTCACCCGCCTCGGCTGCACTGACGGTCGCCCCCCAGGGCGGCATGATGCCATGGCGCCCCTCGGTAATGGAGGTCTGGATCTGCTCGGGCTCGCCGCCGTACATCCAGTGGCTGTCGGCCAGGTTGGGAAAGCTGCTTGCGCCGCGCGCATCCGAGCCATGGCACTGGGCACAGTTGTTCAGGAACAGGCGCTGGCCGATCAGGCGGGCATCGGCGTCAGCCGCGATTGCGGGAATATCCATCTCGCGATAGCGTGCGTAGACCGGCTCCACGCGCTTCTGCATGGCCTGCTGGTCAGCCAGCACCGATTTCGCAGTGGTGTAGCCCAGTACGCCCTTGAAGCTGCCCAGCCCGGGATAGAGGATGAGGTAGATGATTGCAAACGCGCACATCGCCAGATACATCACCGTCCACCAGCGCGGCACCGGGGTGTTGAGCTCGGTGAGATCACCGTCCCAGACATGACCCGTGTCAGGGATTTCCGTCTTGATCTTGAGCCAGGACCGCTGCGTATACAGCAGCCAGAGGCAGAACACTATCCCCGCCACGGCCACGGCAGCAATATAGATGCTCCAGCCGCCACTGAAAAAATCACTCATGGAGTCCCTCTTGTTGGTGCTCGCCGGACACTTCGTCCGGCACGATGAAGGGCAGCATGGCTGCTTCCTGGTTGGCCTTGCGCCGGCCGGCGGAAAAGGCCCACCAGAAAATACCCAGAAATGTCGCCAGGGCCAATGCGGTCATGATCCCGTTGAGGATGCCCACCATGATCACTGCCCCCCTTGCTGGACGGCCTGCGCGGCAGCGGCCCGCCCGCCCACACCCAGACCCTGCAGATAATGCACGACGGCATCTTCCTCTGTCTTGCCGACAAGCTCATCAGGCGCCTCGTCGATCTGCTCATCCGTATACGGTACGCCCAGCTTGCGCAGGGCCCGCATGCGATCCTGCACATTCGCGCCTTCTACCGTGTTGCGCTGCAACCACGGGTAGGCCGGCATGTTGGACTCGCGGACCACCATGCGCGGATCACGCAGGTGTACACGATGCCATTCGTCGGAATAGCGACCACCCACCCGTGCCAGATCCGGCCCGGTACGCTTGGAACCCCACAGGAAGGGGAAGTCGTATACGGATTCACCCGCCAGCGAGTACGGACCGTAGCGCTGAACTTCGGAACTGAGCATGCGGATCTGCTGGGAATGGCAGCCGACGCAACCTTCGCGGATATAGAGGTCGCGACCGATGAGTGCCAGCGGATCATAGGGCTCCACCCCTTCTGTGGGCTGTGTGGTCGAGTGCTGGAAGTAGAGGGGAACGATCTGCACCAGCCCCGAGAAGGAGATGACGAGAATGCTCAGGACAATGAGCAGACCGACATTCTTCTCGATGGTGGCGTGCGAGAAAAAACGATTGGAATTCTGTGACATCAATACGCTCCTCAGGCGACGCTCTGTGCAGGACCGACCAGAGCCGGATCACGTGCATCGGGATTGCGCAGGGGAACCACGGGATTCACCCGCGTCTGGCCACGCACGGTTGCCCAGGCGTTCCAGGCCATGATGACCATGCCGCTCAGGAAGAACAGGCCGCCGGCCAGGCGAATCATGTAGAAGGGATAGGTCGCCTTCACCGCCTCGACGAAACTGTAGGTGAGCATGCCGTCGGCCTCGGTTGCCCGCCACATCAGACCCTGCATGACGCCCGCGATCCACATCGAGCTGATATAGAGCACCACGCCCAGGGTTGCGAGCCAGAAATGCAGCTCGACGAGTTTCATGCTGGCCATGGTCGTACGCCCGTACAGGCGCGGCAGCATGTAGTAGACCGAGCCGAAAGTGATCATGGCCACCCAGCCCAGGGCGCCGGAATGCACATGGCCCACCGTCCAGTCGGTGTAGTGCGACAGGGCATTCACCGTGCGGATGGACATCATGGAGCCTTCGAAGGTGGCCATGCCGTAGAACGACAGCGCTACCACCAGGAACTTGAGGATGGGATCCGTGCGCAGGCGATGCCAGGCGCCGGAAAGCGTCATGATGCCGTTGAGCATGCCGCCCCATGACGGTGCGAGCAGGATGATGGAAAACACCACGCCCAGCGACTGCACCCAGTCGGGCAACGAGGTGTAGTGCAGATGGTGCGGCCCGGCCCACATATAGGTGAAGGCCAGCGCCCAGAAGTGCACGATGGACAGGCGATAGGAATAGATGGGGCGCTGGGCCTGCTTGGGCACGAAGTAGTACATCATGCCCAGGAAGCTGGTGGTCAGGAAGAAACCCACCGCATTATGCCCGTACCACCACTGCACCATGGCATCCTGCACGCCCGAATAGACGGAGTAGGACTTCCACATCGACACCGGCAATTCCAGGTTATTGAAGATATGCAGGACAGCGATGGTGACGATATAGGAGCCGAAGAACCAGTTGGCCACATAGATGTGACGCACCCTGCGCCTGGCGATGGTGCCGAAGAAGACGACGGCATAGGCCACCCACACCAGCGTGATGAGGATATCCAGCGGCCATTCGAGCTCGGCATACTCCTTGGTGCTGGTGTAGCCCAGGGGCAGCGTGATCACGGCCCCGACGAGCACCGCCTGCCAGCCCCAGAACGTGAAGGCCGCCAGGCCATCACTGAACAGCCGCGTCTGACAGGTACGCTGCACCACGTAATAGGAGGTGGCAAACAGCCCGCTGCCGCCAAAGGCGAAGATGACCGCATTCGTATGCAGGGGTCGCAGACGGCCGTATGTCAGCCAGGGGGTTTCGAAGTTGAGCTCGGGCCAGATGAGCTGCGCGGCGATCAGCACGCCGACCGCCATGCCCACGACTCCCCAGAAAATGGTAGCGATCGTGAACTGCCTGACCACACCATAGTTGAAGAGCTCGGCCGGCTTTCCCAAGGAAGCGGAACTGCCCATGGAAGGATTCCTCAAAAAAACAACAAAAAGGAGAACGAAACCAGTTGCCCGGATGCGGGCAGGCCAGGCTCAGCGCATGTCATGACCGCCCCCTTCACCGGACCCGGACGTGGCGCATGCAGTGTCATCGTCATCGAGCACCGAACGTGCGGCAGCCTGCGTATTGTCGAACTGGCCCGAAAAGATGGCCCACCAGAAAGCGGCCCCGATACCGATCACGAACAGGATGGAAATGGGGAGCAGCAGATACAGCGATGCCGTCATGCCACCAGCTCCGCAGTGCCCGCAGCAGTTAGCACCGGCGCCGGCACAATCCGCTGATGGCGCCGATAGAGCCACCACGCATTGGCTGCGACCGCCAGCGATGACAGGAGCATGGTGATGGCGGCAAGCCAGGGCGCCACCCAGCCGACGGCAGCCAGGGGCGTGACGAGCAGATGCCAGATAACGGCACCGTACAGGCTTTGCCGTGCCGTACGGGTGCCGTCCCGCGACAGGCGCTGCAATGCGCGCTCGTCGAGCCGGCCGCCATGCGCAGCGAGGCTGGCATGCGAGGCGGCCATGGCCGTAGGTACGGCCATGGCCATCGCACAGGGACAGCTGATGACGATGAGTGCCACGACCACGCCCAGCGCCATCGCCGGCTGCCACACAACCCAGAACAACCCGGCCGCCAGAGCCAGCGCGAGTTGGGCCAGCACAAACCAGAACGCCACACGATCGGCGTGGATGGACAATGTCCTGCGCAGTTCCTCGATACCTGCGTGCAGCCCGCCCGCTCCCACCGATTGACGTGCGCACAGCTCCATGTAACGGGCGGTCAGCAGGAAGGCGATGAACATGCACACCGATTCAAAATAGACATGGCCCTGACCGGACAGGGTGCTGACGACGCTGGGTACAAAGGCGACGAGGATACCCAGGGCCACGGGCACGTCCATGTTCAGACGCGCCTGCCGCACGCCCGCCAGCGCCCCGCGCCAGACGGGCCAGGCGCAATACAGTACCACAGGCACGGTCAGCGCCAGACTGAGCGCATTCATGAACACGATGGCATTGTCGAGCAGGGCAAGATTGTCGGCCCCCATGGTCTCCGAGCGCAAGTAGCCCGGGAAGGCGAACATCATCACCTGCATCATGGCAAGCCACGCCAGACCCGTGCGGGCAAGCAGATGACGTCGCTCGTGCCGCTGGGCATCCGTGAGGCCAAGAGGGGTGGAAAAAATCGAAAACGCGCGCATGGCACGCACTATAGCAAGGCAATACCTGAAAGGTCTTGACATAAATCAAATTTGCCCCATGACCGCCGGTATGGCGACCATGGGGCTGATGCCCCCCTCTGATACCGGGGTCAGTGTCAGGCGACCGAGCGCTCGCCGGACGCCTCCTCGAGCTCGAACTGGGCCTCCTCGGTAGACCCCTGGAGGGCGGTCGTGCTTGCATCCGCACCTTCGATGGCCTGCGTCACGGCATCGAAATAGCCCGTGCCCACCTCGCGCTGATGGCGTACGGCGGTGAAGCCCTTTTCAGCCGCTGCAAACTCGCGTTGCTGAAGGTCGACAAACGCCGCCATATGCTCGCGCGCATAGGCATGGGCAAGGTCGAACATGCCGTAGTTGAGCGCATGGAAGCCGGCAAGCGTGATGAACTGGAACTTGTATCCCATGGCGCCAAGCTCGCGCTGGAAGCGCGCAATCGTCGCATCATCAAGGTTCTTCTTCCAGTTGAAGGACGGCGAACAGTTGTAGGCCAGCATCTTGCCGGGAAAGCGCTTGTGGATGGCCTCGGCAAAGCGCCGTGCATACGCCAGGTCCGGCGTCGCCGTCTCGCACCACAGCAGATCGGCATAGGGCGCATAGGCCAGGCCTCGCGAAATGCCCTGCGCGATGCCGGCACGCGTGCGGAAGAAGCCTTCTGCCGTACGCTCGCCGGTCAGGAACGGCCGGTCGTTCCCGTCCACATCGCTGGTCACCAGGTCCGCCGCGTCCGCATCGGTGCGCGCCAGCAACACCGTGGGCACGCCCAGCACATCGGCCGCGAGACGGGCCGCCACCAGCTTGGCGACCGCCTCGCGCGTGGGCACCAGCACTTTGCCACCCAGGTGGCCGCACTTCTTCACGGAAGCCAGCTGATCCTCGAAATGCACACCCGACGCCCCCGCTTCTATCATGGCCTTCATGAGCTCGAATGCGTTGAGCACGCCACCAAAGCCGGCTTCAGCATCGGCGACGATGGGCGCCATGTAATCGACGTGGCCCGCGTCACCCGGCACCACGCCCTCCATCCACTGGATCTGGTCGCAGCGCATCAGCGCATTGTTGATGCGGCGCACGACCTGGGGCACGGAGTTCACGGGATAGAGCGACTGATCGGGATACATCTCGCCCGCCAGATTTGCATCGCCCGCCACCTGCCATCCGGAAAGATAGATGGCTTTCAGGCCCGCCTTCACCTGCTGCATGGCCTGATTGCCGGTGAGTGCGCCCAGGGTGTTCACGAAAGGCTCGTCATGGAGCAGCGTCCAGAGCCGCGCCGCACCCTCGCGGGCCAGCGTGTGCTCCACCTGCACCGAGCCGCGCAGACGGATGACCTCTTCGGCACTGTAGCCGCGGCGTATGCCCTGCCAGCGCGAATCCTCGGCCCAGGACTTCTGCAGCTGTCTTGCCATGGTTTCTCTTGTTTGCATGGAATGCTCCTTTCTGAGGTTGATGATGAAACAGGAAACGATGGAAAGATTCTAGCGGTTTGTTGCATCGCAAATCACTCTTGTGTCTTATATAAGAGAAAATATTTTATCTCATGTAATCAATTAATTATCATTTCTATACCATGTTATGAAATATAATTTCTGCCTATGAAATAGTTTTGATTGCGATGCAGAATCGCATTTTCAGACTATGGTCATACGATTTCATGATATGAAACAGGCGCGGATTACAATGAGGTTCCCCTCACACGGAATGCGTCATAAATCGCCATCAAGCCACCATGAGAACAAGCCTCGGACAGACACCTCTGGGCCGTCAGGTGCCCAGCCCGCAACAGTATGATCCGGGCCAGCTGGCCGGTCTCGATCGGGCCGACACCCGCAGCGGGCTCGACATGCCCCCGGGATGGCATGGTGCCGATGTGTGGAACGCCTATGAGCTTTCCTGGCTCAACCTGCGCGGCAAGCCTGAAGTGGCGATGGGCCGCTTCATCATTCCCTGGGACAGCCCCCGCCTGATCGAATCCAAATCACTCAAGCTGTATCTGAACAGCCTCAATCAGGCGCGTCTGGATGGCCCTGCAGCTTTTGGGGAACGTGTGACCGCAGATCTGTCAGCGGCTGCCGGCAGCCCTGTGACGGTGCAGATCTTCCCGCTTCGCACCATGGCGCCCGGCAGCCTGGATCATCCCGAAGGCATCAGTCTGGATGCACTCGATATTGCCATTGAGGACTACCAGCCCCGCCCCGACCTGCTGTCATGCCGTGCGCAGGCCGGGATCGTGACCGAGACCCTGACTTCCGATCTGCTGCGATCCAACTGTCCCGTCACAGGCCAACCGGACTGGGGCAGCGTTCAGATCCGCTATACGGGACCGGCCATGGACCATGCACGCGTGCTTGCCTATATCGTCTCGCTGCGCCAGCACACCGGATTTCACGAGCACTGTGTGGAATCCATATTCTGCGATATCTGGCATGCCTGCCGGCCGACGGCGCTGGCAGTAAGCGCCTGGTATCTGCGTCGCGGCGGTCTGGACATCAATCCGTGGCGGGCCAGCCACGCTGCCTGGGCACCGGAACCACTGCGTACGCCACGACAGTAGTCCGGCCAACAGCCAGCGTCAGACCGCCTTGCGCACCCGCACTGCCGTCGGCGCATTCAGACTGGCGGCATGCGCCACGTAGACGGCCAGACCGGCAGCGGCACAGAATGCCACTGCCGCCCCTATCCAGGGTGACTGCACGTAGCCCAGGTCGAACAGGAATCCGAATGCCGTCGGCGCCAGGGATGAGCCCACATCCATACCCGAGTACACCAGGCCATAGACCGTACCCGTGGCCCCCTTGGGCGTGACGCGACGGATGAGCATGTCGCGCGATGGCGCCGACACTCCCGAGCTGAAGCCTGCCAGCGCAACCAGGCCCATGGCCATGCCCGATGGTACGGCACCCGCCGCCAGTACCAGCAGGAACAGGCCCGCCAGTATCAGGGAAATGGCCACGGTGCGCTCGGTATTGGGCGTGGCACCCACCAGGAAGCCGCCGGCAGCCATGCCGGCTGCCGCCGCCAGCATATAGGCGGACAGGGTACTGCCGGCCAGGACCTTGTCAATGCCATACACCTGGCCCAGCATGGGAATGGTGTAGTTCTGCACGGCCGACAGCGCGATCGTGGTGCAGGCAAAGAAGAGGAAAGCCCCCCACAGGGCTGGCTGTCCCAGCAAGGTGCGCAGGGTATCCCAGGCACTCTGGCGCGACAGGTCCAGCGCTGCCGGTCCTTTTGCCGGCGCCTCGTCGGTATCCGGCGCCTCTGTCGCATCCGCCCAGGCGGCCCCCCGCCCTGACAGCAGATCACGACCCAGCCATGCACAGACCAGAATCACCGCCACCAGGCCGGCCGCCCCGAAGGCCGCCACCCGCCAGCTGAACCAGTGGATGAGCACGGCCATGAAGACCGGCGTGAGCGCCCAGCCCAGATTGCCCGTGAGCCCGTGGACGCTGAAGGCATGGCCCAGCCGGCGCAAGCTGATACGGTGATTGATGATGGCGTAATCGGCCGGATGGAAAACGGAATTGCCCGTACCGCCCACCAGCGCAGCCAGCATCAGCATGGGATAGCCCTCGGACAGGCCCATGAGGACGGCCGAAAGCACGAACAGCGACAGCCCCGTGAGCAGCACCGGTGTTGCACCGATGCGATCCACCACGAAACCGGATGAGGCCTGGCCAAAACAGGAGACGAGGAAGAACAGCGAGACCAGCAGTCCCAGCTGGGTGAAGTCGTAGCCGAATTCATGCGCCAGCGACAGATACAGCGTGGGCAGGATGAGCTGGAAGAAATGCGAGCTGGCGTGAATGGCACCAATGAGGATGATGATGGTCCAGTCACGACGACGCACGCCGGGCGCCTCGAATTGCAGTTCGGAAGTGAGGGTGCTCATGATGCCAGCCCGATGATTCAGAGGTTTGCGTTGCCACTGGCCCGGATCTGGGGCCAGGCCCTTTGAAGATAATAGAACATGGACCACACCGTGAGCACGGCTGCAAGCACGATGAGGACCTGGCCCAGAATGCGCGTGGAAATACCGTAGAGCGGCTGCCAGTAAAGCAGGCAGGGTATGGCCACCATTTGTGCCGCCGTCTTAAGCTTGCCCAGCCAGTGTACGGCGACGCTGGCGCTGGCACCCATACGGGCCATCCATTCACGCAGGGCCGAAATGGTGATCTCGCGACCGATGATGATGAGGGCGATGACGCTGTCGACACGGCCGAGTTTCAGCAAGATCAGCAGGGCCGCACAGACCATGAGTTTGTCGGCCACCGGATCGAGGAAGGCGCCGAAGGCGGAAGTCTGGTTCCATCGCCGCGCAAGCCAGCCGTCGAGCCAGTCGGTAATGGCTGCCAGCACGAAGGCGGCAGCGCCCGCCAGATCGCGCAAGGGCACGGCCACCCAGTCAGTCGGGATGGCATAGATGGCCACGATCAGGGGGATCATGGCGATGCGCATCCAGGTGAGCGCAATGGGCAGATTCAACGGCATGGGTCAATACTACCTGAACATCGGCCTAACGCAAGGCCAGATAAATGCGCTCGGCCATCTGGGCCGAGATTCCGTCCACGGAACGCAACTCATCGATGCTCGCATCCGCCACGCCGGAAAAACCGCCGAAGCGTGCCAGCAGGCGCTGGCGGCGTCGCGGCCCCACGCCTTCGATCTCTTCGAGTCGCGAGACATTGCGCGCACGCGCACGGCGGGTGCGCATGCCGGTAATGGCAAAACGGTGCGCCTCATCCCGGATGCGCGCGATCAGCAGCAGGGCAGCCGAATCTGCGCCGGGCACGATCTGCGCACGCCCGTCGGCAAAGACCAGGGTCTCCAGTCCGGTGCGCCGGCCCTCGCCCTTGGCTACGCCCACCAGCACGCGGATATCCAGCCCAAGCTCGGCAAACACTTCTCGCGCAACACCCACCTGGCCCTTGCCACCGTCAATGAGCACAATGTCGGGCAGCTCGGCTTCGCCATCGGCCACGCGGCCATAGCGCCGCGTGAGCGCCTGGCGCATGGCCGCGTAATCATCGCCCGGTGTAATGCCGGCAATGTTGTAGCGCCGATACAGGGAAGACTGCATGTCATGATGGCGATAGACGACGCAAGCCGCCTGCGTTGCCTCGCCCGCCGTATGACTGATGTCGAAGCACTCGATATGCAAGGCATCCAGGGCGGCTTCCTCGGTATCCAGATCCAGCAGGGTGGCCAGCGCCATGGTACGGGCGGTTCGCGTTCCCGATTCGGTCTGCCGGCGTGCCAGCGCCATCTGCGCATTCTTCTTTGCCTGCTCGAGCCAGAGGCGGCGCACACCACGCGGACGCACAATCAGACGCGCTCGCACGCCGTCGGGCCCGGCCATCAACTCGAGCAGTTCGGGGTCAGGCAGCGCGTGCGAGCTCACCAGCACGCCGGGCATGCGGGCATTCACATAATGCTGGCCGATGAAGGCCGCCAGCACGGCCCCGGCTTCTTCTTCATGGCCCATGCTGGGGAAGAAGGCACGGTCTCCCAGATGACGCCCGCCCCTGATCATGGCCAAGTTGACGCAGACGCCGCCCTCGCCCGCCTCGACCGCGATGACATCCACCGCCTCGGGACCGACATTGTCCATGGATTGCTGTTGCAGCACCTTGGCAAGCGCCTTCATCTGATCGCGCAGCACCACTGCCTGCTCGAAATCCAGCGCATCGGACGCCGCGCGCATGCGTTGCTCGATATCGTCCATGACCTCGCTCGCATGCCCTTCGAGGAAACGGATGGCGCGCTCGACATCCTGACGATAATCCTCGAGCGAGATCTTGCCGACGCAGGGCGCAGAGCAGCGACCGATCTGGTACAGGAGGCAGGGCCGGCTGCGATTCGCGTAGACGCTGTCCTCGCAGGTGCGCAGACGGAAGACACGCTGCAGGACTTGTATGGTCTCGCGTACCGCCCAGCTGTTGGGATAGGGTCCGAAGAAGCGCCCCTTGCCCGCAGTACTGCCGCGGTAATAGGCAATGCGCGGCGCCTCATGATCGGTGATCATGAGATAGGGATAGGACTTGTCGTCGCGAAACAGGATGTTGAACCGGGGCTGCAGCCGCTTGATGAGGTTGTTCTCCAGCAGCAGGGCTTCGGCCTCGGTACGTGTCACCGTGACCTCGGTGTGATGCACCCTGTCCATCATCAGGCGCGTGCGCGGGCTGGGAATATTCTTCTGGAAGTAGTTGCTGACGCGCTTTTTCAGGTCGCGCGCCTTGCCCACATACAGCACCCTGCCTTCGGCATCGATGTGCCGATAGACGCCCGGCAGGCTGGGCAGTTCAGCCAGAAAGCTTTTTGGATCGAAGTCGTTCCCGGGCATGTTGGTAGCGTCCGTCATCGTGCAGTACCTCCCACGACATGGCAGTGCCCTGCGGCATGAGCCGGCGCAGGCGGGCCCGGCTTTCGGGCCGGGACGACACGCTCAGCTGTGCCAGAAGCTGATCCGCAAGATCGGGGCGATTGCACACCAGCACCATGTCGCAGCCCGCCTGCAGCGCCGCTTGCGCACGTGCGTGGATATCGCCCGCGACGCTGGCGGCCTCCATGGTCAGGTCATCGGAAAACACCAGTCCATCGTACTCCAGGCGGGTGCGCAGGACCTCCTGTATCCACACTGGCGAAAAGCCTGCAGGAAGGGCATCGACTTCGGGGTAGACGACATGCGCCGGCATGACGGCGGGCAGGAGCGCATCGCCCAGCAGGCGGTAGGGCAGGACATCGTCGGCCAGTATGCGTTCAAGCGATCGTTCATCCACCGGCATCTCGTGGTGGGAATCGGCCGCCGCCCAGCCATGACCCGGAAAATGCTTGCCGCAGGCCGCCAGGCCCGCTTGCGCGAAGCCCTGTATGAGTGCCGTCGCCAGGGCCAGCACCGCAGGCGCGCCGGCATGCAGCGCCCGATCGCCAATCACCTGGCTGGGCCCCCAGGCCAGATCAAGCACCGGCGCAAAGCTCAGATCCACGCCGCAGGCACGCAATTCACTGGCCAGCACCAGGCCCAGATCGGCGGCCACACCCAGTGCCCGTGCCGGATGCGCATCCCAGAGCCGACCCAGTGCCGCCATCGATGGCAGGGGCGTAAAGCCGTCGCTGCGAAAGCGCTGCACGCGTCCGCCTTCCTGGTCGGCGGCGATGAGCAGCGGCGGCGTGCAGGCGCCATGAATGTCGGCACACAGTGCCTGCAACTGTGCCCTGTCGGCAAAATTGCGCGCAAACAGGATGACGCCGCCGACAAGGGGATGACGCAGACGCTCGCGTTCATGCGCCTGCAGATGCAGGCCCTCGATGTCGACCATGACGGGACCGGGCGCCGGGGCCGCAACGGGATTGGCTTGAGCAGTGGAATTCATGCGTACAGTGTACGATGCCTTGCCGCGCTTCAGGGCTGCAGCAGGGCCTGGATCACCACGAAGGCGATCACCATGTCACGCTCATCGGTGAGCGAGACATGCGCCGGGCCGAAACGGGTGTTGTACCAGTCGTGCAGGGGGTCGGCCAGATGCACGACGGGCCGCCCGCCCGGCGCGTTCAGTGTCTGCATGCGCGACCAGGCCATGGGCATGTGCATGCCCAGGCCGATGGCCTTGGAGAAGGCCTCTTTTGCGGCAAAGCGGGTGGCCAGAAAACGCATGCCGCGCGCGGCATCGCGTGCATGGCGGCGGTGGAAGATCAGCTGCTCGCCCTCCCCCAGGATGCGCTTCAGAAACCGCTCGCCATGGCGGGAAAACACCGCTTCGATGCGATCAACACGCACCATGTCGACGCCGACACCGGCTATCCCCGCAGCCCCGCCGGCAACCGGCAGTACCGGCATTGATGGTCTGATGGCTTTCATGTCCGGCTCCCGATGGCGTCGTCACAGGCGCAGGAAATGTTCGCGATAATGACGCAGCTCATCGATGGACTCGAGCACATCGGCGAGCGCCTCGTGCCGGGCATGCTTGACGAAGCTCTGCACCACTTCGGGCTTCCAGCGCACGGCCAGCTCCTTGAGCGTGCTCACGTCCAGATTGCGATAGTGGAACCAGGCCTCGAGCCGGGGCATGTAGCGCACCAGGAAACGCCGGTCCTGGCCGATAGTGTTGCCGCACATCGGCGATTTGCCCTGGGGAACATGCCGGGCAAGAAAGGCCAGCAACTGGTCCTCGGCCCGGGCTTCGGTGAGAGTGGACGCCTTGACCCTCTCGGTGAGCCCGGACTTGCCGTGCGTGGCGCGGTTCCAGCTGTCCATGGCATCGAGCAGTGCATCGCTTTGGTGTATAACCAGCACAGGTGCCTGTGCAACCGGCGTAAGGTCGGCCTCGGTCACCACGATGGCAATCTCGATGATTCTTTCCCGTTCCGGGTCCAGGCCGGTCATTTCCATGTCCAGCCAGATCAGGCGCTGATCCAGCGTCGCCATATAATTTTCCTTGTAAGATCACGAACCAGCCCCGATTTTCGCATACGCCCCGGTTTCATGTTTTCCATCCTCTTCATTTGTTTCCTGCTGTCCGACATCGGACTGCGCCTGTGGCTTGCCACGCGTCAGCTGCATCATGTAAGACAGCATCGCGATCGCGTGCCGGCCGCCTTCGCTGAACGCATCAGCCTGCGCAGCCACCAGAGGGCGGCTGACTACACCGCCGGCCTGACGCGCCTGGCCATGGTGGAGCGCGTGGTGGAAGCCATGGTGCTGGTGGGTTTCACGCTTCTGGGCGGCCTGCAATGGCTGGATCTGCACCTGGGGCAGCTGATCGACCACGAGCTGTCCCGCCAGCTGGCACTCATCGCCGCCGTGCTGGTCATTACCGGCGTCATCGGCCTGCCCTTCACGCTGTGGCGCAAGTTCGTGCTGGATGAGCGTTTCGGCTTCAACCGCATGAGCCTCGGCCTGTTTTTTGCGGACAGTGCCAAGGCCTTGTTCCTGGTCCTGCTGTTCGGCACCCCGCTTGCCGCCAGTGTGCTGTGGATCATGGGCAATGCCGGGCCCTGGTGGGTGGTGCCCGCCTGGCTCGTCTGGGTGGGCTTTCGCCTGCTCATCCTGTGGCTGTTTCCCAGCGTCATCGCCCCCATGTTCAATCGCTTCACGCCGCTGGCGCAACCCGAGTTGCGCGAGCGCATAGAGTCGCTTGCACAGCGCTGCGACTTCGCACTCGACGGGCTGTTCGTCATGGATGGCTCGCGCCGCTCCGCGCATGGCAATGCCTATTTCACGGGTATTGGACGCCAGCGGCGCATCGTCTTCTTCGACACCCTGCTGGCACGGTTGAACGTGGACGAGATCGAAGCCGTGCTGGCGCACGAGCTGGGCCACTACAAGCAGCACCATCTGCTGGTGCGCAGTGTGGTCGATGCCGTGCTGGCGCTGGCCTTCCTGCTGGGGCTGGCCTGGCTGTCCGGCCAGGTCTGGTTCTATACCGGTCTGGGCGTGATACCCCAGCTCGCCCGGCCCAATGACGGCCTCGCCCTGCTGCTCTTCTTCATGACGCTGCCTGTGTTCACATTCTGGCTCACGCCCGTGCTCGCCTGGCGTTCGCGCCGCGACGAATATGCGGCGGACCGCTACGCCGTGACGCACAGCTCGGGCCCGGCGCTGGCGTCGGCACTCATCAAGCTCTATGACGATAATGCCGCCACGCTGACGCCCGACCCCCTGCATTCGGCCTTCTACGACAGTCACCCTCCCGCTGTGGCCCGCCTGGAGGCCATTGCCCATGCCCGCTGACGCAGTGCAACAGGGGCGTATCGTGGCCGCGCATGGCCGCCACTATATGGTCGTACTGGCCGATGGCACGCAGCGCGAATGCTTCCCGCGCGGCAAGCGTTCCGAGCTGGCCGTAGGCGATGAAGTCATGGTCAGATTGCAGGGCGAGAATCAGGGCAGCATCGAGACGCGTCTGCCCCGGCGCAATCTGGTGTACCGCTCGGATGATTTTCGCAGCAAGCAATTTGCAGCCAATGTCGATCAGTTGCTGCTGGTGATCGCCACCGACCCTCCGTTTTCAGAGGAACTGGCCGGGCGTGCGCTGGTGGCGGCGCGCAGCGCGGATATCGAACCCCTCATCCTGCTGAACAAGACCGATCTGGCGCATCTCCTGCCGGCGGCGCGAGAACGCCTGGCGGCCATGCTGCCCGCCGAACTCGAGGTGCCCGTGATCGAGGTTCAGGCCACGGACACGGCCGCCACCAGAGCACAGCTGCTGCCGCTGCTCAAGGGCAGAACCAGCCTGCTCCTGGGGCAGAGCGCCATGGGCAAGTCCACCATACTCAACGCCCTGGTGCCGGATGCCGATGCGGCCACACAAGAGCACTCCCAGGCGCTGGGCGCCGGACGCCATACGACAACGGCCACCCGCCTGTATCCGCTGCCTGATGACACCGGCGAGGATGCCGGCGAACTGATCGATTCACCGGGTTTCCAGAACTTTGGGCTGCAACACCTGGAAATCGCCGACCTTGTACGCAGTTTTCCCGAATTCGACACAGCGGCGGCTTGCCGCTTCGATGATTGCAGCCACCGCCACGAGCCGGGCTGCGAGGTCAAACGCCTGCTGGAACAGGGGCGCATCAAGCCCGCACGCTATCAGCTGTATACGCGCCTGCTTGCGGAACTGGAAGCCAGGCCCGCCTACTGATCTTCCTGCGCCGCCAGCAGGTGGCGGTAGAAGTTGCGCACCAGCGCTGCCGTGGCACCCCAGATGAAGTACGAGTGCCAGGTGATGGACAGATAGTGCAGCACCTGCCCGTCACCGGGGTCCAGCCGGTGCAGGCGATGGCGCTGCGGATCAAGCAGCACGGACAGCGGCACTTCAAATACTTCCGCCACTTCACCGGCATCCGGATGCACGGCAAATCCGGGCCGCAATTCGCCGATGACGGGCGTCATGGTGAAGCGGGTTCGCGTAATGTAATCGGGGTGTTGCCCCAGCAGATGGATGTACTCGGCCTGAACGCCGATCTCTTCGCGGGTCTCGCGCAGGGCGGCGGCCACGGCATCATGATCCTGCGGCTCTATGCGTCCGCCGGGAAAGCAGATCTGGCCTGCGTGCTCATTCAGGTGCGCGCTGCGGCGCGTGAACAGCAGGTGCACGCCCGAGGGACGCTGCACCAGCGGCATGAAGACGGCCGCCGGACGCAGGACTTTTCCGGCATCGGCCGGAAGCAGATCGCTGCGACCGAAGCGCGGATCCACCTGCCATGGAATGCTGCGTGCAAAAGTATCGCGGATGAAATCCAGACCAAGAGTGGATGACTGCAGCCCCGGTGCACCGGGCAGGGGAATGACCGGCTGGGCCTCGGGATCGAAGGCGGCTGCAGCGGACGGAACCTGGACGGCGGACGAAGCGACGGGAGAACGGGACATGAACTTCAATGAAAAAGGCACCCTTTCGGGTGCCTTTATACTGGTGCCGTACCGGTTCAGCCGGCCACGGACTTGCGAACCAGCTTTTCCTTGATACGCGCGGCCTTGCCCGAACGATTGCGCAGATAATAAAGTTTAGCACGGCGCACCGCACCCCGGCGACGCACCTCTATGCCGGCAATATGCGGGGAATACAGCTGGAAAGTACGCTCCACTGCTTCACCGGACGAGATCTTGCGCACGATGAAGGAGGAATTCAGCCCGCGATTGCGGCGCGCGATGACCACGCCTTCGTAGGCCTGCACACGACGGCGCGAACCTTCGACGACGTTGACGCTGACGACCACGGTATCGCCCGGCCCGAACTCGGGCATGGGCTTGCCGCCGGTAAGGCGCTGGATTTCTTCCTGTTCCAGGATTTCTATGATGTTCACGACAGTGACTCCGATTCGATCATGCACATGCCGGTTGGGTAAATGGCTGGGTGAATTTGTGGTGGCATGCCAGAGGATACGTTGCAAAGCCCACGATTATAACCTAGAAACCCGCTGCTGCACCCAGCCACATGAGTGCGGGAATGCTGGCACCCCAGGCCAGTACCAGACAGACATCGGACAGCATAGCCAGACGTGAACGTGATGCGATCGATGAACGTGATGTGATCATTCTGTTTCGGAGCCGCTGCTCCGCCTCCATTCATACTGTATGAATGAACACTGTACAGAAAAACAGCACACCTGACAAGCAAGAATTTACGCGTGGGATTCAGTCGAACAGCACTCCCGTGTGATGCGCCATGACAGCGCCGGCCGCCACACTGCCTGCCCACGCCCCTGCGCGCGGCATGATATAGGCCGCATACGCCGCGCAGCTGGCCATCTTGCGCGCATGCAGCGCCAGGGGTCGCCCCCGGGTGCGCTCACGGCTGCAATGCAGGGCTGCACGCGCCATCTGCCATCCCGCCAGCACCGTGCCCGCCAGCATGAGTGCAGGCACGCTGGACAGGAAGGCGCTATCCCAGTGGCCGCCACGCGCCTGCCCCAGGACTTCGGTGAACGCCTGCTCCCAGGCCTGCACGCCCTGCGCCAGACCTTGTCGCACCAGCGTCAGTGCTGCAGCATCCTCGGGGTGGGCATCGGCCGCATCAAGCGCCTCCAGCGTGCTGCGCATCGCCGCCGCCAGCGCACCGGCAACCGCCCCGCCGTCGTGCAGCAACTTGCGGCCCAGGAAATCATTGGCCTGTATGCCCGTCGTGCCTTCATAGATGGGCAGGATGCGCGCATCGCGGTAATACTGGGCCACCCCGCTTTCCTCGATGAAACCCGTGCCGCCATGCACCTGGATCGCCAGAGAGCTGACCTCGACCGCAGTTTCCGTGCAGAAGGCCTTGACCACCGGCACCATGAACTCGTAGAGCGCCCCGTGCTCGCGCCGCTGCCCGTCATCGGGGTGGAAATGCCCCAGGTCGTGCGCACCGGCCGCCACGTAAGCCAGCGCGCGCGCGCCTTCGGTCAGAGCGCGCATGGTCAGCAACATGCGCTGCACATCGGGGTGGCGGATAATGGCCACCGGTTCAGACGAGCCCTGCAGGGCCTGCCCTTGCACCCTTTCGCGGGCATAGGCTTCGGCGGCCTGGCGCGCCCGCTCGCTCAGCGCGACACCCTGCAGGCCCACGGCATAGCGCGCCGCATTCATCATCACGAACATGTATTTGAGGCCCTGATGGCGCTCGCCCACCAGGAAGCCGACCGCCCCCTCGCCCACCTCGCCCTTGCCGCTGCCGTACAGCAGCACGGCGGTCGGGCTGCCGTGAATGCCCAGCTTGTGCTCCAGCGAGGCGCACCAGACGTCATTGCGGGCCCCCGGGCTGCCATCGGCCTGAACCAGAAACTTGGGTACGATGAACAGCGAAATGCCCTTGACCCCCTCGGGCGCATCCGGTGTGCGTGCCAGGACAAGATGGACAATGTTCTCGGCCATGTCATGCTCGCCCCAGGTGATGAAGATCTTCTGCCCGCTCAGGCGCCAGCTGCCGTCTTCCTGCGGATGCGCCATGGTGCGCACCTGGGCCAGATCCGAACCCGCCTGGGGTTCGGTCAGATTCATGGTGCCGGTGAAGCGCCCGCTGAGCATGGCCGGGATGTACAGGGCCTGCTGCTCCGGCGAGCCGACCGTGGCCAGCGCCTCGATGACACCGTCGGTGAGCAGCGGACACAGTGAGAAGGAAAGGTTTGCCGCGTTGATGTTCTCGCTTGCGGCGGCGGCAACCATCTTGGGCAGGCCCTGGCCGCCCAGCTGCCGTGAATGGTTCAGACCCTGCCAGCCCGCCTGCACGAATTGTCCGAACGCCTCGGCAAAGCCGGGTGAAGAGCGCACCTCACCCGCCGCCCATTGGGCCGGATGGGTATCACCCTTGCGATTGAGCGGTGCCAGTGCCTGTTCGGCAAAACGCCCGTTTTCATCCAGCACGGCATCGACCACATCGGCCGTGATGCCGTCAAACTCAGGCAGCGACAATATCTGCGGCAGCCCCGCCAGCGCTGACAGGGCAAACCGCATGTCTTCCAGGGGAGACCGGTATTTCATGAGAACCTCCACGCGTTGGGCCGAAGTGCCCCGATGGCACTTCGGACACTTCGGTACAGGCGCACCGGCGTGACAGTGTCATGAATGGAACGTCAGAGCGCCTTGATCAGCTCGGGAACCGCCTCGAACAGATCCGCCGCCAGGCCGTAGTCGGCGACACTGAAGATGGGTGCCTCGGGATCCTTGTTGATGGCCACGATGACCTTGGAGTCCTTCATGCCCGCCAGATGCTGGATGGCCCCCGAGATACCCACTGCAATATAGAGCTGCGGCGCAACGATCTTGCCCGTCTGGCCCACCTGCCAGTCATTGGGCGCATAGCCGGCATCCACTGCAGCACGTGAAGCCCCCAGCGCGGCGCCCAGCTTGTCGGCCAGATCATCCAGCATCCTGAAGTTCTCGGCACTGCCCAGACCGCGGCCGCCGGAAATGACGACATTGGCCGAAGCCAGCTCGGGCCGGTCACTCTTGGCGACTTCGCGACCCACGAAGGCGGACAGGCCGGAATCGGCCACGGCATCCACGGTTTCAACCGCAGCGCCGCCCCCTTCGGCGGCAACCGGATCGAAAGCCGTGGTACGCACGGTAATGACCTTGACGGCATCCAGCGCCTGCACGGTGGCAATGGCGTTGCCCGCATAGATGGGGCGCTGGAAAGTATCGGGCGCATCGACGGCGATGATGTCGGACACCTGGGCGACACCCAGACCCGCTGCAACGCGAGGGGCAACGTTCTTGCCGGCCGCCGTGGCGGCAAAGACGATATGGGTGTAGCCCCCGGCCACGGCGATCACCTGGGCCGCGATGTTTTCAGCCAGACCTTCGGCCAGCGCCGTGCCGTCGGCATGCAGCACCTTGCCAACGCCCTGAAGCGCGGACGCCGCCGTGGCAACGCCGGCTGCATTGTGACCCGCCACCAGAACGTGCACTTCGCCCCCAAGGCGGCCGGCGGCCGCCAGGGCATTCAATGTGGCCGCCCCCAGGACGGCATTATCATGTTCGGCAATGACCAGTATCATTTCAGATTACCTTTGCTTCGTTCTTCAGTTTCTCAACCAGGGTGGCCACATCGGGCACCATGACGCCGGCCGCGCGCGCAGCCGGCTCGCTGACCTTGAGCGTCTTCAGGCGCGGCGTCACATCCACACCCAGATCCTCGGGCGAGAGCGTATCCAGCGTCTTCTTCTTGGCCTTCATGATATTGGGCAGCGTGACATAGCGCGGCTCGTTCAGGCGCAGGTCGGTCGTGACCACAGCCGGCAGGCGCAAGGACACCGTTTCGAGACCGCCGTCGACCTCGCGGATGACCCGGGCCTGACCATCGGCAATCGACAGCTTGCTGGCAAACGTGGCCTGCGACCAGCCCAGCAGCGCCGCCAGCATCTGGCCGGTCTGGTTGGCATCGTCATCAATGGCCTGCTTGCCGAGGATGACGAGATCGGGGTTCTCGCGCTGCGCCACCGCCTGCAGCAGACCGGCGACCGCCAGCGGCTGCAACTCGACATCCGTCTGCACCAGAATGCCCCTGTCGGCGCCGATGGCCATGGCCGTGCGCAGGGTTTCCTGACACTGGGCGACACCGCAGGACACCGCCACGATCTCGGTCGCCACGCCCGCCTCTTTCAGGCGTACCGCCTCTTCGATCGCGATTTCATCGAATGGATTCATGGACATCTTCACATTGGCGATGTCCACGCCGCTCTGATCAGACTTGACACGTACCTTGACGTTGAAGTCCACGACCCGCTTGACAGGTACCAGAACCTTCATTGGATATTCTCCGGGAAAGAAAGAAACAACAATCAGACTATTCTACAACGCAGCCCCATGTTGCGCCGCACACTGCTACATCAAAAGACAAGGCAATCTCAGATCTCATCGAAAGCCTTGAGATGCGCAACCACACTGCGACCCAGCGCCGACAGGCTGTAGCCGCCCTCCAGCATGCTCACGATGCGGCCTTCGGCCGTGCGCGCCGCCAGATCGACCAGACGGCGCGTGATCCATGCATAATCATTCTCGACCATGGTCATCTCGGCCAGTTCCTCCTCGCGATGCGCATCGAAACCCGCCGAGATGAACAGCATCTGCGGCGCAAACGTATCCAGACGCGGCATCCATTCGTGATTCACGATACGCCTGAGCTCCGCACCCCCGGTGCCTGCAGGCACGGGAATGTTGATCATATTGTCCGCCGCCGGGTCGTGGCGCGTGCCCGGATACAGCGGGTATTGGTAGAAGCTGCACATCAGGACGCGCCCGTCTCCGGCAAACGCATCTTCCGTGCCATTTCCATGATGCACATCAAAATCGATGATGGCCACGCGCTCCAGGCCATGGACTTCGAGCGCGTAGGCGGCCGCCACGGCAATGTTGTTGAAGAAGCAGAAACCGCCGGCCCGGCCCGGAGAGGCGTGATGGCCGGGCGGCCGCACGGCACAGAAAGCCGTCGAATGGGTGCGCGCCATCAGCGCATCGACGGCACACAGCCCGGCGCCTGCGGCCACGCGGGCGGCAGCCAGCGTGTGCGGGTTCATGGCCGTATCCGGATCGACGGCATAGCGGCCCCGGGCCGGCGAGTGATCCTTGAGGAATTGCAGATGCCCGGGCGTGTGCACACGCAGCAAATCAGCATCACCGGCAGCCCGGGCCGTGCACGACTCCAGCGTGTCAAGCACGCCCGACATGATGAGCTGGTCCTGCACGGCGTCGAGCCGCTGCGGGCTTTCCGGATGCCATTCGCCCATGTCATGCAAATGGCAGTCGGGATGGGTAATATACAGAGAACTCATAGGGGAAAGTATGCCGGGAATGATTAGGTTGCTTCAATGCTGTGCCCTCATGCTGGTACTGACCGGCTGCGCCGGCCAGGGCACAGCCAGACCCGAACCCCGGACGTCGCCGCCGGCGCCCGCCGGGCCGGCCCCGCAAGAAGCCGTTTCGCCGCCTGCCGTCCAGGCGGGCCGTTCCGATCCCTCCCCGGGCAACTTCACCCTGGCCGACGGCCGGCTCAGACCGGATATCCAGGACTGGGCGCAGGAAGTCTCCAGCACTCGAAACATACCACAGGCCGAGGTCGAGCGTCTGCTGCATCAGGCGCGCTATGACGCCGAGGTGGCCCGCCTGATGACACCGTCAGCCACCCGCATCCGCCGCAGCTGGGTCACCTACCGCAAGCGCTTCGTCGAACCCGTGCGCATCAAGGCCGGCACGGCCTTCTGGAACGAACACGCCGACGCCCTGTCGCGCGTGGAAGCCGAGAGCGGCGTGCCCGCCGCCATCATCGTCGCCATCATTGGTGTGGAAACCCTCTACGGCCGCTATACCGGCAGCTTCCGCGTGCTCGACGCGCTGGCCACGCTGGGCTTTCGCCATCCCGATGGCGGGCGGCCCGAACGCAGCGCGCTGTTTCGCAACCAGCTGGCCGACCTCTTCCAGCTGCATGACCAGGAATGGCTGGATGCCACCGAAGTCACCGGCTCGTTCGCCGGCGCCATGGGCCTGCCCCAGTTCATGCCCGGCAGCCTGTTGCGCTATGCCGCCGACGGTGACGGCGACGGCCGCATCACCCTGGATACCAGTGTGGATGATGCCATCGCCTCGATCGCGCGCTTCCTGCTCCTGCACGGCTGGGTGCCGGGCCTGCCCGTGTTCGCACCGGTACGCCTGCCGGCCGACGCCGCGCCGCTGGTCACGGGCGATATCAACCCTTCGCTGAAGTGGGCGACGCTGGTGCGCCACGGCAGCCAGGCGCTCGGCAGTGAAGGCGGCGATCGGCGCAATCCATGGCAGGACCATCTGCTGGGCGTGGTCGACCTCGTGGACGAGCCCCGGCAGACGGTGGAATACCGGCTGGGTACGCCCAACTTCTTTGCCATCACCCACTACAACCGCAGCTATTTCTACGCCGCGGCGGTTGCCGAGCTGGCGCAGGCGCTGATCGCACAGCGCCCGCCCTTCGACAGCCCCGGCGCTCAGGCGCTGGCCGACATGCCCCAGTGAACCGCCTCGGCAACGGCCTGTGCATCCACCTCGAAGAAGCGACGCAGGGCGCTGCGCGTCTCGCTGCGGCCAAAGCCATCGGTACCCAGAGTGATATAGGCCTGATCTGCCGGCAGATGGGCACGGATGGCTTCCGGCACCAGACGCACATAGTCCGAAGCCGCCACGATGGGGCCGCCGGCACCGGCCTGAGCCAGTATCCGGCCCAGGTGTGACGGGGGCACATCGGCCTCGCCCCGGCGCTTCGCGTCCAGATGGCGCTGGCCATCGCGCGCCAGCTCGCTCCAGCTCGTGACGCTGAACACATCGCAGGCAATGCCCTGGCCGGCCAGCGTCTGCGCCGCCTCGAGCACTTCGGGCAGAATGGGGCCCGAGCCCATCAGCGTGGCCTTGCGCCCGTCACCACCCTGTGCCGGCACATGGGCAAAGTGATAGGCGCCGCTCATGATGTCGGCCGCCACACCCGCCTTGAGCGAGGGGTGGGCGATGTTCTCGTTCACCACGGTCACGTAGTAGAAGACATCATTCTGCTCGACCATCATCTCGCGCATGCCGTGATCGATGATGACGGCAAGCTCGCCGGCGAACGCGGGATCATAGGCTTTGCAATTCGGTACCGCCGCCGCCCACAGATGGCTGCTGCCATCCTGGTGCTGCAGGCCTTCGCCGGCCAGGGTGGTACGCCCCGACGTTGCCCCGATCAGGAAGCCGCGGGCGCACTGGTCGGCCGCAGCCCAGATCAGATCACCCACGCGCTGAAAGCCGAACATCGAGTAGTACACGTAGAACGGCAGCATGGCAAAGCCGTGATTGCTGTAGCTGGTGGCCGCCGCCGTCCAGCTCGACACCGCACCCGCCTCACTGATGCCTTCTTCCAGCAGCTGGCCGTCCCGGGCCTCGCGATAGCTGACGATGGAGCCGTCATCCTCCGGTTCGTAGCGCTGGCCCACATTGGAATAGATGCCGATCTGATGGAACAGGTTGGCCATGCCGAAAGTGCGCGCCTCATCGGCCACGATGGGCACGATGCGCGGACCCAGCGTGCCATCTTTCAGCAGCGCCGAAAGCATGCGCACGAAGGCCATGGTGCTGGACATGCGGCGGTCCTGCGATTCGCAGGCGAAGCGGGCATACTGCATGATATCGGGCACCGCCACCGGATCGGCCGTTGAATGGCGTGCGGGCAGCGGTCCGCCCAGCGCCTCGCGACGCGCACGCAGATAGGCGAGCTCGGGGCTGCCTTCGGCCGGGCGATGGAACTCCAGACGCGCCGCCTGCCCGTCGGTCAGCGGCAGGGCGAAGCGATCCCGGAAAGCCAGCAGATCCGCCTCGCCCAGCTTTTTCTGCGAGTGCGTCGTCATGCGGCCCTGGCCTGCCGGCCCCATGCCATAGCCCTTCTTGGTGTGCGCCAGGATGACGGTAGGCGTGCCCTTGTGCCGGTTGGCTGCGGCATAGGCGGCATAGATCTTGACCAGATCGTGTCCGCCCCGGTCCAGCGCATCGATCTGCTCGTCGCTCATGCCGGCCACCAGGCGCGCCAGCTCTGCGCTCTGGCCGAAGAAATGCTCGCGGTTGTAGCCGCCGTCCTTGGCGGCAAAAGTCTGCATCTGGCCGTCAACCGCCTCCGAGAGCGCCCGCACCAGGGCACCGCTGGTATCGCGCGCAAACAGGGCGTCCCAGCTGCTGCCCCACAGGACCTTGATCACATTCCAGCCCGCGCCGGCAAACAGCTGCTCGAGCTCGTCGATGATGCGCGAATTGCCCCGAACCGGCCCGTCCAGACGCTGCAGATTGCAGTTGACCACCCAGACCAGGTTGTCCAGCCCTTCGCGCGCGGCCAGACTCAGGGCCGCCGTGGACTCCGGCTCGTCCATCTCGCCGTCGCCGAACATGCCCCAGACCTTGCGCCCGGAACAATCCAGCAGCCCGCGATGCGTCAGATAACGCATGAAACGCGCCTGGTAGATGGAATGGATGGGGCCAATACCCATGGAGCCCGTCGAGAACTGCCAGAAGTCCGGCATCAGCCAGGGATGGGGATAGCTTGAAAGCCCGCGTGCACCGGCCTTCGGCCCGGTGAGCTCCTGGCGGAAGTGCGCCAGATCATGCTCGCTGAAGCGGCCTTCCAGAAAGGCGCGCGCATAGGCGCCCGGCGCGCTGTGCGGCTGCAGGAAGACAAGATCGCCATCCCGGCCCGAACTGCGCGCGCGGAAGAAATGGTTGAAGCCCACTTCGAACAGATCGGCGGCACTCGCATAGCTGGCAATATGACCGCCCAGCTCGTCATAGGTGGCATTGGCACGCACCACCATGGCGAGCGCATTCCAGCGCATCAGGGCACCCAGACGGCGCTCCATGGCCAGATCGCCCGGGAACGGCGGCTGCTCGTCGATGGAGATGGTATTCACCGCCGGCGTGCCCATGGGCACGCGCCAGCCCACGCGCCGGCGCTGGGCCAGGCGGTGCAGCGAATCCAGCATGAAACGCGCGCGCTCCTCGCCGTGGACGGCGATCAGGCCTTCGAAGGCCTCGTGCCATTCGGTTGTTTCCTGCGGATCGACATCATGAAGATGATCGGCAAGCGGATCGCTGATCGGACGATCCGCCATTCTGGGTATGGCGCTCATGTTTGCTTCTCCTCGATTCAGTTTTGCCGTCGCACACGCGTTGAACGCAGCGGGCGGGCATCACTCCATTGTGAAGCAAAAGGCGGCATATTTGATATCGAAAAAACGCCCGTCAAGCAGAAATTTCAGCATGAAATCCTGCCATGACATAAAATCTCGGCACATGAAGCTTGATCTTATCGACTTGCGCATACTGGACGAGCTGCAGCGCGACGGCGCGCTCAGCAATGTGGAGCTCGCCCGCCGCGTACACCTGTCTCCTTCGCCCTGCCTGGCGCGCGTCAAGGCACTGCAGACGGCCGGTGTGATCAGCCGCTATGTGGCCCTGCTCGACCCGGCCCGGCTGGGGCTGGGCCTGAATGTCTTCATCTCCATCAGCCTCAAATCACAGGACAAGGCCGCCCTGGCCGCCTTCGAACGCCGCATTGCCGAGCATGACGCCGTCATGGAATGCTATCTGATGACCGGGGATTCCGACTACCTCATCCGCGTAGCGGTTACCGATATCCATGCCCTGGAGCGTTTCATCCTGGAACACCTCACCACCCTGCCCGGTATCGAGAAGATCCGCTCCAGCTTTGCGCTGAAACAGGTGATGTACAAGACCGCCTTGCCGCTCAGTTGAAGATGCCGCTGGACAGATAGCGGTCGCCGCGGTCGCAGACAATGAAGACAATGGTGGCATTGCGCGCACGCTCCGAGACACGCAGCGCGGCAACCAGCGCACCCGCCGAGGAGATGCCGGCGAAGATGCCTTCGGTGTTGGCCAGGCGGCGCGCCATGTCCTCGGCCTGTTCCTGGGTGACGGGTTCGAAGGCATCCACGCGATCCGGATGATAGATGCGCGGCTGATAGGCTTCGGGCCATTTGCGAATGCCGGCAATCTGGGCGCCCTCGGCCGGCTGGGCGCCGATGACCTGAACACCGGGATTCTGCGTACGCAGGTAATCACCCACACCCATGATGGTGCCGGTGGTGCCCATGGCACTCACAAAATGCGTGATCTCGCCCCCGGTCTGCTGCCAGATCTCGGGTCCGGTGGCATGAAAATGCGCGAGTGGATTATCGGTATTGGCGAATTGATCCAGTACCTTGCCCCTGCCCCGGGCCTGCATCTGCAGTGCCAGGTCGCGCGCATGCTCCATGCCGCCTTCGGCCGCGGGCGTGAGTATGAGCTCCGCCCCGTAGGCCGTCATGGCGGCACGGCGCTCCACGGTAAGGTTGTCGGGCATGATGAGTATCATGCGGTAACCGCGCACGGCCGCCACCATGGCCAGCGCAATGCCGGTATTGCCGCTGGTGGCCTCGATGAGTGTATCGCCGGGGTGGATCTCGCCGCGCTGCTGGGCACCGTCTATCATCGCCAGCGCCGCCCTGTCCTTGACCGAGCCCGCAGGGTTGTTGCCCTCGAGCTTGGCCAGGATCACATTGCCGTGGTCCCGGACCTGCTCACCGCCGATACGCTGCAAGCGCACCAGCGGTGTGCGGCCAATGACATCTTCTATCGTGGGGTAAGTTTTCATGACCGCATCATACACCCGGCCGGGCGTTTCAGCGTGCACCCGCCTTGCTGGCGGCTGCGGACGGTGCGCCCGCCGGCGGTGGTGACACGTTCAGGCCCGCCGAGCGCAGGGCCGCCGCCTTGCGCACCCCGATGCCGCGCACGCGATCCGACAGATCGGACCAGGACAGGAAGGGACCGGCACGCTCGCGCTCGTCAATGATGCGCTGCGCCGTGCTGGGTCCGATACCACGGATATCGAGCAGCTCGGTCGCGCTGGCCTGATTGACGTCGAGCGCAAGCACAGGGTGCGGGGCCAGCGCCAGCATGAGGCCGGCAGCCAGGGAAAACAGGGATAGTTTCATGGGAAGTCTCCAGACAGTGGCAACAAGCCCCATCATGATGACCCGCCGCAACGACACCGGACAGTGTCGCGTACCTCCCTTGTCCCAGCGTGAAACTACGCGGGTAGCGCCCATTCACCTCGGTTATACAATGTATCTACGTACTCGCTCACGCCAGTCTGCACATCGCGAAAAGCTGCGCTATAGCCTGCATTGCGCAGGCCGGCAAGATCGGCCCGGGTATGGCTCTGGTAGCGCCCCTTGAGGTCATCGGGAAAATCCATGTAGCGCAGCAGACCCCGGGCCACCATGGCCTCACGCGACAGCGCCGGTTCACCGGCACGCGCACGCATGGCGTTGACCACGCCCGAAGCGACGTCATTGAACGGCTGCGCACGACCCGTACCGCAATTGAAGATGCCCGATACGTCCGGGCGGCCCAGAAAGAAGAGATTCACATCGACCACATCATCCACATGGATGAAATCGCGTGACTGCTCACCATCACCCCAGCCGTCCCAAGCTCCGAACAGGCGTACATGCCCTTGGGCACGGAACTGGCACATATTGTGCCAGGCCACCGACGCCATGCGCCCCTTGTGCTGTTCATTCGGTCCATAGACGTTGAAGTAGCGCAGACCGACGACCGGTGCGCGCAAGTCCGGCAGCCGGCGGCGCAGCACCTGATCGAACAGCAGCTTGGAGTAGCCATAGACATTCAGGGGGGCCTCGCAGCCGGGCGTCTCGACATATTCCGGACCGGCGCCGTAGACGGCGGCCGACGACGCATACAGCAGGGGCACGGCCTGTGCCTGGCAATAGTCGAACACTTCGCGTGTGACACGGTAGTTGTTGTCCATCATGAAGTGGCCGTCGCGCTCGGTGGTGTCGGAGCATGCGCCCTGATGAAGCACGGCCTCGAGCCGGCCGAATGCGCCCCTGGCCAGACGCGCACGGAACTCGTCCTTGTGCAGGTAATCGGCGATCCTGCCCCGGGCGAGATTGATGAACTTGTCGCCGTCGCTCAGGTCATCGACCGCCAGGATGTCGCTATGTCCGGCCCGGTTCAGGCCCGCGATGAGATTGCTGCCGATGAAGCCGGCCGCCCCCGTAATGACAATCATGACAACTCCTCCGGTGTGACCACCGATGTACCCAGCTTGCCCACGACGACACCGCCGGCGCGGTTGGCCCAGACCATGGCCTCACGCCAGTCCAGCCCGGTCGCGCGGGTGACTGCGAGCGTGGCGAGCACGGTATCGCCGGCCCCGGACACATCGAAGACCTCGTGCGCCCAGGCCCTGACATGCTCGGCACCACCCTCGGTGAACAGGCTCATGCCCTCCTCGGAACGCGTGATGAGCAGGGCCTCCAGGCCCAGCGTCCGGCGCAGGGCCTGGGCCCTTTCCTGCAGTTCGTCCTCGCTTTCCCAGTAACCCACCGCCTCGCGCATCTCGATGCGGTTGGGGGTCATGATGCTGGCACCCCGGTAGCGGACATAGCGATGGCCCTTGGGATCCACCAGCACCGGCTTGCCGGCCGCCCGCGCCAGCGCGATCAGCGCCTCGACGCGCGCCAGTGTGCCCTTGGCATAGTCCGACAGGACCAGCACATCATGCGAGGCAATCAGCAGATGCGCTTCTTCTGCAAGCTCATCCAGCGTGTCGGGCGACGGACCGTTTTCAAAGTCGACCCGCAACAGCTGCTGCTGGCGCCCCATGATGCGCATCTTCAGCGTCGTGGGCAGGCCGGCATCGGCGAGCAGGGCGCCCTGAATGCCCTCTTCGCGAAGCAGCTCACGCACACGCTCGCCCGGCTCGTCGATCCCCACCAGCCCCATCAGGCTCACCTGCGCCCCCAGGGCGGCTGCATTGCGGGCGACATTGGCTGCGCCGCCAAGCCTGTCCTCGCGACGCGCAACACGCACCACCGGCACGGGCGCTTCCGGTGATATCCGGTCCACTTCGCCGAACCAGTAGCGGTCCAGCATGATGTCGCCAATTACCAGAATGCGCGCCGCACGCACGGCAGGCAGCGGGAAAGGCCCTGCATTCACGACAACTCCTCCAGACGACGGGGCTGATAGGTCTCCCAGGCATTGCAGCCGGGGCACTGCCAGTAGTAGTTCCGGGCCTCGAAACCGCACTGGCTGCAGGCGTAGCGATCGAGGCGCTGGATATGGCGATGAATGATACTGCGCAACAGATCCAGATCGGCCCCGACCGGCAGGCCTGCGGGAGGCTCTGCGGCGGTTTCGGGCGTGCGCCCGGCAAGCTCGAACTCCAGCATGCGATCCAGACCCAGCAGCGAGGGCTGGCTGCGCTGGGCTGCACGCGCAAAATCCCAGGCGGGCTGCGCGCCCCGGGTTGCGCGCAACTCGCGGAAAATGACCTTGAACAGATCCAGTGAAGGATGACGCTGATAATGCGCCTGCAGTACGGCCAGACCTTCCCCGGCAAGCCCGGCGTCACGATAGCTGCGCATCAGCGGTTCGGCCACCAGGGCGGCAAAATCGGGCGCAATTTCCAGCACCGAGGACAGGCAGGCTTTCTGCGTACCGGGCTGGCCTTCAAGCGCCGCCACACGGGCGCGCAGCATGGCAATGCGCGCCTGCGATGCCTGGGCCTGGCCGGCACCGGGCAGGCGCGCGGCTGCATGCTCGGCAATGTCCAGCGCCTGGGCGGCGGCAACGGGGTCGGGCGTGGGCGCTTCCAGAGCGACCACGGCGCGCTCGCAGTGGTAATGCACCAGCTGGGGGACGGGCTCATCGACGAGCGCCTGCAGGCGATGGACGGCTTCGATCGCCCGCGACCACTCATGGCTGGATTCAAAGATGCGGATCAGGGCGCGGATGGCAGGCACGGCGAAGCGGGTGTCGAGTACCGCCGTGTACGCCGTCTCGGCCCGGTCGAACATGCCGGCCTTCAGATAATCCTGGGCCAGCTCATGCTGCGCCATCTCGCGGTCCGCCACGGGAAGGTCGGCGCGCGCAAGCAGGCTTTGATGCACGCGGATGGCGCGCTCCATCTCGCCACGGCGCCGGAACAGGCTGCCCAGGGCGAAATGCAGCTCGGTCGTCTCGGAGTCCAGCTTGGCCACTTCGATGAAGGCATCGATGGCACGGTCAGGCTGTTCGTTGAGCAGGAAGTTGAGGCCCTTGAAATAGGACTTGGGCAGGCTGCGCGTCTCGGACAGCATCTGGCGGATATCGACGCGTGCTGCAATCCAGCCCAGCCCGAAGAGCACGGGCACAATGATGAGCCACCAGGGTTCAAAATCCATGGCGCATCAGGCTGGGGCGGATCAGAGCGGTGCCACGGGTGCCACCGTGGCCGCCGCCGCAGGCTGGGGTGCCTGCCGGGAGATGCGATCGATCTTTTCCTCGAGCCTGCTCTGCTCGCGACGCAGGCGCGACACCTCGCGACGCGACTTCAGCATGGTGGGCATGGCGATGAACCAGCCCAGCACGGTGCCGGCCACCAGGCTCACCAGCATGACGACAATGAGCGGCACATTGGGGATGATGTGATCGCTGAACAGCTTCACGTCCACCGGACTGGTGTTGTTCAGCGCAAACAGCAAGATCACGATGAACACCGCGAGGCGCAAAATCCATACCAGAAAACGCATGGCACAAGCTCCCATGGAAAGGGCTTCACTCGGGCGGACGGGTGTGACTAATCCTGCAGCACGCGGTCGGCCGGCCGGGCAGCGGGTGCCGGGGCCCCGCCTGCCGCGGCCTCGGCCCTGGCCTGTCCGTCAACCTGCTCGCGCAGCCCCTTGCCCGGCTTGAAGTGCGGCACGGTCTTGGCCGGTACCTGCACCTGTTCGCCGGACTTGGGGTTGCGCCCGACTCGCGCTGCCCGCTGTGACAGCGAGAAGCTGCCGAAACCACGGATTTCAATGCGCTGGCCGTTGGCCAGCGCACGCGCCATGGCGTCGAGCATCGTCTTGACCGCAAAGTCAGCATCGCGCAAGGCCAGCTGGGGAAACCGGCCGGCCAGCCGGGCAATCAGTTCCGACTTGGTCACGACCGCTCAACCGTCATCGCGTTGCTGATCAAGCTTGGCCTTGAGCAGCGCACCGAGGTTGGTCGTACCGGACGATGCACTGGCATCGGAAAGCCGCTGCAGCGACTCGGACGTCTCGGCGGATTCGCGCGCCTTGATGGACAGCTGGATGGAACGCGACTTGCGATCGATGTTGATGATCATGGCCTCGATATTCTGCCCTTCGGACAGGACCGTGGTGGCATCCTCGACCCGGCCGGCGGAAATCTCGGAGGCACGCAGATAACCATCCACATCCACCGACAGGGTGATGACCGCACCGCGGGGCTCGACCGACTTGATGACGCCGGGGACGACGGCACCCTTGTCATGCGTGGCCACAAAGTTGTTGAAGGGATCGCCTTCAAGCTGCTTGATGCCCAGCGAAATGCGCTCCTTCTCGGTGTCGATGCCCAGCACCACGGCCTCGACCTCTTCGCCCTTGCGGAAGTTGCGTACCGCCTCCTCGCCCGACTCGGACCAGGAAAGATCGGACAGGTGCACCAGGCCATCGATGCCGCCGGGCAGGCCGACAAAGACACCGAAGTCGGTAATGGACTTGATGGCGCCCTGAACCTTGTCGCCACGCTTGAAGTTGATGGCGAACTCTTCCCAGGGATTGGGGCGGCACTGCTTCATGCCCAGCGAGATGCGGCGACGATCCTCGTCGATATCGAGCACCATGACCTCGACCTCTTCGCCCAGGGTGACCACCTTGCGCGGATCAACGTTCTTGTTCGTCCAGTCCATCTCGGAGACGTGGACCAGGCCTTCAATACCGTCTTCGACCTCAACGAAAGCACCGTAATCGGTCAGGTTGGTCACCTTGCCGAACAGGCGCGTACCCTGCGGGTAGCGGCGCGACAGGCCAACCCAGGGATCCTCGCCCAGCTGCTTCACACCCAGCGAGACGCGGCTCTTTTCCTGGTCGAACTTGAGCACTTTGGCCTCGACCTCCTGGCCCACCTGGAGCACTTCGGAGGGATGGCGCACACGACGCCAGGCCATGTCGGTGATATGCAGCAGGCCGTCGATACCGCCCAGGTCGATAAAGGCACCGTAATCGGTGATGTTCTTGACGATACCCTTGATGATGAGACCTTCGCGCAGGGTCTCGAGCAGCTTTTCGCGCTCCTCACCCATGCTTTCCTCGAGCACCGCACGGCGCGAGAGCACCACGTTGTTGCGCTTGCGATCCAGCTTGATGACCTTGAACTCATGCGTCTTGCCTTCGAAGGCGGACGTATCCTTGACCGGGCGCAGATCGACCAGCGAGCCGGGAAGGAAGGCACGGATGCCATTGGTCATCACCGTGAGGCCACCCTTGACCTTGCCGGTGATGGTGCCGTTGACGACCTCGCCCGACTCGAGCGCCTGCTCGAGCTGCAGCCAGGCCGAAAGGCGCTTGGCCCTGTCGCGCGACAGGATGGTGTCGCCGTAGCCGTTTTCAAGGGAATCGATGGCGACCGAGACGAAATCCCCTTCCTCGACCTCGAGCTCCCCCTGATCATTGAGAAACTCATCGATGGGAATCAGTGCTTCGGACTTGAGACCGGCATTCACGACGACATAATTGTGGTCGACCCGCATGACCTCGGCCGAGATGACCTCGCCGGACTTCATGTCCTGCTTCAGGAGGCTTTCGGCAAACAGATCGGCAAAGCTTTCGCCGCCGGTGGCGACAATGGGTGAAATGGAAGACATTAACGAATTATCCATATGCCTGCGAAGGCAATCAGTGACACGCCGGGATAAAGGGGCCCGGCGGAGTTGCAAACCCCGGACTACGATGCCGCCCCTGTCTTTCAGGTGGCCGCCCCCTCGTCCGGAACGGAATGGGTGCCTGACCACAGATCAAGCACCCTGGCAACCGTTTCGTCGATGCTCAGATCTGACGAATCGATCGTATATGCGCCCGCCGCCGCGACAAGCGGCGCGTGGGCGCGCTGGCGATCACGCTCATCGCGCAAGCGCATCTCTTCTACAAGGGTTGCAAGCTTAGCAGAAATTCCTTGCTCGCTCAACTGCTTACACCGCCTTTGTGCACGTGCCGCAGCGCTTGCCACCAGAAAGATCTTGAGCGGGGCATCCGGAAAGACCACGGTACCCATGTCACGCCCGTCGGCCACCAGGCCCGGCGGCCGGCGAAAGTCGCGCTGGCACTGCAGCAAGGCCTCGCGCACCGGGGGATGAACCGCCAGCTGCGAGGCACGCCGGCCGATGTCCTCCTCGCGAATCGCAAGGCTGACATCACGCGCCTGCAGGTAGACGCGACCGTTTTCAAAGTGCACCGCCAGATCGGCCGCCACGCGCGCGAGCGCCGCCACATCTTCCATGGCGATGCCCTGTTCACGCGCAGCCAGCGCCGTCAGGCGGTACAGCGCACCGCTGTCGAGCATGGACCAGCCCAGGGCCTGCGCGACGCGATGCGCAATCGTCCCCTTGCCGGAGGCCGTAGGGCCGTCAATGGTGATGACGGGCACCTGCCCCGCATTCCCCCGAACGGCCCCGGTCATGCGACGACCCCTGCGAACACCTTGAAATAGTCGGGAAAGGTCTTGCTGACGCAGCCCGGATCCAGGATGACCTGGGGCACGGGACCGAAAGCCGCCAGCGAGAAGCACATTGCCATGCGGTGGTCATCGTAGGTGGCAATCTGTGCCGTGCGCCATTGATCGCGCGCCAGCGGATGCACCCGCAGCCAGTCGGGCCCCGAGGCCACCTGCGCACCAAGCTTCTCGAGCTCGGCGTGCATGGCGGCGATGCGATCGGTCTCCTTCACGCGCCAGCTGGCGATGTTGCGCAGGGTGCACGGCCCATCGGCAAACAGGGCCATGACGGCCGCCGTCATGGCGGCATCGGGAATCAGGTTGAAATCGCGATCGAAGGCGGCCAGGCGTGCACCCTCGGCCACGCGCGGCCCGGACACGGTGAGCGCGTCCGCCTCCCACTCCAGTTGCGCACCCATGGCCTGCACCACTTCGGCAAAGCCCATATCGCCCTGGATACTGTCGCGCCCCGCACCCTGGATGCGCAGAGGCCCGCCGCCCAGCGTGGCGGCCGCCATGAAGTAGGACGCGCTGGAAGCATCACCTTCAATAAGGAAAGACCCGGGGGCCACATAGGCCGCCCCCGGCGGGATACGAAAACGCGCGCCCGGCCCGCGCTCCACCACGACGCCGAAACGCGCCATCAGGGCCAGGGTGATCTCCACATAGGGACGGGAAATGAGCGTGCCTTCGACCTCGATCTCGAGCCCTTCGGGCATGAGGGGCGCCGCAATGAGCAAACCGGTCAGGAACTGGCTGGACACATCGCCGCGCACGCGCACCGGAGCGTCGGCCCGCAAACGGCCCGGCGCCAGTCGCAGGGGCGGATAGCCGGGTGTGCCCAGATAATCGATAACGGCCCCCAGGCTGCGCAAGGCATCGACCAGATCCCCGATGGGGCGCTCGTGCATGCGATCGATACCGGACAGGGTGACACTGGCGCCCATCAGGGCGAACACCGCCGTCAGCGTGCGGATTGCCGTGCCCGCATTGCCCATGAAGAGCACGCCCTCGAGCACGGGAAAGGGGCAGGCGCCCTCCACCTGCAGGGTCTCCGGCCCCAATGTTTCAAGCGCAAGCCCGCAGTGCTCCAGGGCGGCGCGCATGACGCGCGTATCGTCCGAATCCAGCAGACCCTCGAGGCGGGTGCGTCCACGGGCCAGCGCAGCCAGCAACAGGGCCCGGTTGGAAATGCTCTTGGAACCCGGCAGGCGCATATGGCCGCAGGTCCGGCTCACCGGCGCCAGGGTCAGGCTTGCCACTGTTTCAGTCATCAAAACCACTCCTGCTACCCCAGAACCGGCGCGCTACCGCGGCCCGTTCCAGAAAATTCCTCAAGGCCTCGCCATCGCCGGCCTGCAGTGCCTGCTGGGCCTGGTCGAGCGCATCCCGCAAGGCGTCGAGCTCATGCAGCACGGCATCGCGATTGGCCAGGAAGATATCACGCCAGACCTCGGATGAGCCCGCAGCAATGCGCGTGACATCACGAAACCCCGTCCCGGCCAGGGTAAGGCGAAGATCGGAATCTTCGGCCATGGCGATCTGCCACATGAATACCGAAGACAGAAAATGCGGCAGATGACTGACCGAAGCCAGCACACGATCATGGGCTTCGGGCGTCATCTGCATGACATGCGCGCCACAGGCCTCCCATACCCGGGTGATGCGCACGATTGCGCCGGCATCGGTGAGCGCCGTCGGCGTCAGGACCACATGGCGGCCACGAAACAGGCTTGCCTGCGCCGCCTCGGGACCGGCCTGCTCACCCCCGGCAATGGGATGCGCGGGCACATACTGCCCGATACGCGGCCCCAGGGCCCGGGCGGCTGCCGCCACCAGGCCCCCCTTGGTGCTGCCGGCATCGGTGATCAGTGCCCCTTCGCGCAGCACGGGACGAATCTCGGACAGTATGCCGGCCATGCTGCCCACCGGCGTGGCCAGCAGGATCAGATCAGCCTTGGCAGCGGCCTGCTCCAGGCTGGTGATCTCATCTACCAGACCCAGCGACAGCGCACGCGTGAGCGCATCCCGGTGCCGTCCGACGCCCAGTACCCGCTGCGCAACGCCGGCCTGACGCAAGGCGGCGGCAAACGAGCCGCCGATCAGGCCCACGCCCACGACCGCCAGCACCGGAATCCGGGGCGCACCAGACGACGTCATCGCGCGGCGAGAATCTCGGTGAGCGCCTTCACGAAGGCGCGATTCTCGTGCGCCAGCCCGACGCTCACGCGCAGGTGCCCGGGAAGGCCGTCAGCCGCCACCGGACGCACAATGATGCCGCGACGCAGCAAGGCCTGATGCACGGCGGCCGCATCGCCGACATGAACGAGCACAAAATTGCCGTGACTGGGCACGTAATCCAGCCCCAGCGTCTCGAAGGCCTCCTGAAGATATGCCCTGCCCTCGCAGTTGACGCGATAGCTTTCTTCAAGAAAAGCCGTGTCTTCGAGCGCCGCCAGCGCCGCCGCCTGCGCCAGACTGTTCACATTGAAGGGCTGACGCACGCGATTGAGCAGATCGGTCAGGCGCGGCTGGGCCAGTGCAAAGCCCACACGCAAGCCGGCAAGCCCGTAGGCCTTGGAAAATGTGCGTGTCACGATGAGGTTGGGATATTGCTCGACCAGGCGCGCGCTGTCGAAACGCCGGCCAGGCTCAAGAAACTCGTTATAGGCCTCGTCGAGCACTACCGTGACACGCTCGCCGTGGGCCAGCTGCATGCCCTGCAGAAAATCGGCGATATCCTGCCCGGCAATGAAGGTTCCCGTCGGGTTGTTCGGATTGGCGATGAAGACCAGACGCGTCTCGTCATCCACGGCCGCGAGCATGGCCGTCAGATCGTGACCGAAATCGCGGGCCGGCACGGCAACATGTCGCGCACCGCGCGCCTGTGTGGCCAGACGGTAGACGGCAAACGCGTGCTGCGAATACACCACGGCATCGCCCGCAGACAGCAGTGCCAGCGACACCAGCTCGAGCAGGTCGTTGGAGCCATTGCCCAGGGTGATCCAGGCTGCAGGCACACCGTAATGCCGGGATAGCGCCGCCTTCAGCTCGAAGCCGTTGGCATCCGGATAGCGCCCCAGCCCGGACAGGACGCCGCTCATCGCTTCGCGCGCCGAGGCGGGAATGCCCAGCGGGTTCTCGTTCGAGGCCAGCTTGATGATGGTCGCCGCATCCAGGCCAAACTCGCGCGCCAGCTCCTCTATGGGCTTGCCTGCCTGATAGGGCGCAATGGCCGCGATATGTGCGGGCGGCTCGAAAGCCATGGCCGATGATGTCGCGGCCGGAGATGTTGCACTCATAAATCAATCCTGCTGCCGGGGATAGGAACCGAGCACCTTGAGGAAAGCCAGCTGCCCGCGCAACTCGGACAGCGCCCTGGCGACCGCCGGCTCCTCGCGATGCCCCAGTACATCGACATAGAAATAGTATTCCCACTGGCCGGTGCGGGCCGGTCGCGACTCCAGCCGCGTCATCGACACGCCGTTGCGCGCCAGGGGCGCCAGCATCTCGTAGACCGCGCCGGCACGATTGGGCACGGCCAGGATGAGGCTGGTCTTGTCATCGCCGCTGGGCTCGGCATCCTCATGACTGACCATGAGGAAGCGGGTGCGATTCTGGGGATCGTCCTGGATACCGGAAGCCACCACGGACAGCCCCCAGACCTTGGCCGCCGAGCGGCCGGCAATGGCCGCCACCGTGGTATCTTCCGATGCCAGACGCGCCGCTTCGGCATTGCTGGCAGCCGCCTCGAGCGGGATACCGGGCCAGTGCCGCCCCAGCCAGTTGCGACACTGCGCCAGCGCCTGGGGATGACCCATGATGCGCGTGACCCCGGCCATATCCTCCGACCGGGCCAGCAGCTCGTGATGAATGGCAATGGAGCGTTCGCCCAGCACACGCAGCGGCGCATTGAGCAGCAGGTCCAGCGTGCGGTTGATGGCCCCTTCGGTGGAGTTCTCGACCGGGACCACGCCGACATCGGCCTGCCCCGCCAGAACGCTGCGGAACACCTCATCGAAGCTGTCGCAATGCACAGCCGCAATCATGTGGCCGAAATGCGCCTGGGCCGCCTGCTCGGAAAACGACGCCTGCGGACCCAGGAAGGCAACGCGCAACACGCGTTCCAGCCCGCGACAGGTGGAAATGATCTCGCTCCAGACGGCCTCTATGGCCTCGGGCGGAAACGGTCCGGCATTGAGCGCCTGCAGCCGGCGATAGATCTTCGCCTCGCGCCCGGGCTTGAGCACCGTGGCGTCCATCTGCAGGGACTCCTTGATCTGCCCCACTTGCTGGGCGATGCCCGCCCGCTCGTTGACGAGTGCCAGTATCTGCTCGTCGATCGCATCAATGCGCTCGCGAAGCGGCCCCAGACGGGCGACCAAAGTATCATCCATGGCGACGCTCAAACTCCTGCATGAACTGGACAAGGGCCTGCACGCCCTCGAGCGGCATGGCATTGTAGATGGAAGCACGCATGCCGCCCACACTCTTGTGCCCCTTGAGCTGCAGCAGGCCCGCCGCCTGCGCCTCATCCAGGAAAGACGTGTTCAGCGCCTCATCATGCAGGAGGAAGGGAACATTCATGCGCGAGCGCCAGGGGCGCGCCACAGTACTGCGATAGAACTGCGTGCCATCCAGATAATCGTAAAGCAGTGCCGCCTTGGCGATGTTGGCCTGCTCCATGGATGCCACCCCGCCCTGCGCCAGCAGCCACTTGAAGACCAGGCCGGCAATATAGATGGCATAGGTGGGCGGCGTGTTGAGCATGGAGCCGGCCCTGGCCACCTGGCCATAATCAAAGGCCGACGGGCAGACGGGCAGGGCATGACCGAGCAGATCGCGGCGCACCAGCACGAGGGTGACCCCGGCGGGCCCGGCATTCTTCTGCGCCCCGGCATAGACCACGCCCACATTCGTGAAATCCATGGGACGCGACAGGAAATGGGACGAAGCGTCAACCACCAGCGGCACGCCGGGAGCGCCCAGGCCGGCCAGATCCGGCCAGTCGGCAAACTCGACGCCGCCCACGGTCTCGTTGCTGCACAGGTGGACATAGGCGGCATCCGGGCGCAGACGCCATTGCCCCGGCTCGGGAAACCAGGTCCAGGGCGCCTGCGGGCGCTCATCGATCGTGCATGCCTGATCGCTGGCGGCCGCCACGGCGATATCGCCATAGCGCGAGGCTTCGGCGTGCGACTTGCGCGACCAGTTTCCCGAGAGGATGTAATCGGCCTTGCCACTGCCGCCACGGCCCAGCAGATTCATGGGCACGATGGCGTTTTCCGCCGTCGCACCCCCCTGCATGAACAGCACGGCAAACGTATCGGGCACATCCAGCAGACGGCGCAGATCGGCCTCGGCCTCATCGCGTATCCGGCCGAATTCGCGGCCGCGGTGACTCATCTCCATCACCGACATACCGCTGCCCTGCCAGTCCGCCATCTCGGCGGCAGCCTGTTCAAGCACCGCCAGCGGCAGCACCGCCGGACCCGCCGAGAAATTCCAGGGTCGGTTCATGCGCTCACTCCTGCTCATCGTCATCATCATCCAGGTCGGCATCGGATTCGACCACACGTCGCACGCCCGAAAGCATGCTGCCATCATCGACATTGATCAGCGTCACGCCCTGGGTGGCGCGCCCCATCTCGCGTATCTCGGAAACCCGCGTACGCACAAGCACACCGCCGGTGGTGATGAGCATGATCTCATCGTCGGGCAAGACCAGGACGGCCCCCACCACCTTGCCGTTGCGCTCGGTGGTCTGAATGGCGATGATGCCCTTGCCGCCGCGCCCGTGACGCGTGTATTCCGACAGCGGCGTACGCTTGCCGAAACCGTTCTCGGTGGCGGTCAGCACGCTGCGCGACTCGTCGGCCGCCACCACCATGCCGATCACCGCCTGATCGTCCTCGAGCCGCATGCCGCGCACGCCGCGGGCCGTGCGCCCCATGGGACGCACATCATCCTCGCTGAAACGCGCCGCCTTGCCGTCATCGGAAAACAGCATGATGTCATGGCTGCCATTGGTCAGGTCAACGCCGATCAGGTAGTCGCCCTCATCCAAATCGACGGCGATGATGCCCGTCTTGCGGGGGTTGGAAAAATCGGACAGCGGTGTCTTCTTCACCGTACCGCGTGCCGTGGCCATGAAGACATATTCATCGTCGGTGAATGCCTTGACCGGCAGCACGACGGTGATGGTCTCGTTCTCGACCAGCGGGAACATGTTGACGATGGGCCGCCCGCGCGCATTGCGCGAACCCTGGGGCACCTCCCACACCTTGAGCCAGTAGACGCGGCCCCGGTCGGAGAAGCACAGGATGTAGTCGTGCGTGTTGGCGATGAAGAGCTGGTCAACCCAGTCATCCTCGCGCGTGGTGGTGGCCTGCTTGCCGCGACCGCCGCGCCGCTGGGCGCGATATTCGGACAGTGGCTGGCTCTTGATGTAACCGGCCCGGGACAGCGTGACCACCATGTCCATGGGTGTGATCAGGTCCTCGGTGTCGAGATCCGTGGCATTGAGCTCGATCTCGGAGCGGCGCTCATCGCGCACATTGGTCGAGAACTCGGCCTTGATGGCGGCAAGCTCCTCGCCAATGATGGCCGTGACACGCTCGGGACGTGCGAGGATATCGAGCAGATCCGCGATGGTGTCCATGATCTGGCGATATTCGTCGAGGATCTTCTCCTGCTCCAGCCCGGTGAGGCGCTGCAGGCGCATATTGAGGATTTCCTGGGCCTGCACATCACTCAGGCGGTACAGGCCGTCATCACCCAGGCCATACTCGTCGGGCAGATCCTGCGGGCGATAGGCCGAACGCCCGCCCTGGCGGTCCTGGTCGGCCCGCTGCAGCATCTCGCGCACCAGGCCCGAATCCCAGCCGCGCGCCATCAGCGCCTGGCGCGCCACCGGCGGCGTGGGCGCCGCCTTGATGATGGCGATGAAATCATCGATATTGGCCAGGGCAACCGCCAGACCCTCGACCACATGGGCGCGGTCGCGCGCCTTGCGCAGCTGGAACACCGTACGCCGCGTGACCACTTCCCGGCGATGCCACAGGAAATGCTCGACCATCTGCTTCAGGTTGAGCAGGCGCGGCTGGCCATCCACCAGCGCCACCAGGTTCATCCCGAAGGTTTCCTGCAGCTGGGTGTGCTTGTACAGATTGTTGAGCACCACCTCGGCCACCTCGCCGCGACGCAGCTCGATCACCAGGCGCATGCCGTCCTTGTCGGACTCGTCGCGGATATCGGAGATGCCTTCGATCTTCTTCTCATTGACCAGATCGGCAATACGTTCCTGGAGCGATTTCTTGTTGACCTGATAGGGCAAGGCATCGACGACGATGGCCTGGCGATGGCCGCGCTCCATATCCTCGATATGCGCGCGTGCACGCATGATGACGCGCCCGCGACCGGTGCGATAGCCTTCGCGCACACCGGCCACGCCATAGATGATGCCGCCCGTGGGAAAGTCGGGCGCAGGAATGAACGCCATGAGCTCATCGATGGTGCAGGCCGGGTTGGCCAGCATGTGCAGGCAGCCGTCGACCACTTCCGACAGGTTGTGCGGCGGAATGTTGGTGGCCATGCCGACGGCAATGCCCGAGCTGCCGTTCACGAGCAGATTGGGCAGGCGCGAAGGCAGCAGCAGGGGCTCCTTTTCGCTGCCATCATAGTTGGGACCGAAATCCACCGTATCCTGATCGATATCGGCCAGCATCTCGTGGGCAATGCGCGCCAGCCGCACTTCCGTATAACGCATGGCCGCGGCACTGTCACCGTCCACCGAGCCGAAGTTGCCCTGGCCATCGACCAGCATGTAGCGCAGCGAGAAGTCCTGCGCCATGCGCACTATGGTGTCGTAGACGGCCGAATCGCCATGGGGGTGGTACTTACCGATGACGTCCCCCACAATGCGCGCCGACTTCTTGTAGGGCCGGTTCCAGTCATTGTTGAGCTCGTGCATGGCGAAGAGCACACGCCGGTGGACCGGCTTGAGCCCGTCGCGCACATCGGGCAGCGCCCGGCCCACGATGACGCTCATGGCGTAGTCCAGATAACTGCGGCGCATCTCGTCTTCGAGCGAGATCGGAAGCGTTTCCCGGGCAAAGGATGTCATGTCGGAATGGGGAGCGTGAAAATAGGGTTGAGGCCTGCAATACGCGGGGAACGCATGCGCGGGCAAATAGGAAATTCTAACATTTTCATGAAGAAGACCGCAGCATGGCGCTATTTTCAATATTGATGGCGGCGCGGCCCGATACGCGTACAAACCATGAATGTGGAAAAAAACCAACAAAACAGCGGCAGATTTTCCTGATTTCTGTGGATAAGCCCGATCCGGGGGCCGCCGGCCTGACCAAAGCAGGGAAAATGCCTTAAGATTCTGGCTAACAACACGTGAAACCGGACGCAATGCTTGGCACCCGTCCCTGTGTTGCTATACTGGTTCCGTTTTCCTGATATGCGGCGGGGGTTCGCTGCGGTCACTTACCAGCATTCAAGCTCAAAGAGGAGAAACATGAACAAACCCTCCAAAATCGCACTTGCACTCGCCACTGCAGCTCTGGCTGTCTCTGGTCCCGTCTCTGCCCAAACCGTGGATAACTGGCAAAACCCGTTCGGCAATGTCTGGATGAACGGCACGAACGAACTTTGCTGGCGCGATGCATTCTGGACGCCTGCCACCGGTATTGCCGGCTGTGACGGTGTTCCGGTCGTCGCCGAAGCTCCGGTCGTTGCACCCACCGCATCCAAGGTAGTGCTCAACGCCGACACCTTCTTCGACTTCGACAAGTCCACGCTCAAGCCCGAAGGCCGCCAGGTACTGGATCAGGTTGCCAACCAGGTTGCCAACATCAACCTCGAAACCCTGATTGCCACCGGTCACACCGACTCCATCGGTACGGAAGAGTACAACCAGGGCCTGTCCGAGCGCCGTGCCAACGCCGTCAAGGACTACCTGGTCAACAAGGGTGTTCCGGCTGATCGCATCTACACGGAAGGCAAGGGCAAGCTCAGCCCCATCGCCACCAACGCTACTCGCGAAGGCCGCGCACAGAACCGTCGCGTCGAAATCGAGATCGTCGGTACGCGCAAGTAAGCAAGTCATCCGGGCACTCCTCGGGAGTGTTTCGACCCTGTCTTGCAAAAGGGCTTCGCCATTCCAGGCGAGGCCCTTTTTAATGCCGGTTCACCTCATGCCTTTCCGGAGGCACTCGCCATGCATGACACCAATACCGCTCCGGCGGCCGACACCAGCACCAATTTCGACCAGGCCGAACTGGACAAGTTCGCCGCCCTCGCCTCGCGCTGGTGGGATCCTGAAAGCGAATTCAAGCCGCTGCACGAAATCAATCCGCTGCGCCTGGGCTGGATACGCGAGCTGGCCGGCAGCCTGTCGGGCCGGCGCATCGTCGATGTCGGCTGCGGTGGCGGCATACTGGCCGAAAGCATGGCCGCTGAAGGTGCACGGGTCACCGGCATCGATCTGGCGGAAAAACCGCTGGCCGTGGCGCGGCTGCACGGGCTGGAATCCGGCATCGCCGTGGATTATCACCACATCAGTGCAGAAGCCCTGGCGGCTGAGCGACCCGGCGAATGGGATATCGTCACCTGCATGGAAATGCTGGAACACGTGCCTGACCCGGCCGCCATCGTGCAGGCCTGCGCCCGCATGGTACGCCCCGGCGGCTGGGTATTCTTCTCTACGCTGAACCGCAACCCCAAATCCTTTCTGTTCGCCATCATCGGCGCGGAATACCTGCTACGCCTGCTGCCCCGGGGAACCCATCGCTATGAAAGCTTCATTCGCCCCAGCGAACTGGCGCAGGCCTGCCGCGAGGCCGGGCTGGATGTGGTGCAGACCACCGGCCTGAGCTACCAGCCGATCAGCCAGGTCTATCATCTGGGCACCGACACCTCGGTCAACTATCTGATGGCGACGCGCCGTCCCGAACACTGAAACCCGCGCTGGAACACACCATGTCCCGACTTGTCCTGTTTGATTTCGACGGCACGCTTGCCGACACTGCCCCCGATCTGGCGGCAGCCGCCAATCGCCAGCGCGTGCGCCGCGGGCTGGAACCCATGCCGCTGGATGTCCTGCGCCCCTGGTCTTCCATGGGCGCGCGCGGACTGCTCAAGGCGGCACTGGGCGTCGAGACCAGTGATCCCCAATACCCGGCACTCAGGGAGCAGTTCCTGACGGATTATGAAGCCGGCATGACCGACCAGATCGCCCTCTTCCCGGGCATACGCGGTCTGCTCGACACGCTCAAGACCCATGGCCTGCGCTGGGGCATCGTCACCAACAAGCATGAATACCTGGCCGTGCCCCAGGCGGTCTATCTGGGCCTGCACAACGACTGCGTGGTCACGGTGGGCGGTGATACCACCGAACACATCAAGCCCCACCCCGCCCCCCTGCTGCACGCCGCCGGCAAGGCCGGCATTGCGCCCGCGCACTGCGTCTATGTGGGCGACGACCAGCGCGACATCATCGCCGGCCGGGCAGCCGGTATGGCCACCATTGTGGCCGCCTATGGCTATTGCGGCGCCGAAACCGCCGCCATCCGCGGCTGGCAGGCCGATGCCGTGGCCGAGACCGTGGCCGACATCTGGCCTGCCATCGCCCGCTGGGCGGGCGTTGCCGCAGCCTAGATCCGCCTAGGCAACGGCCGGCTCGGGACGCATCCAGGGAGCATCGGCCAGATCGATGCCCTCGATATCGGCCTGATCCACCAGGGACTGCATGCAGTCCCTGCCCGTCCTGACCCATTGCGCTTTTTCCTGGGCCTCGCGCAATTGCGGCAAAACGGCCTCGAACGGCAGTATCTCGCCACGCACACGGGCGTCCAGGCGCAGGATGTGCACGCCATAGCGCGTGGGTACGGGCTGCGGATGCACCACGCCCTCCGCCATGGTGGCCAGCGCAGCCTCGAACTCGGGCACGGTATCGCCCGAGGCCAGCTGACCCAGCAGTCCGCCGTTTTCCCGTGAAGGGCAGGCGCTGTATTCGCCCGCCAGCGCCGCAAAGCGCCGGGGCTGGACAAGCAGCTCCGCCAGTACGGCCTGCGCCGCCGCCATGGCCCGGGCGCGCGCTTCATCATCATCGGGCGCAGCCGCAAACAGGATGTGCGCCGCCTCAAAGAGCGAAGGCCCGCGAAAGCGTTCCGGCGCCGCATCGTAGAGGGCACGCAGGGCGGCGTCGTCAATGCGCGCAGGCGCGATGAGGCTGTCCAGCAGCTGGCGTATGAGTGCTTCCTCATCGGTTTCCCAGCGCCCGGGCGCCAGCTCCTGCGGCTGCACCTCGAGCGCGCGCGCCCGGGCCTCCTGCAGCAGCACCTCACGCAGTACCAGCGCATGCGCCGCCGCCCGCCAGGCCCAGCCCGGCTTGCCGACCGGCATGGGATGGTGCTGGGCCTCGTTGGCGATGGCTTCCGCTGAAATCTCGACACCATTTACCCGAATGGGCCGGGGCGCCGCCGCTTTCTGACGCGTGACGGGCACAATGCGCGGCACGATGCGCGGCTTGATGCCTGGTCTGGCGGGGCTCATTTGCGCGGCTCCAGACGGGCGGCCGGCAGTGGCTCCAGACCCGTGGGGGCGGGCTTGGCGCCCCGGCGCGAACGCACGATCTGATAGCCCGGACGCCACAGATAGCGCACCGGCGCCGACAGGATGTGCACCAGCCGGGTAAAGGGAAACACCAGGAAGATCGTCAGGCCGATAAACAAATGCGCCTTGAACAGCCAGTGCACATCACGGATGTATTCGGCCGCCCCGCCCTGCAGGAAGATGATGCCTTGCGCCCAGCGCATCAGCTTGACCATCTCCTCGCCGTCCAGATGCGTCATCGACACAAAGATCGTCATCATGCCCAGCACCAGCTGGACCATCAGCAGCGCCAGTATGGCCGTATCGCCAAAGCTGGAGTTGGCACGCACCCGGGGATCATACAGACGGCGCTGCAGCAGCATCCAGCCGCCCACGAGCGCCATGACGCCGGCAATGCCGCCGACCACAATCGCCAGCACCTGCTTCGCACCGTGACTGATGCCGATGATCTCGAACAGCTTGATCGGCGTGAGCAGCCCCACCAGATGGCCGAAGAAGATGACCAGCACGCCGACATGGAACAGCACGGAACCCACGATGAACTGCTTCTTGCGCAGCAACTGGCTGGACTTGCTCTTCCAGGTGAAGGGGTCACGCTCATAGCGGGCGATGCTGCCCAGGATCATGACGGTCAGTGCGATATAGGGATAGATGCCAAAAATCAACTCATGCATGATTGCCCCCTATCGGTTGCAGGCCCGGCGTGGCAGGCCGTGGCTTGATGCGAATGGGAATGTCGCGTGCGCCCGCGCCGCTCGGGCAGCCGGCGCCCGCATCGGGCCCGAAAGTCACCTGGGCTTCCTCCCAGACGGCGTCCAGTGCCGCCAGATCCTCGGGATTATCATCAGGCTGCGACAGCAGCGCCCGGGCCTCCTCGGATTCGCGCGGCGCCTGTGCTAGGCTCACCAGCGACTGCAGTACGGCGGCATACGGCGTATCGCGGCGCTGGAGACGTTCGGCCAGCGCCACCAGGATGTGGCCGGCATCGGCCAGGATGGCGCGCGCCTCGTCCAGCGGCCGGGTCGACAGGAACTCGAGCAGCACGGGCAGGTGATCGGGCAGCTCGATACCGCTCAGATCCAGCCCGGCGCGACGATAGGTCTCGAGCAGGTCGACCATGGCACCGCCCCGGTCACGGCTCTCGCCATGGATATGCTCGAACAGGTTGAGCGACAGCGTGCGCGAACGGTCAAACAGCAGCACATAGCGCTCCTGCAGCGCGTAGAGATCGTCATCGGCCAGGGACGCCAGCAGCGGCTCGAGCGCCGCCCGCTGCTCGACGGGCAGCAGCGCCTCGTCCCAAAGGACCGTCCGAATCTCATCCACCGCCTGCTGCAGCGCATGCCCGGGATAGCTGAGCAATACGGAAAAAGCCTTGAATGTCTTCATGCGATGAACTCCTGGGGGCTGCGATACTTGGGTGTGCCGAACAGCGAGCGGCCCGAGGATCCCGTGGAACAGCCGTTGCCGTCCGTGAAGCCGCAGCCGCTGCGAAGGTCATAGGCATCTTCGACGAGCTCGCGGTGCGTGGTCGGAATGACGAAGCGATTCTCATAATTGGCAATGGCCAGCAGCTGGTACATCTCGTCGATCTGCCCCGGCTCCAGGCCCACCCGCTGGGCCACGCCCAGATTGATGATGCCGTCCACCGTCCTGGCACGCATATAGGAACGCATGGCCAGCATGCGCTCCAGGGCCGAGACGATGGGCTCCTCGACGCCGGCCGTAAGCATGTTCGCCAGGTAGCGCACGGGAATGCGCAGCGAACGCACGTCGGGCATGTCGTCCTGGGCGGCAATCTTGCCCGCCTCGGCCGCGTTCTGTATGGGCGACAGGGGCGGCACATACCACACCATGGGCAGCGTGCGGTATTCGGGATGCAGGGGGAAGGCGATCTTCCACTCCATGGCCATCTTCCAGATGGGCGATTGCTGCGCACCCCGGATCCAGTCCTCGGGGATGCCCTCCGCACGGGCGGCGGCAATCACCTCGGGATCATTGGGGTCCAGGAAGACATCGAGCTGTGCCTCGTAGAGATCCTTCTCGTCGGCCACGGACGCCGCTTCCTTGATGCGGTCGGCATCGTAGAGCATGACGCCGATATAGCGGATGCGCCCGACGCAGGTTTCCGAGCATACGGTGGGCTGGCCGCTTTCCAGACGCGGGTAGCACAGCGTGCACTTCTCGGACTTGCCGGTAGACCAGTTGTAGTAGATCTTCTTGTAGGGGCAGCCCGAGACGCACATGCGCCAGCCACGGCATTTTTCCTGGTCGATGAGGACCACGCCGTCGTCTTCGCGCTTGTAGATGGCGCCCGACGGGCAGGATGCCACGCAGGCCGGGTTCAGACAGTGCTCGCACAGGCGCGGCAGATACATCATGAAGGTGTTCTCGTACTGGCCGTAGATCTCCTTCTGCACACCTTCGAAGTTGGCATCCTGCGAGCGCTTGGCAAACTCGCCGCCCAGGATCTCCTCCCAGTTGGGCCCCCACTCGATCTTTTCCATGCGTTCGCCGGAAATCTTCGAGCGCGGACGCGCCGTGGGAAACGCGCGCATCTCGGGCGCCGACTTCAGGTGATCGTAGTCGAAGTCGAAAGGCTCGTAGAAGTCATCGATCTCGGGCAGGTCGGGGTTGGCGAAGATATTGGCCAGGATACGCCACTTGCCTCCCTGGCGCGGCTGCAGCGTGCCCGAGGGCGTGCGCCGCCAGCCGCCGTTCCAACGCTTCTGGTTCTCCCAGTCCTTGGGATAGCCGATGCCCGGCTTTGTTTCTACATTGTTGAACCACGCATACTCGACGCCTTCGCGACTGGTCCAGACGTTCTTGCAGGTGACGGAACAGGTATGGCAACCGATGCACTTGTCCAGGTTCAACACCATTCCAATCTGGGCACGTACCTTCATTGTGCTGCCTCCATGACTTGATTGCTGAGGGGCTCATCGAGCCAGTCCACCTTCTTGAGCTTGCGCACGATGACGAACTCGTCGCGGTTGGAACCCACGGTGCCGTAATAGTTGAAACCGTAGGCCAGTTGCGCATAGCCGCCTATCATGTGCGTGGGCTTGAGCACGATGCGCGTCACCGAATTGTGGATGCCGCCGCGCAGGCCGGTAATATTGCTGCCCGGTGTGTTCACGATCTTCTCCTGGGCGTGGTACATGAACATCGAGCCTTCGCGGATGCGCTGGCTGACGACGACGCGCGCGGTGATGGCGCCGTTGATGTTGAAGACCTCCACCCAGTCGTTATCCACCAGGCCCGCCTTCTGCGCATCCACCTCGGAAATCCAGACCACCGGCCCGCCGCGGTTGAGCGTGAGCATGAGCAGGTTGTCGGAATAGGTGGAGTGGATGCCCCACTTCTGGTGCGGCGTGAGGAAGTTGAGCACCACATGGGGCTCGCCCTCTTCCAGCGGGCGGCGGGCCGCCTGCGTGACCGTGCGCAGATCCAGGGGCGGGCGCCAGGTGACAAAGCCTTCGCCGAAGGCGCGCATCCAGTCATGATCCTGGTACAGCTGCTGGCGTCCGGTGACCGTGCGCCAGGGAATCAGCTCGTGCACATTGGTCCAGCCGGCGTTGTAGGACACGTGCTCGCTCTCGATGCCCGACCAGGTGGGCGAGGAGATGATCTTGCGCGGCTGGGCGGCAATATCGCGAAAGCGGATCTTCTCGTCCGCCTTCACCATCGCCAGATGCGCGTGTTCGCGTCCCGTCGCCTGCTCCAGCGCTTTCCAGGCCTTGACAGCGACTTCACCGTTGGTTTCCGGTGCCAGCATGAGCACGACCTCGGCCGCATCGATGGCGGTGTCGATACGTGCCATGCCCCGGGTGGCACCGGCCTCGACGACGGTGCCGTTGAGTGCGCGCAGGTTCTTCACTTCCTCCTTCGTATCCCAGGCAATGCCCTTGCCGCCGTTGCCCACCTTTTCCATCAGGGGGCCAAGCGCCGTGAAACGCTTGTACAGGTTGGGATAATCGCGCTCTATGGCGATATAGGCGGGTGCCGTCTGGCCGGGAATGAGCGCGCACTCGCCCTGCTTCCAGTCGCGCACCACGCCCTGGGTGATCTCGCCCGGGCTGTCGTGCTGCATGGGCAGCTGCACCACGTCATCCTCGACGCCCAGAATCTCGGGCGCGATATCGGAAAAGCGCTTCGCGATGAGCTTGAAGATTTCCCAGTCGGTCTTGGACTCATAGGCCGGGTCCACCGCCGCCTGGAGCGGATGGATGAAGGGATGCATGTCGGACGTGTTCATGTCGTCCTTCTCGTACCAGCTGGCCGTGGGCAGCACGATATCGGCATACACCGCCGTGGTGGACATGCGGAAGTCAATCGTGACCAGCAGATCCAGCTTGCCTTCGGGTGCTTCCTCGTGCCAGATGGCCTCCACGGGTTTCTCCAGCCCCTGCTCGCCCAGGTCCTTGCCCTGCACGCCGTGATCGGTACCCAGCAGGTGCTTGAGGAAATACTCATGCCCCTTGCCGGAGGAACCCAGCAGGTTGGAGCGCCAGACGAACAGGTTGCGCGGCCAGTTCTCGGGCGCATCCGGGTCTTCGCACGACATCTGCAACTCGCCGGACTTCAGGCGCTCGGCCACGTAGTCGGCCACAGGCACGCCGGCCTGCTTCGCGGCCCGCCCCACTTCCAGGGGGTTGGTGCGCAGCTGGGGGGCGGAAGGCAGCCAACCCATGCGCTCGGCGCGGATGTTGTAGTCGATGAGGCTGAGCCGCTGCCAGTCGCCTTCGGGCGCCGTGGGCGAGACCAGATCGGCACTGGTGACGGTTTCGTAGCGCCACTGGTTGGTATGGGCATACCAGGCCGAGGTGGCGTTCATATGCCGGGGCGGACGCGCCCAGTCGAGCGCAAAGGCGAGCGCCGTCCAGCCCGTCTGGGGCCGCAGCTTTTCCTGACCCACATAATGCGACCAGCCGCCGCCGGACTGGCCCACACAGCCGCACATGACGAGCATGTTGATGGCCGCGCGATAATTCATGTCCATATGGAACCAGTGGTTCATGGCGGCGCCGATGATGATCATGGAGCGCCCGCGCGTCTTTTCGGCATTGCTTGCGAACTCGCGTGCCACCTGGATGATCTTGTCGCTGCGCACGCCTGTGATGCGCTGCGCCCAGGCCGGCGTGAAGGGCACGTCGGCATCGTAGTCGCTTGCGACATGCTCGCCGCCCAGGCCGCGATCCAGGCTGTAATTGGCACACATCAGGTCAAAGACCGTGGCCACCAGCACTTCCTCGCCGCCGGCCAGGGTGACGCGGCGTGCCGGCACCTTGCGCGTCAGGACGCTGCCGCGATCGTCAACCGCAAAGCCGTTGCTCGCCTTGTCGCCGAAATACGGAAAGTCCACATCGGCAACCGCGTCGTGGTCCTCTTCCATGATCAGCGTCAGCTTGAGCTCGACATCGCGCCCGCCCGCCTTCTGCTCCAGGTTCCACTTGCCCTTTTCGCCCCAGCGAAACCCGATGGAACCGTTGGGCGCCACGAGCGCACCCGAACTCTCGTCGATGCCCACTGTCTTCCAGTCGGCGTTGTTGGTCTCGCCCAGCGCTTCGGGCAGATCGGCCGCGCGCAGCTGACGCCCGGCCACCAGACGGTCACCGCGCGGCTCCAGCTGCACCAGCATGGGCATGTCGGTGTACTTGCGGCAGTAGTCCTCGAAGTATTCCACCTGGCGATCCAGGTGGAATTCGCGCAGGATGACGTGGCCGAAGGCCATGCCCAGGGCGGCGTCCGTGCCCTGCTTCACATCCAGCCAGATATCGGCAAACTTGGCCGCTTCCGAGTAGTCGGGGCAGATGACGGCGCTCTTGGTGCCCTTGTAGCGCACCTCGGTATAGAAGTGGGCGTCGGGCGTGCGCGTCTGCGGCACGTTGGAACCCCACAACAGCAGGTATCCCGAGTTGTACCAGTCGGCCGACTCCGGCACGTCGGTCTGCTCGCCCCAGGTCTGCGGGCTGGCCGGCGGCAGGTCGCAGTACCAGTCGTAGAAGGACATGCAGGTGCCGCCCAGCAGCGACAGATAGCGCGTACCCGCGGCATAGGAAATCATCGACATCGCCGGAATGGGCGAAAAGCCGAAGACACGGTCGGGCCCGTACTTGCGCGCGGTCCAGGCGTTGGCGGCGGCAATGATCTCGGTGACCTCATCCCAGCTGGCGCGCACGAAGCCGCCGTTGCCGCGCACCCGCGTATAGCTTTCGCGCGCCCGGGCATCGTTCTGGATGGCCTCCCAGGCGCCGATGGGTGTGAGAATCTTGCGCTTCTCGCGCCACAGGCGCATGAGGCGGCCGCGAATGAGCGGCGTCTTCACGCGGTTGGCACTGTACAGATACCAGCTGTAGGAGGCGCCGCGCGCACAGCCGCGCGGCTCGTGATTGGGCAGGTCGGGGCGCGTGCGCGGGTAATCGGTCTGCTGTGTCTCCCAGGTGACGATGCCCGACTTGACGTAGATCTTCCACGAACACGAGCCCGTGCAATTGACGCCGTGAGTGGAGCGCACGATCTTGTCATGTTGCCATCGGCGTCGATAGACGTCTTCCCAGTCACGGTTTTCCACCGTGGTCTGGCCATGCCCCTCCGCAAAAGTATCTTTTCGCAAGGATTTGAAGAAATTCAAACGATCCAGAAGATGACTCATGACTTCGTTCACCTCTTAGTGAGTGACTGCAATGCAATCCGTGAGTGTTCAGGCCTGCCCGGCAGCGATCAGGCCTGTGCTGCAACGCCGGCGAGGCGTCCGCGTTCGATTTCGTGCAGCAGGCCGCCGCGGCGGGAATACACCCACCACGTGACGATCATGCACAGGACATAGAAGCCCAGGAAGGCCCACAGCGCGGCGAGCGCATTGCCCGTCATGCTGATGGAAGTGCCATAGGCCTTGGGAATGAAGAAGCCACCGTAGCCACCGATGGCGCTGCTGAAGGCGATGATGGCCGCCGACTCGCGCTCGGCCTGGCGGCGCTGCTGGTCGGCACCTGCACCGGACGCCAGACGCGCCACTTCCTTGCGCATGATGACCGGAATCATCTGGAAGGTGGAGGCATTGCCCACCCCCGTGAAGAAGAAGAGTGCAATGAAACCGGCAAAGAAGGCGGCAAACGAGCGGATCTCCAGCGACCAGATCACCCAGAATACGGCGGCAATCATGCCGGCGAAGACCCAGAAAGTGACGCGTGCGCCGCCCACCCGGTCGGCCAGCCAGCCGGTACCGGCACGGCTGAGCGCGCCCACCAGCGGCCCCAGGAATACGAACTGCAGGGCGTTGATGTCGGGGAAGGCAATGCGCGACAGCAGCGGAAAGCCCGCCGAATAACCGATGAAGCTGCCGAACGTGCCCACATACAGCAGGCACATGATCCAGTTGTGCTTGCGCGTGAAGATGACCGCCTGCTCGCGGAAGCTGGAGCGCGCATCGGCAATATCATTCATGCCCAGCCAGGCGGCGGCCGTGGAGGCAATGATGAAGGGCACCCAGATGAAACCGGCATTCTGCAGCCAGACCTTCTGCCCGTCGGACAGCGTCTGCGCCGGCCCGCCCACGGCGCCGAACACCGCCGCCGTGATGACCAGCGGCACCAGGAACTGCATCACCGAGACACCCAGATTGCCCAGGCCGGCATTCAGGGCCATGGCGTTGCCTTTCTCGCTGCGCGGAAAAAAGAAGCTGATATTGGCCATGGACGAGGCGAAGTTGCCGCCGCCAAATCCGCACAACAGCGCCAGCACCGCAAAGATAAGATACGGTGTGCCGGGATCCTGCACCGCATAGCCGATGCCGACCGCCGGCACCAGCAGCGACGCCGTGGACAGGGTCGTGAACAGACGCCCGCCGAAGATAGGCACCATGAAACTGTAGAAGATGCGCAGCGTGGCGCCCGACAACGCCGGCAGCGCCGCCAGCCAGAAGAGCTGGTCCTGGCTGAAGCTGAAGCCGATGGCCGGCAACTCGGCAATGACCACCGACCAGACCATCCAGACCGCAAAGGCGAGCAGCAGCGCCGGGATGGAGATCCAGAGATTGCGCTGCGCAATGCGCCGGCCGTGTGTAGACCAGAACTGGGCGTCCTCGGGGCGCCAGTCCTCGATCACGCGCGGCATGCGCGTGCGCTCGGGGTCGTGCAGCTCCTTCAGCTCGGGGAAGCTGGGCAGGCGATCCAGCGTCTGACCGGCCGCCTGGCGCTCCATGGCACGGATGCTGAAGTGCATCCAGGCCAGCGACACCAGCACCAGAAAGAACAGTGCAATGAAGGCGATGGTCCACACGCCGGTGATGTCCAGCAGCACGCCGAACAATATGGGCAGGATGAAGCCGCCCAGGCCGCCGATCATCCCGACCAGACCGCCCACCGATCCCACGTGCTTGGGGTAGTACACGGGAATATGGCGGAATACCGCCGCCTTGCCCAGACTCATGAAGAAGCCGAGCGCGAACATGGTGAGCACGAAGGGCCACAGACCCATGCTTGTGGAGAAGGCGATGGGGCCGTCCTTGCCGTGGATGACGTAATCCGTGGGCGGATACGACAGCATGAACAGGAAGACCAATGAAAAGATGAAGGTCCAGTACATGACCGTGCGCGCGCCGAAGCGATCGGACAGCACGCCGCCATAGGCCCGGAATATGCTCGCCGACAGGCTGAAGGTGGCGGCGGCAATACCGGCAACGCGTATGTCCACGTCATAGACCTGCACCAGATAATGGGGCAGCCACAGCGCGAGGGCGACAAAGCCGCCGAAGACGAAGAAGTAGTACAGGGAGAAGCGCCAGGCCTGCAGCTTTCTCAGGGGTGCGAACTGTTCGGCCAGCGGCGGTGCAGCCACATGCCGGGCACGACGTTCGGCATAGGCCGGATCATCCTTGGCGAGCACATAGAAGATGATGCCCATGAGGGTGATGGCCACCGACCAGACGCGCGCCACGCTTTCCCAGCCCCAGGCCACGAGCACGAAAGGCGCCAGGAAAGTGGTCAGGGCGGCACCCACGTTGCCCATGCCGAAGACCCCGAGCGCCGTACCCTGGCGCTCCTGGGGAAACCACTTGGACACATAGGCCACGCCGATGATGAAGGAGCCGCCCGCCAGACCCACGCCCAGTGCCGCCAGCAGGAAGGTGGCGTAGCTGTGCGCCAGGGTGAGCATCCAGGTGGCCGCACCCGTGAGCACCATCTGCAGGGAGAACACCAGGCGCCCGCCATAGCGCTCCGTCCAGACGCCCAGGATGATGCGCACCAGCGAGCCCGACAGCACGGGCGTGGCGATGAGCACACCATATTCGAATTCCGACAGCGCGAGCGTATCCCGGATGGACAGGCCGATGATGGAGAAGATGGTCCAGACGGCAAAGCACAGGGTGAAGGCAATGGTGCTCAGCCAGAGGGCCTTCTGCTGTTGCGCGGCGGTGGCGGGCGATGCGTTGTTCATGATGATGTTTCCTGCATGAATAAGCGCATTCTAGCCATGGAGATGGCACGCGGGGCCATGAAAACCTCATGGCCCCGCGAAGAATCGACTTCTGTTGATTTATCGCAAACGGCACCCGCGGATACAGGCAAGGCCCACGTAAGCCACCACGGTGGTCAGCACCAGCCCTGCCAGAAACACCGCTTCCAGCAGCAGCCAGTCTACCGGCGTGCCCATATCCGTGATGCGCGAGGACGACATCCAGATGAGGATGGCGATGGCCAGAAAGCCGCCCGGCACGGCGGCCCACTGGGCCTGCAGCAGGCGCCGGCCGACCAGGCCGCGCTCACGTACCAGCACGACGATCAGGGCCAGGCCCAGGAGCGCGAGCAACGCCACCCCAACCCACAGCCACAGGCCGAACATTTCCTGGAACACCGCCAGGAATACCTTGGGATCCATTTCCTGCATGATGAGTCTCCAGATAGATAGGGCGCTCAGGCACGCCCGCGCAGCATGGCCAGGTAGGTGGGCTTGAGCCCCATGGTCTTCACCAGCCAGCTGGCCCATTCCTCTTCCAGCGGCGCAATGAGACCGGGAAAGGACGGGAGCAGATTGTTCTCGTAGTCGAATTCGATGAGCATGGCCCGCCCCAGGCGCGTGATCAGCGGACAGGACGTATAGCCGTTGTAGTGCGCATCGCTGCGCGCGCCGGCCAGCTCGGCCACCAGATGGGCCACGGCAACCGGCACCTGCCACTTCACGCTGGCCGCCGTCTTGCCCTTGGGCACACCGGCAATGTCACCCACGCCGAAGACATTCGGAAAGCGCACATGGCGCAGCGTGGCGCGATCCACCTCCATCCAGCCCTCGGCGCCCCAGGCGCCCTCCTGCCAGGGCAGCGGGCTTTCACGCACGGCCTGCGGCGCACGCATGGGCGGAATCACGTGAACGAAATCATAGGGCTGCTCTTCCATCCCGTCCGGCGTGCGGAAGAACAGGCGCTGCGCACCCGGGTCTATGGCCTGGAGCACACGATCGTGGCGCACCTCGATATTGCGATCCTGATACAGCATGCGCACTTTCTCGTGCACGATGGGCACGCTGAACAAGGCCTTGGAGTTGCTGTTGTAGACCAGCTCGGCATTGCCGCGCCGCCCGCGCCGGCGCAGCTGGTCATCGGTGATGAACGTGAACTTCAGCGGTGCACCGGCACATTTCATCTCGGTGGCCGGGCGCAGGAACACGCCCCGCCCGCCCCGCTCGGCAAAGCTGGACATGGCCTGCCAGGTATCGGCGGCCGCCTGCGGACCGTTGTAGATGCTGCCGATGCCATGCTTGCCGATGAGATCGGGCGACATGCCTTCGATGAGGCCGTATTCCAGCACCATGCCGGTGGTCACCACCAGAAAATCATAGGGAATCGTCTGCCCCGTGGTGGTCACGACCTGATTGGCCTCGGGGTCGAACTCGGCCACCTGTGCATTGACCCAGTCCACGGCGCGCGGCATGTAGTCGGCCGTGCTGGACACCACGTAGGATGACGGCCGTATGCCGCCACCCACCAGTGTGAGTCCGGGCTGGTAGACGTGTTGCTGGCGATTGTCGATGACGGTGATGGCGGCACCGTCAAGGGCATTGACGAGCCGGTTGGCCGTGGCCAGACCGGCGGCACCGCCGCCGGCGATAACGATGCGCGCCTTGCTTTTTACTTTTTCACCGGCAGCCCGGGGTGCGCCCAGCGGTGCGGCAAGCGCGGCCGCCCCCAGCGCCATGAGCGCGCGGCGGCGTCCGGCCGACAGTGGCGGCATCGCGGCGGAGCGCGTCGAGAATTGAGATGCGGACATAGCTGAACCTCCTTGTTTCAGCGGGGCGCGCAATAGACCTCCCAGAGAGCCTGCATTACGCGCATGACATCGGGATTGGACAGCTGGTAATACATGTAGCGTCCTTCGCGCTCCACACTCACCAGTCCTTCATGACGAAGGACACCCAGCTGTTGTGACAGGGTGGGCTGCTGTATGCCGGTAAGCTCGGCCAGCTCGCCCACATTGAGCCGCCGGCCTATCATGCGGCACAGCAGCATGAGACGATCTTCATTGGCCAGGGCCTTGAGCAAGGCCGTGGCCTCCCCCACATGCGCTCGCATCTGTTCAGGCGAGATCGGGAGGAAGCCGGCTTGGGCGGATGGCCGGGCAGACGATTGGACTAGCATGAGACACCATCACAATTGCAAATATCATATTCTATACTTATTGCAATTATAGAGGTGAGCAAGGCCCCTGTCAGGAAAAAAGACCCGAACGTTGAGAAAAATCAAAAACCGGAGGCTATTACGATTCCGAAGGCCGCAACCAGCGGAAAACCGCCAGATCAATGGAATCCAGGGTATTCTTCGCGAGCAGGCCGAGCTCGGTATCGCCTTCCATGACGAGGCGGCGGCTGAAGAACAGCGTATCGGGATCTTCCTTGCGCTGCATCATGAGAAGGAAATCATGGGCGGTGGCGGCGATGGTGAGTGCCGGCTCGGCGCCGGGTGCCACGGCCTTGAAATGATTGCCCTGCCATGAAAAATCAAATGCGACTCCGGCGTCACGCACGCGAATGCGCAGCACACGCCCTTCGAGCATGGCCAGCGTATCTTCCGGCAGATGGCGCGCCAGAAACAGGTTGAGCCCGCCGGCAAACAGCAGAGAGCCCGGATAGACGGGCAGGCGCGCCAGCACGCGTGCAAGCGGTGCAGGAAACTGGGATGAGAACAGCATGGCGGTGTCCTTGTATTGTGTGGTCAGGCCACCCATTGCTCCAGACCGGGGCGTCCGTGCCAGAAACCATTGCAGGGTTCGGCCGGCATGAGCGGGCGCATGCGCTCCAGCGCCTGGGCTGAGGGCAGCTCGTCATCGAGCGTCCGGCGAAACAACCGGATGATGTCTTCCGTATGGGCGGATTGCGGACTGATGCGCAGCACATCGACACCCATGACGGCCAGCTCGCCGACGGCATCGATCAGGTTATACACCAGCGCGGATTGCGTCTGTATGCCATTGAGCACCAGGAAAGCCTCGCCTTCGCGGGTTTCCAGCAACAGGCCGTCGGGATGCTCCATGCACACATACTGGCAGTTGTTCTTGGGCAGATTGCGGTTGCGCGCCGTGAAACAGCGCGCCGAAAATGCCAGCGGCATGCGTCCATAGGCAAAGACCTCGGTCTGCATGCCCTGCGGGCGCGCCTGCTGCAGCACGGCCAGGCCATCGCGGCCCATTTCAAGCGGCATCACCCAACGCCGGGCACCCTGGCTTTCCAGCAGCTGCAGGGTGGAGGCATTGTAGATATTGAGGAAAGGCCCGGCCACAAAAGGGCGCCCGGCCATGCGGTGCACCGCCCCCATGTCATTGGCCTCGACCAGGAAATTCTCCTGGGCGGCCACCTTGCGCATGGTATTGCCGTCCTGGGCGGTTTCCAGCAGGACCTGGGTGGACAGCACGACCGCCTTGCCCGCATCCTTCAGCATGGCGGCCAGTTCGAGCCAGTCGGGCAGGCGCAGCTCATGACGGCGCGAACAGACGGTTTCACCGAGATAGATAATATCGACCGGCGTTTCCGCCATGTCGGCATAGAAGCGCAGCATCTGCTCGCGCGGCCAGTAATACTGAACGGGTCCCAGGGCAAGTTTCACAGCAGACATCCATTGACCACAGAGTTGAGCAAAAAGGCCGCCTATTTCCAGGGGCGGTGATAGGCCCCCAGCGTGTGCTGCTGGCCTTCGGCAACCTTGTCGAGCGCATTCATCCAGCCCGGGTGCACCGAAAAGCGCTGCGGACTGGCGTAGCAGTGATCGATGGCTTCACGCCAGACCCTGGTGACCTGGGCCACATAGGCGGGGCTGCGCTGGCGCCCTTCTATCTTCACCGCACTGACACCCATGGCCACGAGCTGGGGCAGCAGGGCCAGGGTGTTGAGGCTGGTGGGCTCTTCCAGCGCGTAGTAGTTTTCGCCGGCAACGTCGAAGCGGCCCTTGCACAGCGTGGGATAGCCAGCGTTTTCGCCGTCTTCGTAACGGTCGATGAGCACGCCGTTCAGGCGCGACTCCAGCCCCCTATCCGTCTGCTGCCAGCGCACAGCCTTGGCCGGCGAGCATACGCCGGCCGTGTTGGGCGATTCACCCGTGGCATAGGAGGACAGTGCACAACGCCCCTCGACCATGACGCACAGGCTGCCAAAACCAAACACTTCGATCTCGACCGGGGCGGTTTCCACCAGCTGCTCGACCTGGGCCACGGAGAGCACCCGCGGCAGCACCGCACGCGACACCCCGAAATGCTCGTGATAATAGGCAATGGCATCGGGATTGGTGGCCGAACCCTGCACCGACAAATGCAGGCGCAGCCCGGGATGATTGCGGGCGGCATATTGCATGAGGCCGGGATCGGCCACGATGAGCGCCCACACGCCGGCTTCCGCCGCCTTGTCGATTGCCGCGTGCCACAGGGCCTCGCCCCCCGGCTGGGGATAGGTGTTGAGCGCGAGCAGCACCTTGGCGCCGCAGGATCGTGCATAGGCAATGCCTTCGCGAATGGCTTTTTCGTCGAAGTTCAGACCGGCGAAATTGCGCGCATTCGTGGCATCGCGAAAACCCAGATAGACGCAATCCGCGCCGTGATCAATCGCCGCCTTGAGCGCCGGCAGGCTGCCCGCCGGACAGACGAGCTCGAGACGGCCGGGCACGCGCGGGGCGGGAATGACGGAAGGAGAGGAATGGGCGAAATGCGCGGACATGGGAACACCTGCTGAGAGAACTGCCGGACAGCACAATAATGACGCACTGGCGTGCATCGAAACAACCACTATGCCCCATGCTTGCCGGCGATGCCTTGATGGGTGTCAAACAAAAACACCCCGCTCAGAAACGGGCAGGGTGTGTGGTTCACGAAAGATCAGGCAACGCCCGATGAAGCAAACAACATGGCATTTATGCCATTTACGTCAATCAATTCAATATTTTCGTTGTCCTGATAACCAGGCACATTCTGTATGTTTAACATACCTAATGCTAATGGCTCACTTTCAGAACTGGTGCCTTCCCCCTTGAAACCACTCATGATGATATCTTCCAGATGAGCATCTTTAACCCCATTGAGCTCTATACCAAACCAAGTGTTCGATGCCGGAGTTGAGTTTACCTGAAGGCCTTTGATAAAAACATCCATCACATCATTCAGGGTAATGCCCTGGCCTGATGCTTCAACAAAAACATCCAAGATGGTCAAGCCCTGGAGGTTGTACTGCTCATCCGTTTCCGACCGCGCCATAATGGCATGCTCTCCGCTGATCTTGAATTCCTGCAAAGTAACATCGCTGATCTGCTTCGATGCATTACTGCCACCGTATCCCAAATAGTCAATACGGATATCAGCAGTCAGTGTCGTAGCCTCTACGCCTTGCCCACGTAACTCAATATTGCCAAACAAGCTTACCGTTCCGCTGTCTTCAGAAAAGTTGCCGCTACCCAGAAGTACTGTGCCAATCTGATCTGCATAGAGTGGATTGCCTGCCAGGAGATCAACCGCAGCCTGTATCGACTGGCCAGGCGCTACAGGCACTACATTTTCACCTACAAGCTCATCCGCACCGAAGTTGGCTCCGTCAGGCCACACCAGCCCGATATGCACATTCGAGCTGTTTATATTGTTGAAACTATTATTTTCAATCTGAACCTGCCCTATGATCTGGTTGCCTTGCAGGCCTATTGCATGCTCCATGTGGGAAAAAGCATTACCAGTCAGAATCAGCGTGGCAGGACCATCGGTCGATATTCCAGAGCCATTGAATTGGCTACCTGTCACTTCCAATGATGATTTGGGGTTGATGTAAATAGCGCTGCTTGCCCAATTTTCAAACTCGACCTGATCAAGCGTCACTTCACTGGCCACATTATATGTGGTCTGAATTCCATAAAGGCCACCGTCGTTGCCATTGAAGTGAATATCGCTGATATTCACATTGCCAGTATTGATATGGATGCCTACGCCTTCCGTACCGCCATACGCCGCACCCTGCGCCAACCCATTCTGAATGCTGCCGCCACCATAGAGGTTAAATGACTCTCCCATACCCACATCAACAAAGAAACCCCCATCTACGATCGCACCCTCATCCAGATAAACATTGAGGCCAGGTGTAGTCACTTTCGAACTGGCCGTGTACTCACCCGCAGCGACATAAACTGTATCCCCGGAATGGGCCGAATTGCTGAAAACCTCCAGCCCGGCCAGATGTCCCGCTCCATGCGCGGAGACGCTGCCATCATGGTTGTGGACCACGAGCACTGCACCAGCAGCACCCTCCTGATTGAAATCAGGACGTTCAATGCCGTGGGCCATGTCCCAGAGGGCGCCATTAACCTGGTCTGCCTGCTCGTCCGAGTACCCGCCGACATAGGGCCGATCCGCATACTCGCCTGCACGATCAAGATAAAGATCCAGCAAACCACTCCAGCTCAGGGACTTGTCCAATGCCGAATACGCCTCATGTGGGGTTTGTGCCGTATGGTTATTGGCGGAAAGCCGGTCTTGCAAGGTAGCACGGTCCAGCTCGCCGAGCAGATTGTCATGAATGCTTTGCGCCCGCGTAGGTTCGTTAAACGTGTCAGTCGTCTTCCCCAAAAAATCAGCAAAGGCCGGGCGATCCTGTTGAAGATAGTCAACGTACAGCAATGCCAGCTCGGCCTTGGCAACGGTCAGGGAAGTGTTGTAATAAGCAGCCTCAAGACCTTCTTCCGCCCACTGGCTGTAATAATCCTGATCAAGATATATCCAACCGAGCTTGATGTAATCGCTGATACCGTCATTGACCGTCAGCGTAGCTGCTCCTTCATCCAGCAGACTGGCAAACAGAACTTTTGCAATATCAATGTCATCCGTCACGCGTGCGCCCTTGGCTTCGCTCCCGGTCCATCCGGCCTGAGTCAACTCGAGATCGGTAACATCGACACTGCCTTCACCTACGAACATCACGTCAAGTGCATGCAGTGCAGCGCCCGCCACCTTCAGATTTACACCTTCATCCACCTGGATGCGTGACTGAGTGTCCTGGCTCAACGGTGTGGGTCCGGTCGCGTCAACATCGTCGCGACTGAACGTGGCGTAACCACTTTCATCGACAGACATGACAATGTCACCGATGGCAGTCCCGCCGAATACCCAGATGCCATCGACATCGGTGACTGTAAAGGTATTGGCTGCGTAATTCGTCACCTTGAAAGGACTGGCAGTGGCTGGTGCCGGGTTACCCGCCACATCCTCAACAGCACCCGCACCTATACTGAGTTCAGCAATCTGGCGGAACAGTATCGGTTGTGCAAGCTCCAGCGTCAGCGTCTGCCCGCTTGCCGAGAAACCGCTGACATCCACCACAGACTCGTCGCCAACCTCAAGCGTGAATGCACTGGCTTGCACGCCGGATGGTATAAAAACAGCCTCGTTATACTGAATCGTGATGGCACTGCCGTCCGTGCTGGTGGCCATCGACAGAATTTCTGGCGCTGTCATATCAACTGTGACTGCGCCCAGTTGCGCTGCCACACCAACATTGCCGGCACCATCTATTTGGCGCACCTGGATAGTGCCAGCCCCATACTCACCTGCGGTCAGCACAAAGCTCGTACCCTCACCAGACTGCCAGGTATCACCGCTATCCGTGCTGTACTCCCAGTGGCCCCCTTCCTCGGCCGGCGTCACGCTGACGGTACCGTTATTCGTGATGCCATCCGTCCCGGAATCTCCCGTATCAGCCAATAGTCCCACTATCGGCGCTGCCGGAGGCAGATTATCCAGTGCCGAAGTCTCGATGCGACCATTGACGGCACCACTGCCGTCACGCAAGGCGCCCGGCGCAATTTCGAACGCAAGATCATTGGACCGCACCGGCTCTGCGAACGTGATGACGAGATTGCCCCCGGTAACAGCGGCGCTGTCAGCAGCGCCCAGTGGCACGAAGCTCTCGCCATCGACACGCACCCGGATCGCAGCCTTGAGATCAGCTGTGTTGGTGAACACAAAGCTCTCGAAGTCAATTGTGGCCTGCTGAGAGTCCGTGCTCACCCTAACTTCATGAGCGGTATTGAAGACTGCCGGGTCAGGCCCGGGGTCATCGGGATCATCATCGGGATTTTCGTCAGGATCGGGCGCTTCCGGCTCGGGCTCGGGCTCGGGCTCGGGCTCAGGATCCGGCCCGGCTGAACCACCCTCGCCCCCGTCACCCGCATCCACCATCCCCACCCCTTCCGGCGGTGTGTAATCGGCGGGCGGCGCAGCCCCTTCTTCCGGTGCCCAGCCCTCGGGGCCGGTGAAGCTCTCGAAGAAAGGTGCCACCGACTCGACGCGCGCCCACGCGCCCCACGCATCTCCGTGCGCCAGCGCTTCCTGGAAGACTTCATCGTCATCGAACCAGGAAAGATCGACACCATTGCCAAGATCACGGCCTTCGCCAATGCCATGAAGCAACAGATGTTCGAGACCGTTCACCTGGCCCCGGGCCACGGCATCGGCCACGTCGGGATTGGCGTCCAGATAGGCGCCCATATCGATCGCCGGCGTCAAAGGGCGGCCCTCATTCTGCCCGTAATTCAGGAAATGTTCGACGGCCGTGGTTTCACCCCGCCGCACGGCCGCCGCCACATCCGGATTGTGATCCAGATAGAAATCGGGATCGAACAAGGGCGAAGGCGAACGCCCTTCCGATGTTCCAAACGTCGCAAAATGATCATAGGCCGTCGTTTCACCGCGCTCCACGGCCGCTGCCACATCAGGATTTTCCGACAGATAGAAGGCGGGGTCGAATATGGGCGAAGGGGAGCGCCCCTCCTGCTTGCCATACATCTCGAAATGCTGCAGGGCACTGTGGAAGCCGCCGGCTTCCACAGCCGCACGCACATCCGGGTTTTGAGCCAGATACCATGCCTCATTGAATTCGATGCTTGCAATCATGGATTCACCTTTTGTCCTTGAAAGCCACAGAAATACTTGCAGGGCAGATTTACACAAACCAGGGGAGATTTACATTTCCTGACAGTTGACCCGAACCATCCTAACTCAAAATAGCTCGAAAATGGCAGAAATTAATTAATTTCAAAAAACAAACGTTTTACAAGGCATATTTACGGAACTTCAAGCCCTCCTTTCCAGAGAACTGTTGGTTTTCTGCAAAACAAAGTTTAAGCATAAACGTCAGCATTAGGCCTTGATTTTCGGTATCCTGTCCAAAATCACCCCTCATCCGGAACACGATGACAACACCCATGACTTCACCGGCACACGCCGGCATTACCGTCAACGGCCGCCACTATCACTGGCCACAGCAACCCACGGTCGTGGTCTGCCTTGACGGCTCTGCACCCGGCTACATTGAGGCAGCCGTGGATGCCGGGCTCGCGCCCAATCTGCGGCGCATCATGCATGAGGGCTACTGCCAGACCGGCCGGTGTGTGATTCCCAGCTTCACCAACCCCAACAACCTGTCGATCGCCACCGGCCGCCCGCCTTCTGTGCACGGGATCAGCGGCAACTTCCATCTGGATCGCGACACCGGCGAGGCGCAGATGATGAATGATGTGCGCTTCCTGCGGGCACCCACCCTGTTTCAGGCTTTTCATGCGGCAGGGGCCGGCGTTGCAGTCGTGACCGCCAAGGACAAGCTGCGCGCCCTGCTGGGTAACGGCCTGGACTGCCGCAGCGGCCGGGCCGTTATCGTCTCCGCCGAGAAAGCGGACGAGGCAACACTGGACGTCAATGGCGTGACCGCCCTGCCCGAACAGCTGGGCCTGCCTCTGCCGCCGGTCTATTCGGCCGCTCTGTCGGAATTTGTCTTTGCCACCGGAACACGCCTGCTGCGCAATGGCATGGCTGATCTCATGTATCTGTCCACCACCGACTATGTGCAGCACAAGGCCGCACCCGGCACCCCGGTGGCGAATGCTTTCTACGCCATGTTCGACCGCTATGTGGCACAGTGGCTGGCCATGGATTGTGTACTGGGCATCACCGCCGATCATGGCATGAATGCCAAGCATCATCCTGACGGCAGTCCGCGCGTCGTATGGCTGCAGGATGTGCTTGATGCCCGGCTGGGCGCAGGGCGGGCCCGTGTCATCCTGCCGATTACCGACCCCTACGTCGCCCATCACGGTGCTCTGGGCTCATTTGCAACCATCTATCTTGCGCCCGACACCAATATCGAAGCCGTACAAGCGCATCTGGCCGCACTGGACGGCGTCGATGACGCGCTGGACAATGCGACCGCCTGCGCACGCTTCGATCTGCCGGCGGACCGGGTTGGCGATCTCGTCATTCTCGGTGACCGCAACACGGCACTGGGTGGCGCAGCCCATGCCCACGATCTTTCAGGGCTGGACGTTCCCCTGCGCTCGCACGGCGGTCTTGCGGAACAGGCTGTGCCGGTGCTCGTGAACCGGCGCATACACCGGTCCGCTGCACACTCCCTGCATAATTACGACATCTTCGATCTGGTGCTGAATCATGTCCACGATTGACGTTCTGAACCCCTGGACCGGGGAATGTGTCGGCAGCGTGCCATCCATGACAAAGCAGGAAGTCAACGCACGCTTCGAACAGGCACAAGCCTGCCGCCCCCGCTTGAGCCGGCACCAGCGACAGACCATTCTGCTGAATACCGCCGGACTGATTCGCCGGAATGTCGATCGCCTGGCGCGGCTGATCACTGCAGAATCAGGCCTGTGCCTGAAAGATTCACACTATGAGGTCGGGCGCGCAGAAGATGTCTGGGCCTTCGCCGCGCAGCGCGTGCTGCACGATGATGGCGAGACCCATGCCTGCGATATCAGTGCACATGGCCAGGCGCGACGCATCTTCACCGAAAGACGCCCGCTACTGGGTGTCATTGGCGCCATCACGCCATTCAATCACCCGTTGAACATGGTGAGCCACAAGCTGGCGCCGGCGGTCGCGACGAACAATCGCTGCGTGCTCAAGCCCACCGAGCAGACGCCGCTCACGGCGCTCGCCCTGGCCGAGCTGATGTACGAAGCCGGCCTGCCGCGCGACATGCTGCACGTCGTGACCGGAGATCCGGCAACAGTGGGCGAGGCACTGGTCACCGATCCGGACTGCGAGCTGGTCACCTTCACCGGCTCGGTAAGCATAGGCCACCACATTGCCCGCCTGGCCGGTCCGCGCCGCTGCATCCTGGAGCTGGGCGGCAACGACCCGCTCATCATCATGGCGGATGCCGACCTGCAGCGGGCGGCCGACCTGGCCGTTCTGGGTGCCACGCGCAACTCGGGCCAGCGCTGCACGGCAGTGAAACGCATCCTGGTGGTGGACAGCGTGGCCGATGGCCTTGTCAGCGCCATTCTGGAGCGCACCCGCAACCTGCGCTGCGGCGACCCCATGGACCCCGCGACCGACGTGGGCACCGTCATCAGTGCCACTGCCGCCGAAGACATAGCACGCCGCGTGCATGATGCCGTAAGCCGTGGCGCACGCCTGCTGCACGGCGGCGAGCGCTATGGCGCCCTGCTGCCACCCTGCGTACTGGATCATGTGCCACCGGATTGCGAGCTGGTGCGCGAAGAGACCTTTGGCCCCGTGATTCCCGTGATCCGTGTGCCGGATGACATCGAGGCCATCATCACCATTGCCAACAGCACTGCCTTCGGCCTGTCCTCGGGCGTATGCACCCAGCGCATGGACCATATCATGCGCTTCGTGGAAGCGCTGGACGTCGGTACCGTCAATATCTGGGAAGTGCCGGGGTATCGCACGGAAATGTCGCCATTTGGCGGCATCAAGCATTCCGGCAACGGTATCAAGGAAGGCATCATCGAAGCCATGAGGGCCTATACCACGGTGCGCACATGGTCCCTGCCCTGGGGCGGCAACTGGCCCTGTTAAACTGTGCTGCCCTCCTGATTCCGACGTTGCCTGCGCATGAGTATTGCCCATTTCGACGACCTGATTGCAGAGGCCCGGCGCCAGCCGGACCCCCAGCGCCTGCTGTTCGTGTTCACGTGCGTGGAGCGCCCCGATGACGCCACCGCCGAACAGATGGCCGCCTTCGAAGCAGGCCATGGCGGCGCACTCGTACCCCTGGCAATGGTGGATCGCAGCCTGGATGAGATCGACAGCTTCGCCGCCCTGTGCGCCGAAGCGAGCCAGGTCCTATCGGAATGGTCGGTGGTATTCGTCGGCGCACTGGCTGGCCGCCATCCGGTGGCGCCGACGTCAGAACAGGCGGAAGGGCCGCTCAACCGCATGGTGGAAATGATACGCACGGGCACCGTTGGATCGCTGGCCGCATTTGATACCCGGGGCAAGGCCATGCAGCTGCACGGCGAGCTGAGTGATTTCAACCCGCCCATGGCCCCGGAATGAAGAAGCGCCCCTTGCGGGGCGCCTGCAATACCGACGCAAGATCGTTCAGAAAAAGCCGTCGAATATATCACCGTACTCGGGCGGCAGGAGTCCGGGCAGGCTCCCGGCGAAATCCATTGCCGCGTCCATATTGATGAACGGCATTACCTCCTCTGGCGTAATCAATTCCAGAAGCTGGGTTTTATAAGGCTCCATCAATCCCGAACCATCTGGTTCAAGATAGGCAGGGTTGTCCAGACCCGCATCCCGGACCAGTTGCTGCACATGAGCCGTCAGGCCCTCGATATCGACCAGATCCTCGGGGATGTTCTGCAATTCCTCCATGAGCGAATCCAGATAGTCCTGAAACCAATCTGGCACATCAAGGTTCGGACCACCATCACCATCACCATCCCCGTCATCATCCTCGCCCACCAGGCCATCACCCGGCGGCATCGGGGGCAGGCCGCCGAACTCGTCGGCAACCTGGGCAATCAGGTCATAGACCGTGAGGCTGCCATCCATGAGACCTGCAATCACACCCGGCTCGTCCAGTAGCGACCAGATGCTGCCTCCATCGGTGGCCTCGCGCCAAGCCTGCATGTCCACGCCCGGGTTGAAATCGCGCAGCTCCTGGCTGCCAAAGAGTGCAAAATGCTGGGTTGCCGTCATGATTCCGGCCAGCACTGCGCCATGGACATCAGTGTTGGTTTGCAGATAGTAATTCGCATCAAAGCCCTCGAAAGGGCTGCGATCTTCGAACATGCCGAAGGCCTCGAAATGATCGTAGGCACTGGCAAATGCACCCGCAGCAATGGCCTCTGCCACATCGGGATTTCGCTCAAGATAATAGGCAGGATCGAACCACAGGCTGGCGATCCGGCCTTCGGCCCGACCGTACATCTGGAAATGTTGTTCCGCCGTGGTTTCACCGCGGCTCACGGCCGCGGCAACATCGGGATTGAACAAGAGATAAAGCTGGGGATTGAACAGCGAAGCGACGGACATTCTTTTTTCTCCTTGGCCGGGCCTTTGAATTTTCAAGCTTTCTTCCTGGGCCAAGCTTACAGGCGAGTCCTGCTTTAGGCCATAGGGTTAACCCAAGGTATAGACAAGTTTGGCGCGGCACGGCACTCCGACCGGCGGCAGATGCCCGTTTTCCTCTGATATTTCCCCTATACTATGCAAAATATTTCTCAATATTCCAGGAGACTTTCATGCTGGGTCGAATCGCCGTTCACCTCAATGATGACAAAGCCTGCGACCGTCGCATCGACGCCGCACTCATGCTGGCCAAAGAACACAAGGCTCAGGTCATGGGCGTCTATCCGCTGGGCGACGCCATGCGTCAAAGCTTCTACCAGAACATCATCCCGCAGGATATCCAGGAATCCGTGAGCAGCCGCCATGACCGGGATCGTGAAGCCATCTGCAAGCGCTTTCTCGAAAAAGCGAAAGCGGCCGGCGTCGAGGCGCAATGGCGGGCGCCGGCCGGCGATATCGAAGAGGTTCTGGCCTTGCACGCCCGTTACAACGACCTGATGGTGCTCAGCAAGTCCGACCACATCGACCCGGTCACGTCCATCATTCCCCATCTGCCCGAATCCGTCGTCATGGCTGCGGGCCGCCCGGTGCTCATGATTCCCAACGTGGGCCGCATTGAGACCATTGGACACAACATCCTGTATTGCTGGGATCAGAAACGGGAGGCGGCGCGCGCCTTCACCGACGCCGCGCCTTTCCTGGGCAGCTGCAAGGCGCTGTCCGTACTCGAAGTGGATCGCAACGACGACATGCTCGGCAATGCCGACATCCGCGACGACGATCTGTCGCAATACTGCACCAGCCGGGGCTATCCCAAGCCGCGCCTGCTGTATCGCAAGAGCGAAGATATCGGCGTGGGCAACATCATTCTCAACACGGCCACCGATACCGGCTGCGACCTGATCGTCATGGGCGCCTATGGTCATAGCCGCATGCGTCAATGGGTCATGGGGGGCGCCTCGCGCACCCTGCTCTCAACGATGACCGTGCCCGTGCTGCTCTCGCACTGAACAAAATCCATCCCTCAACCACAAGGAGCATATGCCATGCTGGGTCGAATCGCCATTCATCTGAGCAGTGATAAAAGCTGCGAGCGCCGCATCGACGTCGGCCTCCGGCTCGCCCGGGAGCATGGGGCCGAGGTCATCGGCATCTATCCGACCGACGATCTGGTTGGACACTTCTACGACGAAAGCTTCATCCCGCATGATGCGCGCGAAGCCCTGCACCTGCGCCAGCAGGATCAGCGCACGGCCAGCTGCGAGCGCTTCATGGAAAAGGCAAAGGCCGCCGGTGTCAAGGCGCAGTGGCGCCTGCCCAGAGGTGATGCCGAAGAAGCCCTGTGCCTGCACGCCCGCTACTGCGACCTGATCATCATGAGCAAGGCCGACGCGATAGACAACCCCTCCGGCATCATTCCGAACCGGGCGGAAACGGTGATCATGGCCTCGGGTCGTCCGGTACTGATGGTTCCCGCCATCGGCACCATGGATACCCTGGGGCAGCGCATCCTGTACTGCTGGGATCAGAAGCGCGAAGCGGCCCGCGCCTTCAGCGATGCCACCCCCCTGCTGAAGAAGTGCAAGGAGCTGGTCGTGCTCGAGATCGACCGCGATGACGCCGGCCTGGCCGAGCGCGATATCCGCGAAAACGATTTCGTCGATTACTGCACTACGCTGGGCTATCCGAAACCCACACGTCTGGTCCGCAGCAGCACCGATATTGGAGTGGGCAACGTGATTCTCAATACGGCTACCGATACCGGCAGCGACCTGATCGTCATGGGCACCTATGGCCACAGCCGCATGCGCCAGTGGGTCATGGGCGGTGCCTCGCGCACTCTGCTGTCGACCATGACCGTGCCCCTGCTCATGTCGCACTGAAACAAGAAAGCCCGGACACTTCTGCCCGGGCTCATCCACTCACGGTGGCAGCGTGCGCTGCACCCCGCCACCGCATTACTGCATTACCGCATCAGCTCGCCGGCTTGACGCCACGCAGGCGCACCATGCCATCCGGATAGGCTGTGAAGCCTTCCACCTTCTTGCTGATGGCCCAGGGCCAGGGTTGAAAATACAGATACACGCTGGGCAACTCGTCCTGCAGGATTTCCTGCGCCTTGGCATAGATCGCCTTGCGCTTGTCCACATCGGCCACGGTACGTGCCTCGTTCAGCAGGCGATCGACTTCGGCGTTGCAGTAATGGCCGTCGTTGAGCGCGCCCTTGCAGCTCATGAAGAGATGGACGTTGCCATCGGGATCAACCCGACCCGACCAGCCGCGGATATCCACCTGGAAGTTGCCCGCTCGCTCTTCGCTGAGCATGGCGGCATATTCAGTGGGCCGCAGGTTGAGGTGAATGCCTGCCTGGCCGGCCATGGCCTGCAGCATTTCCGCCACCGATGAGGTGATGGTGTTGTTGCCAAATGCCAGGTTCGCCCTGACTTCGCTCACGCCTGCTTCCTTGAGCAAGGCTTTGGCCTTGTCGATATCGGGCGTTGTAGGCGGATAGGCGGGGTTGTGATAGGGACTGGCCGGCGGGAAGGCCTGCTGTGCAGGCTCGTAGATGCCGTTGCCCACGACCTGGTTGATGGCTTCGCGGTCGATGGTGTACTGCAATGCCTGGCGCAGCCGCTTGTCGGCAAACGGATTGTCCTTGGCACCTTCGCCGTTGTTGACGTTGAAGATGAGCTGCTGGAAGCCCAGGCCGGTAACCGGCATGAAGACCAGGCGATCATCATTCCTGACTTCCTGGATGTCCGACGGATTGAGCCGCTCGAGGATGTCGATGCCGCCCGAGCGCAGGTTCTGCAGGCGCACAGTGGTGTCGGGAATGGGCAGGAAGACGAGCTTCTCGTAATGGAAGTTTGCGGCGTCATAATAGCCATCGAACTTCTCGAGCTCGATGCGATCGTTCTGGACGCGTTTCACGAAACGGTAGGGTCCGGAACACACGGGCTCGCGACCGGCTTTCGCCGAGCCTTCCTCGGTTTCAAAGCTCCTGGGCGAAAGCATCATGCCCGCACGGTCGGACAGCTGGGCCAGCAAGGTGGCATCCGGCTGCTTCACATGGATGAGCAGGGTGGTGTCGTCAGGCGCCTCTACCGTGTCGACCGAGCCCAGCTCGCTGCGTCGCTGGCTGCCTTCGAGCGTCATGCCGCGCTCGATGTTTGCCTTGGCTGCAGCAGCGTTGAACGGCGTGCCGTCATGGAAGACCACGTCGTCACGCAGCTGGAAAGTCAGCACCTTGCCGTCCTCGCTCCATGACCATTCCCGCGCCAGCGCCGGCACGAACTCGAGCTGCTCGTTCACATCCACCAGCTTGTCGCACAGCGATGTGAACACGATACGCGAGACATAGGTCCGGGCGCGCGCGGGGTCCAGCGTATCGGGATCATCCTGCAGGGCGATGCGCAAGGTCTGCGCCTGCACACCGCCCGCCACTGCCAGCCCCAGCACCATGCCGGCCGACAGCAATCGTCTCTTGAACATCTTTGTCTCCTTCGGTGGGTATGGCGCAGGCCGGCCACACCGGTCTGCCTGCGCGGAATCAGAAGCCGACGGCCTGGCCGTCACGCCGGCTGTCGCTTGCAGCGACATAGCCATGCCCGGAATCTTCCGACAGACGCCAGATGAACTGGCCGGCTCCAAAATCCATATACGGGTCGTTTTCGGCGTGGAAGACGTGGCCCAGGGCACGCAGGCCCTCGACTGTCTCCCGATTCATGCCTTTTTCGATATCCAGCGTGAAATCGCGGTTCACCTTCCAGCGCGGCGCGCAGCAGGCGGCCTGGGGCTGCTGCTGATAGTCGACCATACGGATCAGGGTCTGCAGATGGCCCTGGGGCTGGATGTCACCCCCCATGACGCCAAAGCTCATGACCGGGCGCCCGCCACGCGTGAGAAAGCCCGGGATGATGGTGTGGAAAGGACGCTTGTGCCCGGCCACCACATTGGGCGATGCCGGGTCCATGGAAAACCCGCGACCCCGGTTCTGCAGGGCGATACCGGTATCCGGCACAACGACGCCCGAACCGAAGCCCATGTAGTTCGACTGGATGAAGGACACCATCATGCCGCTTTCATCGGCCGCCGTCAGATAGATGGTGCCCCCGCTGTGCGGCCTTCCCGCCTCGAACCGGCCGGCGCGATCAGGCTGGATCAGGCGTGCCCGCTCGCGCAGATAGGCATCGTCCAGCATCTGCTCGGGCGTCACATCCATGCTGCGCGGATCTGCCACATAACGATAGAGGTCGGCAAAAGCAAGCTTCATGGCCTCGATCTGCAAATGCTGCGACTGCGTGGAATCCACCGGCATGGAAGGCAGATCGAAATGTTCAAGCATGCCCAGCGCCATCAGGGCGGCGATGCCCTGGCCATTGGGGGGCAGCTCGTGCAGCGTGTAGCCATGATAGTCACAGCCTATGGGTTTGACCCAGTCCGGCTGGTAGGCGCGCAGGTCATCCATGGTCATGGCGCCGCCCGTCTCGCGCGCAAAGGCCACGATGCGCTCGGCGAGTTCGCCCTCGTAGAAATCGCGGCCCTTGCTCTGCGCAATGCGGCGCAGCGTATCTGCCACGCCTTCCAGACGGAATTGCTCGCTGATATGCGGCGCCCTTCCGTGCGGCATGAAGGCCTGGGCAAAACCGGGCTGGCTGTGCAGCTCTTCCGCCGCCTTGCCCCATTTGTAGGCCACCATGGGCGGTACGGCATAGCCGCGCTCGGCAACCTCGATGGCCGGTTCGAACAGATCCCCGAACGGCAGTTTGCCGAATTTTTCGTGCAGCGCGGCCCAGCCCGCCACCACGCCCGGTACGGTCACGGTGTCCCAGCCGCGCATCGGCTGCTGTGCAATACCCTTGCCATCCTCACCGTACTTCTTCCGAAAATACTCCGGATTCCAGGCCGCCGGCGCAAACCCCGAGGCATTCAGGCCGTGCAGTTCCTTGCCGTCCCACAGAATGGCAAAGCAGTCGCCACCCAGACCGCAGGAAACGGGCTCGACCTGCACAATGGTGGCCGCCGCCGCAATCGTGGCATCCACGGCGTTGCCGCCTTTCAGAAGAATGCGCAAGCCGGCCTGGGCGGCCAGCGGGTGCGACGTGGATACGATATTGCGGGCGAAAACAGGGGTACGGGCGCTCGGATAGGGATTGGCCCAATTGAAATCTTGCATGAGAGAACCTGCGTGAAGAAAAACCGGAAGTACTGCCCTGTATGGTAGCACTCAGCTTGATGGGTCGGTGTCCTCGATGATGCGCGGCGGCCCGCCCTTCAGGCGCTTGTAGGCCACGCCAGCCACCATCAGGATGGCAATCGTCATGCACACCCCGCTGATGGGACGCGTGAAGAACACGCTCATGTCGCCGCGCGAGAGCAGCAGCGCGCGCCGGAAGTTCTCCTCCACCATGGGCCCCAGCACAAACCCCAGCAGCAGCGGCGCCGGCTCGAAGCCCAGCCGCGAGGCCAGATAGCCGAAGATCCCCACCAGCAGCACAATCCACACGTCAAACAGGTTGTTGTTCGCGCTGTACACACCGATGCAGATGAAGAACAGCACCGCCGGATAGATCAGCCGGTACGGAATCGTCAGCATGCGCACCCACATGCC